>Ga0160505_101644_pt1 | contig 10402 bp, 8 predicted proteins | sample DIDeMG_FD_108225 | JGI IMG/M metagenome (GOLD analysis project Ga0160505, IMG submission 108225) | Enriched chicken feces microbial communities from UW Madison campus, WI, USA - DID2874_E49_Stillage MG | ecosystem: Host-associated > Birds > Digestive system > Large intestine > Fecal ...
CCGATATACGGGTACGGGGGAAGGCGTGTCCGGACACCGTGTCTCTAGCAAGACTAAACCTTAATTATAGTCCCGTGTCTTCCCACTGTGTCTTCCCGCCCACGTCGTCAGTATAACGGCATTATACTGACAGGCAACCAGACACCGAGCCCCCCAAGAGAACAGCACGCCTTACCCCTGCTTACGCACCCTGTGGCGCTGCAGGCTCGAGCACGACCTTCAACAATTTCTATTGTGTCTTCCTGGCCCTCCCTGACGCCACAAACGCCACAGCGGGGCAGCCCCACGCGCGGCGGATTTTTTCCTGTCGGTTTTGAGCACTGGTGATGCTGGCAGGCGGCGCGCGCGCGTGCTCGGCGCTCGGAGACGGCGGCGAGGCAGTTTGCAAAGCCTAGCACCTGCGCAGCCACCAGCCACAGCCGCGAGCAGAGGCGTCATTGGCAGGTTTCGGGCCAGCGGCGCCCCACATCGTCTGCGACGCCGCCGGCGGCGGTCCCCTGGGCCTCGGTGCTGTCGAGGTGTGGGTGGCGCTCTGCCTACGGCTCGGCCGTTGTGTAATGCCGTACACAACGGCCTAGCCGTTGGCTCCTGCCTAGGACCGGGATCAAACCGGCCCACTCTTGGCGCGTTCAGGGACAGGACAACAATAGCCTGCGCGCGTCGGGTCTCCAGGGCTGCGCGCACTCTGCTGCTGATTCTCACGCTTGTTGCCACTGATCTAACTGCATCTCTTACAATTAACAAGACTAGCAGCTCGCAAGACACCGCCGCGCCCTCCAGCCGCCCGTCCGAGCCCACGATGCCCCCCACAACGCGCGCCGGAGCGCGCATTGCAGGTCCCCCTGCCGCTCCAGCCCCACCCTCCTCCTCGGGATCCCTCTCGCCTCCGCCGCCATCTCCCGCCCCCGCCCCCGCCGCTGCACCTCCGCCCACGCTCGCGACCCCATCCGCTGCGATTCGCCCCCGCAACGAGTGGCTTACCGGCAAGGAGAAGTCGATCGTCCCCAGGCGGCACGACTTGTGCCAGGGCACCTCCCTGCTGCCAACGCTGAGCCCAACAATCGGCCTGTCCTTTCGCGCGCTCATGATCCACGTGGCCCACTCGCTCGGCGCCGCCGTCGCGTACACCGAGGGGCTCGACCCCGAGCAGGAGCGGTGGGAGGTCACAGCCCGAGACGAGCAGCTGCTTGTCGAGTACCAGGGGAACGTGCCGTCTGCCGCGCGCCGCAAGGGACCGCGCCTGCCTCGCATCCCGCCTCGCATGGCGTCCCCTCCTCGGCCTGACGGGCGAGGTGAGGAGCGCTGGTGGGTTTCCGCACCCCTAGTGTTCTGGAACGAGTTTGCCGCGTGGTATGTGGGTTCCAGCCCGCACGCCGCCGCGAGAGCTCTCTCTGCGCCTATCGCAGGAGCGTCGGAGGACGCGCACACGAGGATGGTGCAGACCTTGTATGACCTGGGGATGCCGGACGTGGACGTTGCCAACCTGATCCACCGGGGCATCCACCGAGACTTTGGCGCCGAGCTGCGACAGCATGTGGCGGCCCATGGGGGGGTGCTGTACGAGAAGTACGAGGCCAGGGCGGCAGCGGAGTGGGCCCGTAACTCACCCCACGTGCCGCCGCCGTTCCTGCCTCCGCACACGCCGGCGGCGGCGTCTGCAGCCACAATGGCTCTGGCAGGCGTCCCCGACTCTTGGCGAGTGGCAGGGCCACCCATCGCCGCCGCCGACGCTGCCGGTGTCACAATCTCCGGCGAGGCCCGTAAGCACCCTGCGCGTTGCTAGAGGCATGCTGACCGTCAGCGCTCAGCGACACTGTCCCGTACCGCTACGTCCCCACAGCTGGCAAGGGCAGGGTTGCAGCACGGCCTCCGAAGGACCGGTACGCCAACAGGACACCGGCGGCTCCGCCTCCCCCACTTGTCCCGCCGCCTGCTGGTAAGAGACGCGCATGCGGCACGCTGCGTGCTGTGACGCATTGCTGACAGCGCAGAAGTGCAGACCGAGGCTCCCGCCGTGCCTGAGCAGGTGGATGTCGATATGCTCGAGGACGAGGACGAGGGCGAGGCGGGCGAGTACGACGCAGAGGACGAGGACGAGGATGAGGACGAGGGCGAGGGCGACGGGGGTGGCGAGGGGCTGTTCGACCTCGGCGGCCTCGGCGACGGCCACAGCGACGACGAGCAAGGCGACTACGAGCAAGACCTCGCATCGGACGACGAGGACGAGCCCGCGTACTCAACTGACGAGGACTGGGCCCTTGTCGAGCAGCTCTCGCTCGTACACCTCTCCGCCAGCCACGCTCCCCCTGCCAAAGTGGCGGCCAAGGACTCAGCCTGGCAGCCTCGGCGAGGGTTCACAATGCTCCCAGCACTGTGGGCGTGCGGCCAGTGCATCACGAGGGACATCGGCGCAAACCCCTCGCGGCCTGTTCGCTGCGCGGCTTCGGAGCGGCCATGCACCTCCTGCAGCTGCCCTGGGACCAACTGCGCAGAGTGCTCGCTGGCCAACCCGTCTGCAACGCCTGAGCGGCTCTCGTGGGTGAAGATCATGTACCGCGCCCAGTCTGCCCCGCTGCCGCCTGCAGACCTCGCAACCCTCCGCGACGTGCTGCGCCGCGTGGCCCTCGACATTGCCCACCGAGGCCAGTCGCCTCCAGCCCTCTGCGCCGCCGTCCTAGGGGACGCAGGCGTCCCCGCCTCTGCTGCCGGCTTCGACAGCGACGACGATGACCTCGAGTACCCTGAAGACGACGACCCAGCTGGCAGACCGCCACTTCCCCCTGGGGCTCCTGTGCCGTGGGTGCCTTACCGCCGAGTAGTGGGTGCCAATGTGCCCGCTCCTGTGCCTCGGACCATTCGCGGCCGCCGCCAAGTGCTCCTGCCCTCAGATACGATCGTCGGCCTCGCAGGTACTCGTGTGCTAGTGGACGACACGGTGTTCGTTGTGCCGGAGGGCGACGCGTGGCTCGGAGGTGCCCTCGCCTGCACCCGCTGTGCCACCGGAGGCACTGTCGCCGCAGGCACCGCCGCTGGAACCGAGGAGGACCGCATCTGCCTGGTGCCCGCGTCCCTGGTTGCTGGCAACAGGCAGCGCAAGAACTGCCGGCTTTGTGCGGCAGCGCCCACCAGGATCTGCTCGCTCAACCCCACCAAGGACGCAGCCGGCGTGCGCGGGCGAGTGCTGGCTCGCATTGTGTGCGCGTTCTGCGCGTGGCTGCTGGAGGACGGGTCTCGCGCAAGCACTCCTCTGGCGTCCCTGTGGTTCCAGGTGTTCGAGTCCGTTCTGCTTGGCCACTGGCACACCCTGGGAGACCTGCCGGCTGTCCCCGCAGGCGCGGGCCCTGTTGAGGCCCACTTTGCAGACTGCGTCGAGCTCTGGAACAGCCGCCCGTGGCTCGAGAAGTCGCCGCCTGCCGTATACTTCCCTGGGTGCCTCTCTCGCGACCTTGTGGCAGACGCTCCCCAGGCTCCTGGAACAACAGCCGCCGCCGCCGCCGAGTAGCGACAACAACAGTGGCAGCCTCCCCGCGGGTGGCCTCAATCGCAGCGGCAGCGCCGTTGACAGCACACTCCCCCATGCCTCGACAGCGCCGGGGCGATCGGGCCACTGCGAAGAGCAGAACTGCGTGCTCGACGCCCTGTGGGTCGTAGATCAGAGTTCTCGGGCGTTGTAGATCTCAAGGCTATGCAGATTCATGGTGTAAAATGTGCAGCAGTCGGCCCAGGACTGCAGAGGACGGTCGAGATAGGCAGTCAGCATGGTCACCAAGGTCAGCGCGGTCCCTAGCACACACGGCGGGCTTCCCACGCCCGCCACCACCACTCACACCACTCACACCGCCTCGCAGCCTCTCAGCTGGGTGCAACGGGGCGGAGCGCCACCGGCGCACCACCTCGAGCGAGGGATTCTCACACTGTCGCCGCGCACATATCTCTCTCTCCTTCACACCTCTCTCTCTCTCTCACTCATTCTCACTCTCTCTGTCTCTTAGACCTGCTCTCTCTAACCCCTGGACGCTCCACGCTCGCCACATCACCGCCGCCATCGCCGATATGCCCTCCAAGGCCAAGACCAGCGTGTTCAACTTTCTCAAGCAGCCGTACAGCCCTCATGACCCGTACCAGGGCAGCCTGCACCCACCCGGAACCGCAGCCGCCGAGGCAAAGGCGATATTCGACCGCGAGGGCTACGGCTCGTACCTCGAGCAGGTAACAACGCTTGAGATCCCCCCCGACGCTGCCCCAGAGCAGGGAGGGTACGACCACCCGCCTGGAGACCGAAACACGGTGCGCTGGCACGGGGCGAGCGACAGCCTCCGCTCTGCGCGTGTCCTCCCTCGGAGCCAGTCTGTTGCGGTATCCTGGCGCCCAAGCGTGGACGGCGAGACGCCCGCGGTGCGGTTCAGCAAATCGCTCATTCGCCTGCGGCAGGTTCTGCCTCAGGATCTCCGAGACCGCCTCGCACAGGCGTGGCTGTCGGCGCGCCTCGCAGGCGTGCAGTCCCTGGAGCCAGAGACCGCGCGCGGTAGCGACCCTGCTCTCCACTGCGGGCACTGGTTGGTGTTGACAAACTCGCCCACCCTTTGCCAGGAGAGTAACCCAGCACGGCTGGCCACCGCCGCCGCCGAGGCCGTTGTTCGCCTCTGCTCCGAGGCCGCAGTCGCGGGGCACCTGCTGCTCCTGGTGCTGCGCATTGTGGACCCACCAGCTGCCCTGCGCTTGGACGAGTAGGCTCTTCCCATCTCGAGTCGCGCGCTGACTGCAGGTACAACGCAGGGTTCAAGTGGTGGTACCTCCGCGTGCTGGGACGGCCACTCCCGAACCACTGGGACTTTGGGATCGGCGCAGCGGGAGCGTTCAAGGGCAGCATAGCGACTGGGCTCCACCTCGACCATCATGACGAGCCTGAGACGCACTCCTGTGTGGCCTCGATCTCGATAGGCGACTCTGGGTTCCAGGACCTGCTTATGCACGTGCCTCAGCTGCGACTGCTTGCGCCTTGCGACGACGGTGAGCTGCGCCTTGTGCTCGCCTCTCACTCACCGGCGGCACCGTTGCGTGCAGCACACGACGCTAACCGCTCGCAGGCGACGCGCTGCTGTTCCCAGCACGCCGCTACCGCCACACGAACGTGGGAGGCCACCGTCCCGAGAACCGCCTCGCAATAACGTGGTTCTTTACAGCGCGCCAGCTCTGGTGGGGCCTGCGGTGCTTCCAGTACATGGTGGCTCGCAGCCTCGCCGCCCCCCTCGCGCCCGTCGTCCCCGGCGCTCCTCTGTTCCCGTCTGCGCGCCTGCCGCCTGGGATCTCGCTCCCAGACGATGACTCCCTGCAGGCCATGGGCAGGCTGCCTCGCCCCGCACCCAGGCACAATAAGGGCAAGGGCATGAGCAAGGGCAAGGGGTCGAAGAGACCTGCGACAGCGCGACGCTCAGCGGCTACGACTTCAACAGCGCCGCCGGCGCAAGCAGCGGCGGGACCGGCACCCAGAGCCCAGGGCAGCCTCAAGCGCAAGCCCCGCAAGCGCGCCCGCACTGCCGCGCGTGGGTCATCCTCGTCCCTCTCGCCCGCGCCCCCCTCCGTCGCGTCGTCCTCGCCTCTCTCCTCTCCACCCCTGTCGCCGAGCCATTAGGGCTGTTGGGTATGCAGGGATCTAGGGATTGCGCTAGCGGCGCACGCGCTCTGTTAGTGGAGAGTCCTTCTTGGCACGTCAGCATTCTGTTAGTGGCAGCCTGCTAGTGGCAGCGGTCAGGGTAAGTGGCAGCAGCGTCAGAGTCGCTCGTGGGGCATGAGGGCAGGTTAATGCTAGCATATGGCACAGCTGGCGCAGGGAGGCGCCTCGGCGGCGTGTGCGACAGTGGCGGGTGTCTTCGAGGTCGTCGTCGTCGCTGTCTTGCTAGTCGTGATGGCGGCCTTGTTGGCGGCGGCGTTCGTGGGGGACGCCGGTGGGGGACGCCGGAGCCCTGCCAGCTCGAGTACAAGGCGTACGAGCTGGAGCTCGCGGAGACGTCTCGAGTGCTGTTATACAGGACGGACAGGGGGCAGGGCCCCCTGTCCGTGCTGTACAACACGGAGGGCGGGGGGGGGGCCTGGCCGGAGGCGACGGAGGGCGAAGCACACCAGCGTCTCTTCATCATCAACCATGTCCGGCACGGCGCAGGCACCTTGAGACGATTGATGAGCTTCTCGAACTCACAGTACAGCCTCTGGCCTCGAGGGGGATGGAGGCGGCAGGGGACTGATCGTCGCACTCACCTGGCAGGTCCGACGACGACTTGGTGCGCGTCGCCTTGGGAGGCGGAATGCCTTATCCTTGCCCTTGCCGTTAGTCTTGACGGTCGCAGCGGGCATGGCGGCCTTGATGAGCAGCGGCTTGGCGGCGGGCTCGGTGGCGGCGGCGGGGAAGACGAACACGGCGACGGTGCCGAGTCCGAGTCCCTCCTCAGAGCGGATCGCGCGTCCTGGCGAGCGGTGACCTCGAGGGCGACGATGTCACGCGAGGTGACATCGCCGGCCTCGAGGCGGAGCCAGCGAAGGCGGCAAGAGCGGAGGGTCGCGCTCCAGCACCACGCCGCGCGCCGTGCAGAGAGCTGCGCTTCATGAGAACGGGGATGGATGGGCCCACCCCCGCACGCCGGCGCGAAGAACGACGAGACGCTCGAAACGTCTCTCATCATCGGCCACTACCGCCACGTCTTCTTGGCTGCGGCGAGCTTGCGTGGTGGCGGCGTGGTGGCGAAGAGCGTGCCAGCGAGGGAGGCGGACAGGCAGACAAGTACGACGCCGCCTACTGAGCGACTGAGGCAGGGTGGGGCGCGATACCCTTCTGCGCGCACAAGCTGTCGAGTTTTGGGCGCTTCCACTCTCCCTTGTTGTCGAGAAGATCGCCCATCTTGCTTAGGGACAGGCTGTAGTGCTGGCGCTCCTGCTCAACAGCCTGGACTGCGACGCCTCGAGCGTGCCGGTACTCGGGGTGGCGCTGGACTCGAGCGATCACATGGGCGCGGCGGCTGTAGTGCTTCTTCTCGCCCTCGTTTGCCAGCCAGCCTAGCCTAAACGCAGAGACGAGGCTGGCTACCGACGGGGACGCGTCGAACCACTCGGCGTGAAGCTGAGGAACTGTGGTGACTGTGCGGTCGAGGCAGGACTTGGTGGCTCCCTGCTCTGCGGCGGCGCGTGCGGACGCTGACACCGTGCTGCTGGTGGCATGCTGGGCGTCCCTCTCACTGTGCCCCACCACGCCTGACGCCGCGCGCTCGAACGCGCTGGCGGCCGCCGCCGCCGCCGCTGCAGCCGCAACGGCACCCGAGGTCGCTGTCGCTGTCGTTGTCGTCGTCGTCGTCGTCCTTGCGCTCAAGGTCATGCTCGTGCTCGTGTTCATGGTCGCGCTTGCGCCCGCTGTGGCTGCTTGAGTCTCCTCCCCCGTTGTCTCTGCCCTTGGGCTTGGTGCTGGTTGCAGCCCGTCGCCGTCTCCACTGTCGCTGCCGGCAGGGGGACCGCCGCCTGAGGCTGCAGTGAGGAGGCTTTGAGCGACGGCGCGGAGCGACCGCCGGTACTCACGGGCCACCATGCCAAGGCTGTCCTGGATGGCGCGCTCTGCAGAGCGAGCCTGCAGTCGAGAGATCGTGTTCTCTTCTGCAATGGCGCCGGCGAGGGACTCCACCTTGTTGACCACCCGGATCTCCAGCGAGTCGAGAGCTGCCTTGATGTCAGGAGCTACCGCGCGAATGCGCGTATCGACCGGGTTTTCGCTCCTGACCAGCTCGTCTGCCCTCGCTCGTGCCCTCGCCGCGTACTCCTTGTAGTCGTGCGAGTGGAAGATGGGCAGGTCCCACAGCGCCGTCAGGTGTGGCCAGCGCTCCTTCAGGTAGATCGAGTCCTGCAAGAACACGCGTCGCAAGAACTTGAGGACCGCGACAAAGTGGTGGGTGTCGTTGTGGGCGCCGCTGCCGGCGGCGGCGGCCTCGGCGGCTCTCCGGTCTAGGCCAGGGAAGACGCACTCGAGCAGGCTGTCTGGTGGGTCAACCGCAGCGCGCGGTATGAAGTACGACGGCGGATAGGCGCCATCGAAACGCGCGAGCGTGCGGATCGCTCCCATTGGGAATGGGTCGCCGTAGTGTACTGTCATTGCGTCGTGGTTCCAGTGCCCGTGCCGCCGAATCTGGTCTTGCAGGTTGGGTGCGTCGCCGCCCTGCGCGAGGACGATGGCCGTCCCAGCCGAGCGCCCAATGTGGGTCTTCTTTCGGCCAAAGTCGCAGTCCACCTTGGCGAAGGCGGCCCGGTAGGCTGCGAGCGTGCCGTCGTATGACATCCCCTGTGACCCTGGCAGGTCCTCGATCCGCGTCAGCCCCTCTCTGACCCGAACGGCAAAGGTCGAGGCCATGTCCGACGCTGCAGCGTCGGACTTGAGTGGGAGCGCCGACCTCGCAGGCGTCTCGTACGTGGCTGTGCCCACGCCGCTGACGGGGCCTGCTGTGTCAGGGCTGCTAGTGTCGCTAGGGACGGTGCTAGCCTCGCAGGTGGCCACTCACCTCGCCTGCTGGTCGCCGCCTTGCCGTCGGGCAGCCCTTCGCTGCTCTGCCACAGTCCCCAGGCCGCGGCAGACGCGCGCAGCGCAGCGTCCTCGCGTGACTCGTCCTCAGAGTCGTACTCGGCCTCGGCGTCGGGGTCGCGCTCGTGCAGGGCCGCGTTGCGTCGCCCGCCGTTGGGCTGGCGCTTGATCTTCGCCTTGCCGACGACCTGGACGAGCTTGCGGTGGAACCACGAGTCGGCGTCTGAGAGGTCGGGGAACTCTTGCGCAAGCATGTGCCAAAGACAGAACAGGTAGACGGCCACTGCTCCGACCGAGCACATGTGCGCGTGGCGGTTGCGCAGTATGCCTGTGCGCAGCAGATTGCCGTGCTGGTTCGTTTTCCCTTCCTGCAGGGTGAGCACGAGCAGCTCGTACCGCGAGGGGCCCTTGATCTCGGCGCTCATGTCAAACGTGTAGATGTCCGACAGTGTCAGAGCGAGAGCGTCCTTGCAGCGCAGTGTGCCTCCGAGTGTGAGCAGGTAGGTGCAGCGATGGCCGAACGCCGAGGCCACAGAGTTTCGCAGGCGGGCGGCGCGGTCGCCCTGGGACGGCAGGAAGGCGTCGCCAAGCTCCTCCAGAGTGTCAAACGGCACGTAGCTGTCCATCAGGCTGCCTCCGCGCTTGGACGAGCCCGTCACCTTCCGCAGATTGGCCGTCTCTGTCCTCAGGCTGTCGAGGTAGGCCTTGATGTTTGCCCTGTCCTCGGGCGAGGGGCCAGGGGTGAGGCCGGCCGTGGCCTGCATGCCCCACAGCCACATGACCGCTGATTTCGTCACATTGCCCGTGCTTTGAGACAGCGAGTTGCCCTCGTCTAGGTGCCGGTTGCGCTCGTGCTCCAGAAACGCGTATACTTTGCCTGTCTCGGTCAGCGTCCTGGCCACCAGCGCCCGTGTGGTCGACACAACGGTGAGGCCGTCCTGAGCCACAAGGGGCGAGGCGACGCCGCGAGCGCGCGCGCTACCACTCACCTACATCCACCCTCTCGCCCAGAGGCTGGTTGGTGTCGTGGCAAAACGCTTTGAACCGGCGAACGTACGGTCCGTATGTGGCCAGCGTGTTGCCGTTCCCCTTCTTGCGGCACTCGAGAATGAACCCCTCCATGGTCTGCTTCGCGCGCTGGCGCGCCGCGTTGAGGCGCCGGATAGCGTTGGGGTCCGTAGGCTCTGCGACGTTGGCGGCGGCGTCGAGCCACTGGTGCGCCTCGGACAGGGAGCCGCCGGGGACCGGCGCTGCACGTGTGCGCGCGCGCGTTCCCGCCGCGCTCTGCGTCCTCCTCGCCGCCGTCGCCGCCGCCGTCGCTGCCGCAGTCTTGCTCTTGCGTGGGGCGGCCTTCTTCTTCGTCGCTGCCGCCGGCGCCGCCGGAGGCCTCAATGTAGGAGCCATATCGAGGGCGCGCCCGTCAAGACGATCGCTCGTGTGCGCGGGTGCGAGGGTGCGAGGGCGCGAGGGTGTGAGTGGGTCAGTCGGCGTCAGCCACCCGTCGAGCGCGCGCTCTTGGCTGCAGGTGAGATGCAGAGATGCAGACGTCAGTCGAGCAGTGGGTCAGCGAGTCGCGCGTGAGAGAGAGACGAGACTGGGGTGTTGAGGTGTAGATGGGGAGGAGTAAAAACGAGAAACAGAGATGCGAGATCGACGCCGGGTGCAGTAACTGGGCTCCACACACAGTGGCAACTCTGCGGGAAGACACGATCTCGACACAGGAAGCCACCGTGGGAAAGTTGTCTTCCTGTCCTGGATAACCCCTATTATAGTCCCGCGCGTCTCGTGTCTGGCCTGGGTGGTGTCTGGACGCCACCGAACGCGGAGAACGTATAACACTCCGTTATACGA
>Ga0160505_101645_pt1 | contig 10400 bp, 12 predicted proteins | sample DIDeMG_FD_108225 | JGI IMG/M metagenome (GOLD analysis project Ga0160505, IMG submission 108225) | Enriched chicken feces microbial communities from UW Madison campus, WI, USA - DID2874_E49_Stillage MG | ecosystem: Host-associated > Birds > Digestive system > Large intestine > Fecal ...
ACAAACCCTTTTTGAATCAACCCCCCCCAACCCACACAAAAAAAAAAAAAAAAAAAAACCGACATGACCATCATCAACTCCTTTGATTCACTCGATTTGCTTCTTGTTAACACCACCCTCCAAACACAGTCACCATGACCGTCAACTCCAAACCTTCCATCTCAGGCCTTACAGAGAACACTACGCGCTCGGCCACCCCGCTCCAGTCAAAGTACTCCACCATTGACCCGTCGTTTCTACTGCCCGACGGGACTCCAGACTACCTGCGCTTAATTCTTACTTCGCGGGTATACGATGTTTGCAAGGAGACGCCACTTACGCCCGCCGTCAATATCTCGCAGAAACTGAACTCTAATATTCTTCTGAAACGTGAGGATCTCCAACCTGTCTTTAGTTTTAAGCTTCGAGGTGCTTACAACATGATCTCGCAGCTGCCAAAAGAGGACCGTTGGAAGGGTGTCATTGCTTGCTCTGCTGGTAACCACGCCCAGGGAGTCGCGTATTCCGCCCAGCATCTCAATATTCCCGCTACCATTGTCATGCCCGTGCCTACACCTTCTATCAAGTACCAGAATGTTGCGCGTCTTGGATCCAAAGTCGTGCTTTACGGTGACGACTTTGACTCGGCAAAGGCCGAATGTTCACGTTTGTGCAAGCAACACGGCCTCACTAATATTCCGCCCTTTGATGATCCCTATGTCATCGCTGGCCAGGGTACTATTGCCAAGGAGATCCTCAGTCAGTGGAACATCCACGAGCTCAAGGCCATCTTTGTTGCCATTGGCGGCGGTGGCCTCATCGCCGGTATCGGCGCGTACATCAAGCGCATTGCCCCCCATATCAAGGTCATTGGTGTTGAGACCCATGATGCCCACGCTATGAAGGATTCGCTGACTGCGGGCAATCGCCTCATGTTGAAAGAAGTTGGCTTGTTTGCTGATGGCACAGCCGTCAAGATTGTAGGTGAAGAGACGTTCCGCGTCTGCAAAGAAGTCGTCGATGAGATCGTCCTTGTGTCTACTGATGAGCTCTGCGCTTCCATCAAGGACGTGTTCAACGACACCCGTTCTATTGTCGAGCCTTCTGGTGCGCTCTCGCTTGCCGGTGCCAAGAAGTACATTACCGCCCACCCCGAGGTAGATCATTCCGAGAGCGCATATGTTTGCATCCTCTCTGGCGCCAACATGAATTTTGATCGTTTGAGATTTGTTTCTGAGCGTTCTACGCTTGGTGAGGGATCTGAGGGCTTCTTTGTTCTTACCATTCCAGAAAAGGTTGGTTCCTTTGAGGCCGTAATCGACTTGCTTAACCCACGTGCCATTACTGAGTTTTCGTATAGATTCCAGAAAGATTCTGAAATTGCCAACATTTACATTTCATTCTCGCTGAATGACCGTGTCACTGAGGTGCCTCAGATTATTGAGTCATTTGCTGAGCAGGGTTGCAAGTGCGTTGACATCAGTGACAATGAATTTGCAAAGACGCATGCGAGATACTTGGTTGGTGGTAAGCCCTCGGTCGAAAATGAGCGACTCATTCGCTTTGAGTTCCCCGAACGCCCTGGCGCTCTCTTCAATTTCTTGAAAGGTGTTCAAGGCAAGTGGATGATCACTCTATTCCACTACCGTAATCATGGTTCTGATATTGGCAAGGTATTAGCCGGTCTCCAAGTGCCGCCTGCTGAAGAAGAAGAGTTCCAAAAGTTTTTGCATGATCTGGGCTACCCCCACCACGACGAAACTGACAACGAGGTGTACAAGATCTTCCTGAAATAAACGTCAGAATAAATTTCCTTTTTTTTTTGACAGAAATGCCTTGAATTGTATAAGCTTAGTAATTTATACGCTTTCCGGGAAAAAAAAAAACATGTAAAAAAGTTTCTGTGTAAAATGCTTACTGAATATAATGTCCATATATCTATACATTCTTGCTAAAATTTTAGATACACCTGCCACCGTCTACCTCAAGATCTAGGCCAGTGAGAAAAGCAGCGTCATCACTGGCAAGAAAAGCAACACTGTTGGCAATATCTTCAGGTTTTGAAAAGCGACCAAGTGGAATGCTCTCCAGGAAAATCTTGCGGCGCTCAGGCGTATCTTCGCCCATAAAGTGGCCGAGCAAAGGGGTGTCACCAGCAACGGGGCAAACGCAGTTAAACCGGATATTGTGTTTGCCGTACTCAATAGCAAGAGATTTGGATGCCGTTGACACAGCACCCTTGGTCGCATTGTACCACGTGAGGCCCGGACGTGGGCGCAGTGCCGCTGTCGACGAAATCTGGATAAAAGTACCGCCCTTTCCCCGCTCGATGAAATACGGGACAATGGTGTTGACTGAAAGAAAGATTCCCTTGACATTGACATCAAACACTTGATCAAAATCAGCTTCGGTAACCTCGAGTGTTGGTTTATTCCGATACGTCGTGCCAGCATTGTTAACAACAATATCAAGCGAGCCAAACTTGTCTAAGGTAGTGTCAAGCACTTGCTTCCAGTCAGCGGCAGACACGACATTAGCCTTGATAAACAATGTATTGCTACCAAAGCGAGCCACAGCGTTCTCGCCATTCGTTTGAGAAATGTCAGTGATAACTACTCTGGCACCGCACGCGACAAACTTTTCGACAATGCCGAGGCCGAACCCGGAAGCACCGCCGGTCACGATAGCAACTTTACCATTAAGAGACATGATTTGTAGAAAATGAAAAAAAGGTGAGTGAGTGAGGATTTTTGGGGTTAGATGAATGCAATATGTTGTTACTGATAATAATAATAGTTGGTATTCAAGTAGAGAATAGGGGCACTCACCGGGTTTAAGTAGAACAAGGCACCGCTGTTTCGGGAGCTGTTGGTTCAGCCGTACGAGGTTCCTGTGATTGAAATTTGTGGGGTAAACTGGAAAAACCCCACCTACAACAACGGAAATCAATATTTGATGAACAACAATACAGACCTTTATCAGTTCCCTTGCAAAGGTTCGGTTTTTCAAAACCGTGGATTTGGATAAAATCAAGACATTGCTACTATCATCGCTGGTAGATTTACAAATACTTCTCCTCAGAAGATACCCGAGCTTTGCCCGACTCGAATTGCACTGCGATATCGGCGTAGCCACCCCTCCTCTTTTAAAAGCTTTATCTGAGAAAGTCCGTTATTTATGGTACGGTCATCAGTATAGATAGCAAATATATTTACTATCTTAATATACCGTTGATATTGGTATTTCTTTTGTTCTTGCAGTCTTATTTCTATAAATATTGTGGATGCTACTACATCTTCTATTTTCCAGCATTCAATTATCTTACTACCTAAGCCATGCCCGAACATAAGATCCTCGTGCTGCCAGGTGATCACGTTGGTCCTGAAGTCATTGCCGAAGCTATCAAGGTTTTAGATGCCGTTTCAGAGCGCTTTGATATCAAGTTTTTATATGAATATGAGCTCTTTGGTGGCGCTTCCATAGACGTACATGGCACTGCCATCACCGACTCCGTTATCGAAAAGGCCAAGGCTTCGGACTCTGTGCTATTTGGTTCTGTCGGAGGCCCCAAATGGGGTGCCGCAAAGGTCCGCCCTGAAGAGGGTGTGCTTCGGCTCCGAAAGGAGCTCGACTGCTGGGCCAACATCCGCCCATGCCGCTTTCCTTCGGATAAGCTAGTCAAACTCTCCGTAATTAAAGAAGATATCATTCGGGGTACAGATTTCATTGTTCTACGCGAGAACTGTGGTGGGGCTTACTTTGGTCCCAAAGTCGAGACCGACGAGTTTGCCTCTGACTCGTGGCAGTACTCCAAGCCCGAGATTGAGCGCATCAGCCGCATGGCTGCTTACCTTGCACGCACACAGTACCCAGATAATCCCGTCGTGTTCTCCTTGGATAAGGCTAACGTGCTGGCTGTATCCCGGTTATGGCGGCGAGTTGTGACTGATGTGTTCAAAACAGAGTTCCCTGACGTCAAGCTGGTGCACCAGCTCGCCGATAGCGCTGCTATGATCATGATCAATAAGCCCACATCACTTAATGGAGTGTTACTGTGCGACAATACCTTTGGCGACATTTTGTCGGACGAGGCAGCAGTTATCACGGGTTCTTTAGGTTTGTTGCCGTCCGCATCTTTATCAGCAGTCCCCGCCAACTCCAATTTTCGCCCAGGATTATATGAACCGAGTCACGGTTCTGCACCAGACCTGCCACGCAATGCCGTCAATCCCATTGCAACTATTCTCAGTGCCCAGATGATGCTGCGCTATAGCTTGAACGAGGGCGCAGCCGCAGACTCCATTGAGGCCGCTGTTAAGGGCGTGATTGACTCTGGAATTGTTACACGTGATATCGGCGGCACGGCCACGACATCTGATGTTGGCGATGCCATTGCTGCATGGATACGTTCTGACAAAACTCAGTAGACTATATATTGAAAAAGAATAATATATATATACTGCAGCTGCTGACTTCACGCATGCCGTGGCCGTTTGGCAGAGACTGCCAGTTTTGGAACAACTGCGTAATTTTTTTTTCTGGGTTTTTTTGGGTTTTTTAGTTTTCCACTTTTCTAACTTTTTTTCTGTCCTTTTTTTTTCTTTTTAGCCTGAACCGTCTTTATCTCGGCCTCTATATAGCTTCTAAATAAACCTATATACATATAAAGGAACCAATTGCCACTGAAACACCGCACACACTATGTCAAAGTCATTTGTTCGGACACTCAAGAACAAAGCTAACGGATACACGCCTACCCAGGTCAAGGTGCGCAATGGTATGTTGTTAGCGTCTGGCCACTCCGTCTTTCCCTCCTAACCTATTATTCCTCTCTAGCCACCCGCAATGAGCCTTCCGGTCCCTCCGTACCGGAGTTAGAGGAACTCGCTGTGCTCAGTTACAAGCGTGATGAATTGAACGAACTTTTGCATATGCTTAGCCAGCGCCTAGGCGATAAGGGCAAGAACTGGCGGCACGTATTAAAGGTATGTAATTTCGTTTTTGCTGTAGTTTGACATGTGTGTCTAACACCGTCTACTAGTCGATGGCCGTCCTAGACTATCTTTTACGCAACGGCTCCGAAGGCGTGGTGCTTTGGACTAAAGACAATATCCATCTTGTTCGTACTCTTAATCAGTTTGAGTACGTCGACGACGAAGGTCATGATCAAGGCAAAAACATCCGCGATAAGGCTCAAGACTTGGTAGACCTTGTGTCCAATGATACTCAACTCAAGCAGCTTCGCTCGGAATCTCGAGATAGACGGAGAGCGTCGCGTGCTCAGGCAGAACCTGTTCGCACCCAGCCATCACGGCAACCGGCCGGTCGCAACGATGAAGACGATCCCGAGCTCCAGCTTGCTTTAGAAGTCAGCATGCAAAGCGCTTTGGAAGAGGAGAAGCGCCGCAAGCAGCTTAGCAACGACGACGACGATTTGAAAAAAGCTATTCAGTTGAGCAAGCAGGAGGAAAGCAAACACGGTCCTAGTTCTAGCGTTGACCTCTTTGGTACCCCCACTAACAATCAGCTCAGCCCGCACCAGCAGCAGCAACCAGTTTTTGTTCCCAGTCCCGTCGACCTGTTTGGTTCGCCCACGCAGCAGCAGTATCCCCAGCACACCACGTCGGGCTACTCTCCTTCCTACCATCAAACTAGTAATTCTACTGGTAACGCGTTTTCAGGTCAGTTTCAGCAGCAGCTTGGCAGTCCTGGTAGAGTCGCCTACGGTCAACAGCAGCCTGACCTGTTTGGAAATCCCCCCATTCAGGCTCATTTTACTGGGTCCAACAACCCATTCAGCCAAATAACCGCAACCTCGCCGCCCCCCATTTCCAATTCGCCGTTTTCCAAACCTCTTGACAGTCCCACGAAAACGCGAAATATTTTTGACGAGACGGTAACGGCGCCGCCGCAGTCAAATAATCTGTTTGTTACCAGCACAGCGGCCCCTGTGTCTCAACCCCTCTTTGTAACTACAACAAGCTCAGCTCCAGCTAATGATCTCTTCTCCACCCCTTCCACGCAGTCTCCTACAATTGCCAATAATACTAATTTCAACTCCCTTTTTGACCGCCCCACGCCCACCCAAGCAAACGACTTTTTTGCCAAACCCCCCACGACAACGACCGCGCAACAGTCCAGCTTGCTGTTTGAATCTCCTGCTACCGCACTTCCCTTTGCGTCACCCACTGCGCCAGCGTTCTCCCACTCGCAGTCACCGTTTGCGAGTCCAGTACCTCCTGCCCAAGCCCAGTTTCACCCGCCGCTCCCGCCCAAACAGGCCATTACCAACACTGGCAACAATCTGTTTGGTGCGCCCGTTACTAATGGTGATCACATTGATTCCACGTTTAGTGCTGCAACCACTGGTGCTTATGGCTATAATGGTAGTGTCAATCCCAACACTCTGACCTCTACCACGAATAGTTTCCACACCACAAATACACACAATCCGTTTATGCCATCTTCGCCGTCGGCCATTCCAACTAGCCAGCCTGGGTTTAACAGTTATGTTCAGGCAGCGCCGACAGGCTACGGCTTTGGAAATATGCCGCACCAGCAGCCGTCCCAACCTCAGCAACCGTCCCAACATCAACATCAACAACAGCCTACTCAAAGTCTGATTGATCTATAGTGTGGGAAAATATGAAATGTGTTTACATATATTTGTTTTCAGCCTTCTGAAAGATCGAGTAGTTTTGTGTTTGCTTAGCTTTTTGGCTATTTTTCTCTTTAGTATTCTTTTTTCTTTTGTTGTTTTATTCTATTCTTGATGTATTAACAGGCTTTAACTGTCGTAATTATGCTTATGTTTTTTGTTTTTTTTGTTTTGGTAGTTGTATGTTGGTGTTGATGACTGCAGGCTCCAATAGAAACCCCTACTGTTTCGTATACAAGTTTAGCATCTTGTGATCGCAGCTACTATCATGGATAATATGCTTTTTTTTTTTTTTTTTTTTTTTTTTTTTTTTTTGTTTTTTTTTTTGGTGGTCTTCTATACTTAAATTTTATTTTTTTTTTTTTTTTTTTTTTTTTTTTTTTGGAATAGAGCAATGCGCTAACAAACCAGTAAGCCATAAATACTGCAACTCTCAACCACATATAGACATTAGAATTAACACCTCTTCATGCGTGTTTTTAGCTAGGCTTTTCTTCACCAGCTTGCCGGAAAATGAGTCGTGAGAATGAAATTGTTTGCATCCCTAAAAAAAAGCAATAGACAAAAAAAAATTGTTTAACATATAAAAGTATATATAAGTGTATGTGTGTGTGTAGACAATTAGATAAAAGTACAAAACCGACCATGAACAAAAAAATGCAGTAAAAAATAAATAAGTGATTAGGAAGCCAGTCCTATAGTATATCAAACCCCATTAAGAGACTGGCTGGTAGAAAATGCAAGGGTTCTAAAACAAGTCCAAAAAAAAAATTTTTTGAATGTGGCTACCGCCGAATGATGACGCTACCTTGCTCAGACTCAATGGAGGAAAGAGATGAACGCGCCCGTCGCAACTTTGAGAAAAACGACCCGCGGGAACTGAATCGTGAAATGCTGTTGTTGCCAACGCTCCCACGGTTGCCACCAGCGGACCCATTGGAGTCAGCATTGCCATTATACGTGTGATTGGTTACCGACCCGGGATAGTTATAAAATGATGGCGGCGTTGTATGTTCCACCCCACCACTAGTTGTTGTTGTCACGTATGGCATCGCCGTAGCACTTGGCCTGCGGTGATACAGGACTGATGAGTTTGAGTCCACTCGCGAAATCTCCTCTGGGTAGTGCACCAGGGCCGAGTTTGCCCGTGAGAAACTGGGCCTGTCCGTTCCCAAATCAGACTGGTATTGTGGGTTGAGATTGTTGTAAGAAGACTGCGTATTCAACTGCGATATCTGCGATAGTGTCTCCAAGAACGCGTCTCGCTCATTTCCTGGTACCAGATACGCCGGGTTCCACTGGATGCGGTTGAAACCACCGCGGGTAGAGGTGCGACTGATCGGTAGAGACTCGCTCGTAAACGAGTTGGAAAGTACCGAATTTGTATCATTACCGGGGGCCACCAGATTTAAGTTACTGCCATCATTGGAATTGAAGATGCTATTGTGGGTCGGAAGCCGTAGCGACACTAACAACTTTCGGCACGACTCCATGTACATATCAAACTCAAGCTCACTCATCAGCTCGCCTGAAAACCTTGCCTTTTCGTATAACTGCACAAATTCACTGGCAATGCTAGGGGTAGGGACCATTCCGTAGCTTTGTAAAAATGAAATGTACTCTCGTAGTGGCATGCCCTGGGGTCGATAGAACGAGGGATGCAAAGCTGCAGCTTTTGTCTCAACCATGGACGAGCTGACCCCAATAACGTCCTCATATGGCGTGTCCATAAGCCGGCCCCCCTTACTAAGAGCCGGACGCATCATTCCAGGATGTGAAATCATTCCCTCGGCTGGCTTCGCCTGTTCTGCAAGCCCCTTACACCGCTCAAGCTCTGTTTCAATCATCTTGACACATTGCCAGGGGATGCTGCCCGTTTGCACCACATAATAGCCATGGGGTATTGCACTAAGAGCTCGCCGAGTTGCCACTATTCGTAGCACATAGATTACCAGGGCATTTATGAACGTCAGGGCGTAAGCGCCCAGAATAATGATAGTGTTCCAGAACTGGCCAGTGTTTTTCGACTGGATGATTGTGTCGATGGGTGTAGCGATAACAAAAGCAATCATGCAGAGAAGAAGAAATACCAGCGACACATAATACAGTATCATATATATGTCGACTGATGAGCGTTCTCGCTGCAGAATCTTGTGTGGTGTCAGTGTGTTCAGCATTATCCGTGTCCTGGTAATTTCAGGAAAGTAATGGTGCAACTTTGGGTACGGGCAAAATAATCAAAAAGAAAATTCCAATATATATTAATATTACAGAGTTTCTGCATAGCGCTATAGTAAAATACGAAAAAGTTACAAAAGAAAAAAAAAAAGAAAGAAAAAAAAAGTATTAAAGCTGATAAGCATAAAGTCAGGCATTAACGGTCCTTGTGATCCATGCAGAATTTCTATGACCGGTTCTGAAGCTCAAAAGTGTTTGAGGGCAGAGGTGTGTAGCGCTCGTTAAGTCTTCTTCTAGAGCGGATCTTAATCTTCTTCCAGGTCCGGTTATCTCTGAACAAAAAGTTAATGAGCACGTAGCCTACAAAGAAAAACACCATGATGGTGGGGATAGTAAGGGCAACATAGAGTGCCGACTTATCGCTCTTCTTTTCCAACTGTAGCTGTTTTGTCTTCTTGGTAGGCTTCAAGGGGTATCTTCTGAGTGTCAGCAGCGTTCCATTAGTCAGAGAGAAATCTTCGTCGTCAATGTAGTCGGGCTGAATAGACAAAACTACATCCTGAATAGGTTTGCCGAGCAAATCATCCTCGGTGATCTCAAGGGGGTAAACGCCATCAAGATTGTCCAACCACTCGGTGGTAAAGAAAGTGTCCTCCTCAAGAGACTCAACACCTCTCTTCTGGAGTATACCATTCTTGCCGCGTTCAACGTAAGCCATGTGTAACCGGACCTTGTCTGCATTAGCAAAGTACCGGGTGTACCAAGTGATCCAATGAACCTCGCCAAGAATGATCTTGGTGTTTTCGCTGGGGGAGCAGAAAGGTTTTTGTTCGATCTTCTCGCCATTGACCTTTTTCTTGAAGTATCTGTCTGGGGTACATCTCATAATGGGATTGAGCAATCTGTCCTCGTGGTTCTTTTCATGCACGTAAGTAACGTCGTGGTGTGTGTCATCTTCCTTGCCATCGTGATCCTTGATGACATCGGCCAATTTGATAGTAGACGTGACCGGGTAGTCAAACCAGTTGCCATAGTCAGGACTGGCGTTCTGGGTGACCTGGTTCTTGACCTTGGGTGTGATAGTCTTAAGGAAACCATTTGGGTGCACACTGAGCCAAGGCAAAGGGGTCTTTACATTCTTGGGCTTTGCCGAAAAGGTGACACCACCAACAATAACGGGAGTGACGAGCTCGATGTGAGTAGAAGATATCGTACGTAGCCAGGGCGAAGGCGTGGACAAGGACGCTTCAGTCTTAGTCGCAATCACTTTGCGCTTAACGAGATCCTCGCCAGTGGGAGTGATCAAAGTGGGGGCGGGAGTTGCAGCCGGAACCGCATCCGCCGGCGTTGTAGTTGCGGCTTCAACGCTAATCACGGCCGCGTTGGCAACTGCTGCGATGCAAACAAGTAACGGAGCTTTCAAAAGCATAGTGTGCTGTCGTTTTGAGATATTTTATGTACTATCAAGAAAGGAAGAGGGAAAGAAGGAATGGGAAATATATATTTCGATTTAAATGCAAAAGGTTTCGGCAAAAAAAAAAAAAAAAAAAAAAAAAAAAAAAAAAAAAAAAAAAAAAAAAAAAAA
>Ga0160505_101646_pt1 | contig 10387 bp, 8 predicted proteins | sample DIDeMG_FD_108225 | JGI IMG/M metagenome (GOLD analysis project Ga0160505, IMG submission 108225) | Enriched chicken feces microbial communities from UW Madison campus, WI, USA - DID2874_E49_Stillage MG | ecosystem: Host-associated > Birds > Digestive system > Large intestine > Fecal ...
AAGGCAATAGTGGTGAACCAAGAAATGTCTGTGCAAAAGCTGGGAGCTGAGAGGATCACAAGGCAGAACACCGCAGGTCCAGCTTCCTAATCCTGAGGTTAGGTAAGCTCGAGTTTTGAGTTGAGCCCTGGAGCTGATGCTGCTGAGATGCTAACAACTGCCGCAGCAGGGGAGGGGAAGATGGGCGAAAGCGAGGAACGGTGCGTGCGGTGAGTGTCAAGAGCAAAGGCCAGTTTAAGCTCAGTGGGGCTTGCCTAAAAGCCGACCGATACAATGTTGTGCTTGACCGAGCTGAAGTTGCGAGTCGAGTAGATGGGTAGGTATAGCAAGGTATGTGTTGGCTGCTGAGGTACGAGTATTCGAATGACTGGGAAGGGGGTAAAAGTGACGGGGGTAGTCGATGCCGATGGTGATAAATGATATGCTTGTTGGGGACGGGATATGATAACCTAACGAGAGGCTGTAGAAGCTAGCGCGCTGTTCCAAACTGAACTGAGATGGATACGAGCCGTCCGTGCCGCGCTGGAAATGTTGCCCAATGCCATAACGAGGTCTGTGACCGACAATTATCACGATCCAGTGCACAAAGACGTGCGTGTGACATCCCCCTGGCCATAGTGCAGTATGACTTGAAGACTAATTCTCCACTACAGGTCGGCCTACGGCGATGGCGTTGTCCGAAATGCAGAGAGAGAGAGACAGATACAGGGCAGCCGCAGCCAAGGTCTGAGAACGAATCAATGTCTTGCGTGCATGCATGACAGGGCAACAAGCGAAGGGTTCAACAGGTCGTCTCTCTTTTACTGCTCTCCAGACGGGGATTATTGGGTAACTGTGGCTGGGATATCTGCCGCGGGCTTACAGGTGGTGAGGGTCAAGATGGGCAGAAACCGCAGAGGAAATGTAATCATTTGGTGCACAAAACCGAGTCAGTAGCCCAACAGTGTGCCTTGGCCGTGGACGGTTCGGCCATTAGACCGTAGTCAAAGTGGGCCGTGGATCATGCCCGGGCTGGGCGAGGCTATGAATCCATGGCCCAGGTCTAGCCCAGACCTCCCCGCCGCAGCGACAGCCAACTGTCCATGCGTCAACCAGTGCAGGGTGCGCAGGACAGGTGCCACAGGACAGCGGACCCAGCGACAGACCGGCAACTGGCGTCTGTCTCTCTCTTTTTTTCTTCCGTTCCTTGCTGCTCGTTCTTTGTTCGTTAAAAATCAAATGTATCAAAATTTGGGCTCAACGCCAGTCAAGCCTATGACGACTGCGGCGCGTGAGCAGCAGCGGCGCGGCGGCGTCAGCCAAGCCTGTCCTGACCTTGCCTTGCCTTGCGACCGCGGCCGACCGGCCACAGGAACAGACAACAGTGCTGTGGCGGTATCCTGTCCTATATCCTGGAGGAGATTGCATTTGCTCAGCTTGGCTTTCACCTTGCACTTGATCATGGCCATTGTGGCCATCCAAGGTGGTGGTGGTGGTGGCCGCTGTGGTGGTGGTGGCTCATTTCCACCATTGAGAGCTGCCTTAAAAAGGCCAAGTCAGCCCATATCAGGTCATACTCGTACCCGCGTCTCGTCGGTCACGTTTAGGGTGACCATACTGCATTGTGTGTGCAGGCAATGGCATCATCAGCATGAATGAGGCAGAGAACAGCATGAATGAACAGCAGTATCGCCCATCCGATGGCCCAGGAGCTCGCTGACCTGTCGTCCATTTACAACCTCGGTTGTCCATTGTCCGTCTGCTCTCCCCAATGCTCAGTCAGTCAGCGGGTGGCATGAACAGCATCGCCATGCATAGCCAGTTGCACAGCGGACACAGAGAGGACGAACAGGCAGGACTCAACCAGCAGCTACGGCTGAACGTCCTCAGGGTCTTGAGCAGTGTTCTCAGGGCTCAATCTCTGATTCTCGCTGTTCTCGAGACACGATTTCCTCAAACTGCAATTTCCTTGTGCCCCATGCAAAGCAAGCAAGCAACAGCCGCCGCTGGCGCTCCGCTACAGACCAGACCCAGCTTCTTCGACGTCAATGCCCAACACAAAATGTAATGTAAAGGCACCATCCGCGGAGAGACAGTTGCACCCAACCCATGCAGACTCCACATTCACGGCGGAAGAACTTGCTGCAGACGGACTCACTTGGACTCATTTTTAGCTGGGACTTCGAGCGGCACGGGCACCGACCAGCCCGCGCTGTCCGCACTGGACGTTTCTAATCCGCCGCAGTTTGTGGCACAGCGTTGATTGGAATAAATGAACCAAACCGAGCAGTAATTCAGGGTCCAGTGTCTTGTGCTCTACCCAGAGCTGAAAGCTGCCAGCTCACCGCATGCGGGATACTGTAGCGTGCAGGCAACGGAAGAGAGAGCATGCATGCATACGACAAGGCACAAGCAACGCTCAAGGATGCTCAGTGAGGCGGGCCTAAATCGTCATTTCTTACTAAATAATTGTTATGGGCTCTGGGAGAAATTAAAAGAAAAAAATCAGCAAAAAATACACAAAATACAAATATTAAATTTGTTGGAATAGATTGCCGATGTGGCCCTTCTCCCCATGGGCTTTTCGGCTTTCCATGTCCTTCCATGCAACCATATCTCTCCCACGGCTGCCTCCTTGCGGTCTCTAAGCTCTCCGTCACAGTTGTCTTCGCTTTGCCTGTTATCCATGTCGTATGCCTCTCGTCATTCGACCCTGAAAATTTCCTCAAGCGGGATCGACTCGGACCACTCCAGATCCCAAGCTCCCAACAGCGCTCAATTACTGATTGAATAGACGAGCAAGCATAGCGCTGACTAGAGTTGATAACAGTGGCAAAGGGGGTGGACGCTGACGTGTATCTGCAACTAGCCGGCTGTGGCTGTGGAGAGAGGCAGTGGAAGCGTTTGTTGAACCCTTCGCTTGTACAGCGGCTAACCGTCTAGACCATCCGAGAACCGCAGGCACAGAGCGGCAGGACGTGCTCTAGTCTTGCGCCTTGCACCATCCTAGCTAGCAAGTCTAGCCAGATCGCCCATCATCGCTACTACAAGCTAGCTTTCGTGCCTTCCCACGAGGATGCCCAGTTACGAGATAATAATTGATTGTCCAAGATTGAGGCAACGGTCGCGAGTGGTGTTTGCATAAGGCACGTCCGGAGGCACCGTTGAGCGAGGAACAGAGTGAAGGGTGAGCACCGCACGACAACCGCACCAACCCGTGCATATCATGGAGCGCAGGCACACTGATCTTTCTTACTTGGCCCTCCCATTCATACGGCAACCTGCTCTACATAATGCGTCGACCACTTTACGTGGCGGGAATCACTGATGGAAACGAGCTGGAAGATGAGTATTGTCTCGGTTGAAAGAGGTCTGAGAGGCAGGAATAAGCGTACGGAACACGGAAACAACGAGATGGCATGACTGTTCGGTTCGGCAAGTGGCCATGGAGATCGGTAGGGTAAAGGCGTGGCATGATAGACGACAGCCGGTGCGGATCGCGGGAACTTTCACGCTTTCTGTCCGGGACAGTGCAATGCCATTGTGTCTGCCTGCGTCTACAGTGCCGGTCTCTTCCCTCGGTGGACTGTACTTGGTAAACGTCTGGGTTTTGAGTTCGTCTGGTGAACCTGTTCAGTCAACATCCGGCGGGACGTTGACGATCGTTTTCACTGGCGGTGCTAATCGCGTATCTTATACCTTGTGCCACAGACTACCCCAGATCCCCTCGACCTCGATACATCCTACACTGACCTGCTCACCCGTCTCTTAGCGGCTGGGTTTGTTGTGCCTACCGCGCTCCCCCACCCAAGCCCCGCCGTGGCGCGTCGATACGAAGAGATACGAAGGGATACATTGAACCATGAGCGATCAGTACGTTAGACAAACCCAAGCCAAAGACAACACGACTGTGCCTCTCAGGAAGACGGCGCTTGCAACACGGCATCGACGACTTGACACAGGATACATTGCCAGTGTCAAACTCAAAAGAGCCGCATCGATACAGCGCAGATCTAAAGTGCCACTGCGGACCCCCTGGGGCTGTGGGGTGTACGCTCGCGGCTGTTCCAAGTTGAGTTTTGGCTCTGGTCTGGGCGCGTATCTGATCGGCATTACCTTCAGGCTTGTTCTCCCGACACGGCGCTCATTTCTTTTTTTACCACTGGGATTTGTTATTCGTCAGGACGTCTCAAAACGTTGCAGCACGCTGGATAGTGGGGCCACCACTTGTGCCGCGGCTGCAGAATACGACAGAAGGATGCGGGTTTCAGCAGATACGCATCTGATGAGACACTGCATGTATTGATTCCTGGAAAGTGGACGCAGCCCAGTGTCAGCCTCAGCAACAGATCCACCAAGCTCAAAGTCAAGCGAGGCACGGCCACATCCGATGCCCGAGCGGTGACCGTCAATCCCGGAAGTGCGCAAAACGACTGCTGCGCAGTGCGTGAGATTCATTGTTCTTTTTGATGCCGCTCACAACGTGGTGAGCGACGAAGTCGTCTCCCTCGTGGCCTCGTGGCCGTTCCTCAACTCCTCAGGTCCGAGACGTACATCATACAGCAGGCCACCAGGTATGCTGGATCCACCCATGCCGGCTCCATGCCTGCCCACCGCCCGCGCATTGTAACTCGTGACCCAGCTCCCGCAGCACGGCACCGATTGATGCCGTTTCCGACCCGGTCAGACACGACAGCACGTATTATACACCACCCCGAACCGAACAGGCGATGACCGCACACTGTACCGGGCCGTACGTAACCCGCCGACCGCCACATGACTAGATCCAGTAAACGTCCTTTCGAAGATGCACATGGAACACGAGCGCCTAGACTTGCTGGCCGCTGTCCGCAAGCGGATATCCAGCGCAGGGGCGTCGGGGACATGAACATTCCCAGGTCCCGAGAAGTTTAGGGAGCCTGCTGCAGTGGCTGTGTGGCACGCCTGTGGCATGCCGTGGTGGCTTCGTGGCTGGGACCTCGCGGGCAAGGCGCCAGGTTCCTCACCAGGGAGCGAGCATTGTGTCCGTCGTAAACACGCCGACCCAGCATGCGCTCGCTGTTTACCAATAGATAAATTTAGTTTGCTGCCTCGGCCGCTCTGTGCGAGGACAGGGCATCGACATCGAGGCTAGGGCGTTGAGGTGCTTCGTGGTTCTCTCACATCCCAGGCATATGGCCAATATTGCCGCGGTCCCAAGCTCCAAGGCAAGGTCGCCGCACAGAATCCAGACCCGCGACTGACGTTCTTAACGAGGATAGGATCCGTGGGGACACCGGCGGCATGTTGCTCGTTTGCACACGACAACAGGTCACGAGGACACTCATCAAGGTGGGCTTGTCCGACAATCTCGCAAACTCAACGCTTGCATCACACTGACGACTGACGGACCACTGAACTTTGTATCGAACCGAACCGAAGCTCCCAGTATCTACGTTATGTGTTTCAGCGTCATGTGGCCTCCTGCCCAACTTTGGGTTCAAGTTCAAGTTATGCTTGACATGGCATGTCCGGCTGCGCATGGGCCATAATCACATGGTGCGGGGACTACCGTGTTCCGTCGAGATAGGATTGAAAAATGTAACGCTCCAAGGTTTATCTCTGCCTCGCCCGAATAGATCAAGGTGAAGGTGATTGATTAGCACACAGGATGCTTGCTCTGTTGCTTGCTCTCACCAAAGATCGACATTCACAGCTCGGCGTTGCGTTCGTTCGCAATGTCAATGCCCACAATTCCGCGTACCTTTGCTGCCTTCTTCTTTCATCCTCGTGTTCAACCCGGGTCTTGAGTATCCAGCATGTTCGTCTTCTGGGTACCTGTTGGCACTCTGTTCCTTCCTGACACCTCGTTCCTCATGACTCGCCCATCCTCGTCGCTCCTCACACCTCGCTCTGCATCCTTACTCCTCAGCCTCGCACATCATCCTTGACGCCATACCGGTTCGCCTTGTCGCCTTGTCGCCTTGTCGCCTTGTCGCCTCGTCGCCCGTTCCCTTCTCCACAGCACGCAGTCCAGACAACAATTGCCTGAATACTGACCCCAAACCTGACGCGAACCTGATTGACAATGTAACGCGCTTCTCTCAACTTGCTCCGAAACCGGTGGCCTTCCGGATTCCGGCCAGCCTCGTGTCTGTCCGCGTCAGTGGCGTTTGGGAACCGGTAACTGGCGCCATTCAAAGTGTCAACAGTCACGAATATACGGATGTATTTACTGTACAGACCCAACTCCAGAAGACGTTGTGCCTGTGGCGACGCCAGACGAAGGACAAGTGGACCGTTGGGTTCTCCCGGTGCCACTGACGAGCCATTGGTTGTATCACGCCATCATCGCTGTTGGTCAATTCCAATAAGGGAAGGATGAGCGAGGTTGCGGCGCGATGGCCTTCTCGTGAGACCAGACTAGCCTGGTCTGGCGCGCAGCTATCACTTATCTGATTCATTCGCTAATTACAAACTTCTCACAGTCCGTCCCAGTTCCCAGTCTTAGATCGCTAGTGTCTCTTAGTTTCTGTATTGTAAACTCCGAAAACTTCGGTCTCGCACTCGCTCTCACTCACACACTTGGTACTCACACTCATGGGCCATGCCATGCATTAACCTTACACTGGTTCACCCAGATACGACATTGCGCGATAATTGCGATCATCGTATCGTATCGCCTCGTACCATTTCCGGCTCGTGGCTGAGACGTTCCGTGCCCGGTCGTACACCATCGAGCCGGTGGGCTTGCGTCCACCTTGCGCGGCGGCCACAAGCAGCAACACAAACGCCGAGACACTCCTGCCGTGCGACAGGCGCCGAGACATGCCTGCGACTGCGGACGCAAGGTTGGTTTTCAGACATGCCGTGCGTGACTCCCCAGTGACCGGCGCCAGGTGCCACACTCCGTGCACTCTGCTCCAGGGATCGGTCCCGGCCGAGGAATGCATCGAGTAAGGGAAGGTAGGGATGCTGGAGGAGATCAGGAGAGACGACTGGGCGGAGTGGACGCCAAGATGCGGTGTTAGGCGGCGCGCAGGCGGCCTTCGTTGGCGGCCGCCGGTGACATTGGGCAAGGTGGGTGCTCTATCGTCCCGGTCTCCGAGGACAAGCTCTGCATCTATAAACCCCGCTCTCCTCTGCCCCGTCTTTTGTAAACTTATGCTCCTCCTTCTTGTTCTTCCTCCCTTTGCTCGTCTGCCTGCGCCTCGAGCTTCCATGAAAAGAACAACCCATTGGGGAAGAAAGCCACAGGGCAGCGCGTGGCTGAACAAGTGGCGTGACGGCCGCGGCGTGGTTGTGTGGCTCGAGTGGCGGCCAGGAAGCAGGCACAACGCCACGGCGGGGGTGGCCGGCGGCACTGCGCACAGTATTTACAGTGGGCAGCAGCTCTCGCTAATGGCGTTGCTCGTTGGTTGGTTTGGCGTCGGGTGCAGATTCCCGATCGGCTTCAGGAGTGTGAGGACAAGGACGGGATGGACGGTAAGGCGGAGCCTGGCAGGAAGAGATGTGGCGGTCGAGGGCGCCGGATGGTGGATGTTGTGGGCGAGGTTGTGACAACAGCTAGATGGCAATAGGTGGTTGGTATTGATTCGGTATGGGGTGCCGATTCCCGATCGGCTTCAGAAGATGACAGGATGGCCGAGATGGACGAGGATTAGAGGGGCCTAGTATGAGAGGGATCGGAGGGCGGAGCTTGGCGGAGAGATGTGGTGGTCGGAGGATGCCAAGATGTCATGTGAGGTGACGTGGGCGACGGTGTGAGGACAGTGAGAACGCAACGGGCACCGATCGCCTCAAGTAGAGCCCACCGAGAGGACATGAACGAATGAGCGACGCCAACGAGAAGCGCATGATGAGGATGTAGCCTGCGACAACTGAGTGTTCACCGTCACCTCAAAAGCTATGTGTAGCTTGTGGACAACATCGAACAGTTCAAGCACCTCCAACTACGAGCGATCGGTGGCAGGTCGTTGCCCGGATTCACCACACAGTGGTGGATCACGTCCGTGCTTAACGTCATATCACACTCACGCTCGTGCTTATGCTCATATTCATGTTCGCAAGTCAAGTTCACTTATATGTCCACACAAAAGCTACACGCTAACAAACACTGGCCTCATCCACCCGTTCTCATCGCTATGGTCGGACCGCGGACCCACAGGTTGACAGGGGCAAAAGTGGCACTCGTGACATGGGTGTCTGACTGCCTGGAGTCTCGGAGGTGGACGGAGGTTCAAGTCGCGGTCTCTGCGACGGCCTTACTATTGTACCACACGCGCAGGCCGCAAAAGATACGATCGCAGTGCAGCAAGGAGAACCGCGATCATCGATGTGTTCCACAACTCCTCGGGTATCATGTTCCGTCTCCGGCCCGTGAGGCTTCGGGCAGAGACACGGACATGGACTTGCGGACGACATATTTAGTCTGTCTGTGACTTGTCCTCGTTGGAGTTTGACTGAGGTCCAATATCAACGACGGGTACAAGGTGACCCTACATGTAGGGCTCAGCCCTACAGCTCGATTCTCGTCAGTCATTGAACTCACTGAGCTGTCAAAGTCCAGAACGGCCCAACATACCACTAACTGGCGCAGGGGAGGCTGCGACATGTGGCCAGCATTCGACCAGCCCTTCGGAAGCCATTCCAGATCGGTTCCCCCGTTGGCATTCAAGTGGATTACTAGCAACTCGTCATCTCGAGCCGCCTTACCTCATATGCTTTACACTGAGACGTGCCACAGCTCATCGAATAGAGCATACTGTCGTTCATCGTGTCCAGCACTGCGGATCTCCCCAGCAGTAGCGTAAATGTTCAAGACGTGCTCGCTACTCGATGCGTCGTTTCCCAACTACACCCCTGTGGCACACTCAAACTCGTGCCTACCCGACTTGCCAACTGAGCTTGGTGGACCTCTCGTCCAGACAACCTCCACTGAGCCTGATCCCAAGCTCGCAACCTCCTTTCTACAAATGGACCGGCAGGCGCATGGCGATCAGTGTCATCCACCAGCGAGCTTGAATCTGGTTTCTGCGCACCGCATCCTCGGACTATATCATCTCTAAATACAGAGCTTCACGTCACATGTCCAACGTGAACAGATTTCCGTCCCATTCATCCCTTGCCCTCGGACTATTGATGGCAAATGGCACTCAATGCCATTCTACATCGGGCTGGGATGTCTGTTCTTCGGCCCGCAGCTCCACAAGTCCAGACTGAATAGTGATTTGTCCTATTGATCTCTTGTCTTTCGGAGTATTGTCGTCTTTCGGATCATCTACTTGGTTTCTGGCCTGTTCTCGCCGTTCCGTCCTTACCTGTTCCCAACTCTTCCCCGTCCACCCTCAGTCCCCTTCGCCCTTCATGCCCTCCTTCCGCTCCCCTTCGTTCCTCTGCCGTTGCCTCCCCTCGTCCCCCACACCACTCCCTCCCAACCCAACGCATAAATTTACACCCCCGTCCATCGTCTGCCCGTCATTCACCCCCAACCTGCCGCACCCCCATCTCCTGTAATTGCGCATGGGTGGGGGTCACGCCGTCACGTCTGTCACAATGTCACGTCGTGGCCTCGTGGACGCGAGACATGGCGGGCAGGCCAGATCTGGAAGGAGGCGGTGGTGGTGACAGTCATGGCTGAAACTGAAACTGTTCTACCCGCAATCCTTACCACGACGCGACTTGGACGTAATTTACATTTCTTGTCAACATAATACTGTTGTCAAGTCGTCGCGTCTCCGTGATATGCGGCCCCCAGTAAAAACTGTATTTATCGCGCCGCGGACTGTCTCACTCGTCTATCGTCTATCGTCATTCTCATCTCTATCATCTCATCCTTCCCTCGTGCATTGTATTCTATGCTCTGTCCTGCATCCTACATTCTGTATTGTGTATTGTGTATTCTGTTTCATGCATTCTACTCGTTGCCGCGTAACGGGCGCCATCCGTTCCTCGTGTCTGTCTGTATTCACGCGCGCTCGTTGAATGGCGCCACAGGTCGAAACGCGACTTTGTCGTCTTTTCGGGCATCAATACAGTACACCACTTGTCTCTCGCCCTCTGTCCGTCATTGTTGCGCTGCTCCGTGTTTCCCGCTCCTGCACCGTCCCCAGTCCGTGGCTCCATCGGTCCTCTTTTCCTCGTCCATTCACGTGGGATCAATGATCGAATGGCGCCACGGAACGACACCAGCGTAGGGAAGGGTCATACTGCCTTGCCGCCGTGTTTGTTTGTGTCTTGTCCGTTATTGATATCCTGTTGGCTGCTTGCTCCATTGTCATGCTCCGTGTCCAGGCTCTTTCGTAGGGGGTCAATAAGTAGAATAGCGCCACGGATAGCAACGACGTATTTAGGGCAACATTGTTTCCTCGCCTGTTGTCTTTTGTTCGCCATTGGTATTCAGTTGGTTGTTTCCCGCTCAATTGTAACC
>Ga0160505_101647_pt1 | contig 10384 bp, 6 predicted proteins | sample DIDeMG_FD_108225 | JGI IMG/M metagenome (GOLD analysis project Ga0160505, IMG submission 108225) | Enriched chicken feces microbial communities from UW Madison campus, WI, USA - DID2874_E49_Stillage MG | ecosystem: Host-associated > Birds > Digestive system > Large intestine > Fecal ...
CTCTTCTTCAGGTTCCTCTTCAGGTTCCTCTTCAGGTTCCTCTTCAGGTTCCTCTTCAGGTTCCTCTTCAGGTTCCTCTTCAGGTTCCTCTTCAGGTTCCTCTTCAGGTTCCTCTTCAGGTTCTCTCTCATAGTCGTCATGCATGCTCATCTTCTGCTGGCTGTCAATAGCCCTCCATGAGTTGTCATTGTCAGCATCAGCTTCAAATTCATCAATCTCCCGGTCGCCTGAATCAGATTCTTTGTCGCTTTCAGACTCTGAACTAGAATCCTTGTCACTATCCGACTCGGATCCAGACTCTTTGTCGCTGTCGGACCCAGAATTCGATTCAGACTCTTTGTCGCTATCAGATCCAGAATTCGATTCAGACTTGGTATCATAGTCGGCTCCAGTAACATAATTTTCATCTGCAAAGCTAGTTCTATCATTCAGGTCGTAATCCACAGGAGGAGCCGCATATGCACCATCCGGACCAGCAGCAGAGCTAGAACCTGAATTAGAAAAGGCGCTTCCAGCCATGCCCATCAACGCACCATAACCAGCACCTGTCATAGCACTAGAATCGCCACCTCCGGCAACCGATCGTGACCCGTCTCCTGCTCCTGCCTGTTGAGCCTGAGCTGAAGCTGCAGCTGCCATTGAAGCTTCGGTATGAAAACCTTCATCAGTATGATAGTAGCTGTAGTTATGGCCTCTGGAGTCTTCCGATTCGGGGAAGGCTCCAGGATAAGAACGCTCGGCCGAGATATTGGCAGAGTCAGCGGAGGGGTAGCCACTGCGAGCATCATAATTGCTACTATTGCCATTGAAGTAGTTTCCAACGGCACCACCGAGACCCATGCCCGCAATACCACCGACTAAGTCTGATGGTCCGGCCCCAAATTGATACGACTGGGATGATGATGTGTTCTGTTCAGACTGTGAAACATCAAACCCTGGAATTGATGGTATTTTAAATCCAGAACCACCACAGCATCCACTAATATCTGTATGGGTATGCCCATTAGCACCAGTTGTACCGCTCGCATCGTTCCTATTAACAGCGTCCTTGACGCTGTTGACTGCAACCTCAGCGGCGTGGCGCGTGCCCTCGGCTGTGAGCTCTGCGAGAACTTCAGATTGGTCGTCTAATCCCTCAATCCAGTCCTGAACGACTTGGCGCATGATCATTTGAATCTCGGTGCGGGCAACAGCGGGATGGTGGAAAACTTCTAAAATTTTGTCAGTGACAGAGTTGGGGTTGATACTCTCGTCGTCCCACGCCTCCACGATTAGCGGCACTGCATAAAGCAACACTGAAGTAGCAATTTTACCAGCAGGCTCATTCAAGCGAGATGAAAAGTGATCCTTAGCAAGCTGCGAGTGTGTCGGGTTATCATAGCTCGAATCATCCCAAACTCGAAATTGTTCGTCATCATTGACAATCATTTCAGTACCAGTACCGAGAACACTGATAATGTCATTAATAATAGGCGAAATGAGAGGCTGAATGGCGCCCATGATGAAAATTGTAATAGTGTCGGAGATCTTCTCCTTCATCTCGGGCAAGAAAGGCACCTTTTCCATAAACGACGCGATACCCTTCATAATACGATCGCGAAACTCCAGAAAAGGATAGATTTTGGCAATAATCTCACTGGGGTCTTTAGTAGGTTCACTAGCTGATATTTTGAGATCATCAATTTCTTGACTGGCTGAAGTGCTGGATCCATCATCATTGGTTTTGCCGAGATCAAATGGCAACTTGTCAAGCAAAAGCTTGAGGCTGTCACCAGCGTCACTATTGTTGGCGCCGTTTTCAAGCGATGATTGTACCTCACCGAGCTCAACTTGCGAAAGTGAGTCCTGAGCACCACCCATTAGTGAGTGCACGAAATCCAAACTGCCAAATGAGCCCGTCACAATGGGATAGACCCTGCGACCGTTGAGCTCTATAATGCATTCACTTCCAACATATGGGAAAACGTCAGTGTAGCCAAGCTCGCGTAGAACCAGTTCACAGTAGTTGGAATGGGCAGAGTAATCCTCAAGAGTATGCAAGGACTGGCCAAGCAAGCGCAATGCCTCGTACTGGTCAGCATCAGAGCCGTCGCTAGTGTTTGCTTTGCGGCCAAGCGCAATAGCTTTGTGAAGCGAAGTGCGGACATACTCGGACGATGTTGGCCACCCACCGTTTTCATTGCAAATGTAATTTTTGAGACCCGTCCGTGGGTCAATATCAAGCTCCCGCGGGTCGACGGGTCCGCGAAGTCTCTTATCGTACATTCTTGCATCAATACCCTCGCCATAACCTTTAGGGTTATCAATGTGCTCCTCAGCCCGGTAAACACCAAGCCGGTCCATGGTGACCTCAAACTCGTTAGTACCATAACCAAACTCAGTAAAAGCCATGATCCATAACACAATGCGAATGAGCTCAGGACTGATACCCCGGCTAAGAGTTCCAATATCGATAGCCTGGGAGTAATCACGCAACCAGTTACCAAAATAAACGCGCTTGATAGCAAGGCTGTCAAACTTCTTGCCACCAGTGATTTTTGAGAAGAACGAAGAGCCAGCGGTCATGAGGAGAGTGGCAAGGTGATCCTCAATGTCACCATGACGGAAGTTAGTGCCCTCAATGGCAGCCAGCGAAGGAATGTTACCAGCACCAAAAGCATGAACATTGGATGCGTAACAGATGATGAGTAGTACTGTGAGAAGCACCACAGTGTGAGGTGATAGGTGTATCATTAGAGAGCGTAGAGCAAGCAAATGGCAGCAAAAAAAATTTTCTCAGTCTATTAGTGGTGGTGCAAGTGGTAAGAAGGAAAAGAGCAGAACCAATAGCAAATGATATCATATGCTCTGGTTTTCTGCTTGGCTATCAGCAATATTATTTGACAATATTATTTTGATGAAACATCGCAAGACCAAAAGTGTCGGATAGATGCGTCATGCAGACAGTGACATTGGGGGAAAGCGGAAGGAAACCCAATAGAGAGCATTAAGAACAAAATGCTGGGGATGCTTTTTGCAGTAGTTTTTCGTCTCTCAAGCTCGTTGTGTTTTTGGTTTGCTATTAGAGAGATTGATAAATGTAGTGACAGTTGTGACAGTAGATGGCTCGCCCACTGCTGCTGCGGTCAGTGTAACCAAAACGAAATAAACTGATTTGGATGAACCTGGCGGTTGAGATTGTGACAAAAGATAGCTAACAACAAACTTTTTTATAGAGGTTTTTTTTTTAAATATAGATATTTTCATGATAATAATTAGTACAATTCTGCAATTGACCTTAATTCTTCAGTCAATCGCTTAAGAATATTTAGTGAGATGGTTTTGAAAGTCGAATTCAGTCGATTCTTTTGTGATACCTAAATTTCGGTCCCATCTTAAAACGAAGCCAGTGGGAGCCCCACAAAACTATTGCACTTTTAAAAAAATACCAAAAAAAAAGTAAATCGCTCAGTTAAAGCACGCAGGTACCGGCTGCTACAATATTCATCAACGTAAAAGCAGAATCGCTTTTTGACTTTAATTCTGCCCATGGTTGAGACCGATTTCATGCCCGTTTCAATGCTTTTACTTGAGAACAAGTTAAAATACGAGATCACATGACTTACAGAGTTCGTTTTTATCCTCGGCACTCGAGGCTGCTATAAACGGTACCCAGCTGACAATTGGATAATTAGATAGCTGATTCAAAACAAGATCAATTATTTTCTAGATTATATTTGACAAAATATTGATTACGGTTTCTGGGGTATGGTAGTAACTAATATTCAAAGTGTAAATAGATATATAATCTATTACTCGTGTACTTCTTTCAACTTTCTCATGTCAGGGCCTGTTACTTAATGACATAAGAAACTCACCAATCCTTTTTAAATCTCAATTTTAAAAAAATCCATGTCATTGGATTTCATTTTTGTATTATCAACAGATGGTATTTGATTTATTCAAATAACATGCCCACTTTTTTCTCGGTTTTTCTAATAACAAAACTTGTGAATATATCACGTGACCGTCACGTGACCAACACTACTTTTTTTCTTTTCTCTTCTATTCTCGGCGGCGACTCGCTGGCCTCCCAGATCTGTTGTGGATTCTCTCCTGAAGTCAAAACGCTCTCTTGATTTCTTCCTTTGACCTCTATAGACTTTCACATCTCCACGTCTACGTTTTATATATATTACTCGCTTATTTAATACTACAATGTCTCTTGATCAGAACAAAAAGGACCTCGCCCTCGGAATTGTCGATTTCCTGACCACCGCTGTCGCTGACGGTACCATCAGTGCCGACGACAAGGACTCCGTCGATGTTGCCATCGAGTGCCTTACCGAAGTCTTCCAGATCTCTCTTGATGACAAGCAGAAGGTTTACGGTAACCAGGACTTGCTTAGCATTTTCAGTGCTTTCAAGAAGCTGCAAGCCCGCAAGACCGACGCTGCTCCCGTTTCACAGGCCAAGGGTACTGTCTCAGATGAGGACAAGGCCAAGGCTGAGCAGTTCAAGCTTGAGGGCAACCGTGCTATTGCCCAGCGCGACTACACCCTTGCCATCGAGAAATACACCCAGGCACTGGCACTCAACCCTGACAACGCCATCTACCTTTCTAACCGTGCTGCTGCCTACTCAAACAACCGCGAGCATGAGAAGGCTGTTGCCGACGCAAAGAAGGCCCTTGAGCTTGATCCCTCCTACACCAAGGCTTACTCTCGCTTGGGTCTGGCATACTATGCTCTTGGCGATGCACAGGCTTCGATGGATGCATACAAGAAGGGTCTCGATAGTGAGGGTGATTCGCCCTCTGATGCCATGAAGCGTGGCTACGAGACTGCTAAGAAGCGTGTCGAGGAGCAGCTTGATGCTGGCAGCGAGGACAAGTCTGCCGCCGTTGAGCCTACTGCCAAGTCCGCTGATGCTGGTGCTAGTGCTGGCGCTGGTGCGGGTGGCTTCCCTGGTTTCCCCGGCCTCGGTGGTGGTGCTGGCGGCTTCCCCGATCTTAGTGCGCTCATGAACAACCCCCAGATTGCACAGATGGCTCAGAACCTCATGTCTAACCCCGGCGCTCTTTCTTCTCTTATGAACAACCCCCAGATTGCTGATATGGCCAAGAACATGCAGGGCGGTAACACCCCCAACTTTTCTGAGATGATGAACAACCCTGCTCTTCAGGACATGGCTAAGAACTTTATGGGCGGTGCTGGCAAGAAATAAGCGAAATTTGGTCTTTGAGTTGCGGTAATTGTTTTTTTTCTCTCGAGTGTATAGCACAAATAAAATGTATAAGTAAATATGATATTAATGATTGATTTGTTTATTAAAATCTCAATAAATATGTACTGCAAGCAACAGTGCTAAGCCAATGAATACTTTTCAGCTGGCACACGGCGTCTGCGGCCGACACTCTGGAGCCCAGCTTTCATGCGCTCGAGCCGCTCAAGCGACACACGCTGACTGCGAATAATTTTGCTAGTAAACACTTTGACCATCTGCGCCATGAGCTGCTCATGCGTCCCGTACACAGCACCAATCTCAGAGGCCAGGGTGACATGCTGACCCCGGATGTCAGTGCTAATACGGTCAATCTCGGTTTGGACAATGTAGATACGATCACGCAGTTCTTCGGTCTCCTTGCGCTTCTTTTCTTCAAAAAAGACATTAGTCCACGAGGGTCCTGATTTGCTTGTAACTCGTTCCAGTGTCTCGCGCGAAGAAATAAGGATAGTCTCACGGTCACGTAGTTGCAAAATCGCTGCTAATGGGCTGCGGATTGTTTTCATGACATCGTCGACCATTGCACACACTGAGTAAAGCGAGGAGGCAAATTCGTGATATGCGTCGGGTGGCTGCACGGCAGCGAGAACTGCAAGCTTCTGCTCTATGCGACCATAGCGAGGGATAGCATTGCCTCGTATCAGTTTTAATTTAGCAACCATATCGCTTAAGATTCGGAAAGAGGTATTATAGTCGTCCACTTTACAGGCAAGACGCACAACTGCGCGATGCAAATTATGCGATGCACGGCTGAGCTGGCCAATTTCTTGCTGAGCATGGTCAAAAAACACCTCAACAGCCATGGAGTCAGCACTTGTGAAAATAAGTTGCTGAGACTGCTGCTCCATCTGAGACTCGCGAGCATTCTCAAGCTTGCGCCGACACCGCTCAATGATGCTGTCACGTCGAATGTCCTGAACAAGTAAAAATTCCCACAAGAGCTCGTGCGTGGCAAATGTTGGATGCAACGTCAGGACCTTAAGAAACGTATTAAGCTTGATTTGAATATCGTGAAACACCTGATATACAATTTTCCCGCGAAAGAACTTAGGGTTGAACATAGGTGCTAGCGACGGAACCCACGAGTAACGATTTTCGTACGAGAGCCACTCTTCTAGAAAACGAAAGTCGTCTATGGTCCTCTTGACAGATGTGATAGAACCTGGGTCAGATGGATTGCCAGTACAGATTACAAACGAAAGATTGCCTTTAGAAAATGAAGCACGGACAATCCCTATTGCTTGATCATTCTTGGCTAATTTCTCGTCTGGTAAATAGACACCTAATTTAGAAGGTTAGAAATTGACACAAAAAAAAAAATAAAAAAAAATCAAGATCACTTACGCTCGAGAAGTTTTATTGTTTCGGCATCTCTTGCAACCTCAATTGATCCGACTCCCATTTCACTTTGAAAGTGTACATCTATGCGCTTGTCCTCTAAAAGCACTTGGACAGTTTCGGCGCGAGAGAACTTTGAGTGAAACATAAGCGGCGTATAGCCCTGCTCATTTGGCCAATTAATATCCACATCATATTTCAGTAGCTGCTTAAGCCCAGACACATCCTTCAAAACATGCAATAAACTATTGTCCTTTGGATCAATGTGGTACGCCAAACTTAATGGTCGACGCTTATGCATAGACCGAAAATTGTGCTCCCACGACTTGAAAGCGTTAGAGACCAATTCCTGATACTCTGAATGGTCATAGCATCGACACACTATAAACAGTGGCGTTTGATTTGCATGATCGCGCTGTTCCCAGTTGATGTATTCGCCAATACTTGGCAACAACCAATGCGCATTAAAAATATAATGTCCGGCTGAACGCTTCCAGTTGTTAAGTCGTATAATATACCGTCTTTTTAGAGATGGATCAAGATCTTTAATGCACGAATAGACTAGGTCAATAAGGTTTTTGTTTTCCGTCTCAAGGGCTGTGATTAGTAGTGTTGATCCGACAGAGTCCCTATCTGCAATGATAAAATTGTCATTGTATGCGTCGAGCCCAAGAAGGTACTCAAGTGTATCGTAATTTTTGGTCTGCAAATAATGCATCGGTAGCGTTGACCCTTGCGGCGATTTACTCCGAAGTAGAGTACCAAGATCACTACCGTCATTAGACAGTCCAGATATATATTCTTTCAAGTCTGCGCCGGCTTTAACTTTGGACCAGAGCCGACCGTTGGCTTCAGAAAGGCTCACCATGTTTGTGTTTTTTTCATCTAAATGATACAACACTGCTTCAAGCGTTGACAGGGCATACCCCAGTTGACCGAGATTGACGTCATCAAAAGAGAAATTTTGGATATACCAAAACACCGATGCAACACAGAGAATATCAGACCTGATGACGACCAGCAGCATCAGACTAAGTAACACATCGGCGCTAATATTGCTTTTTAAAACAGAGTATGTTGGGTCATTTTGAAGTTCAGCATTAAAGTGAACCGAGCACTTAGATACCCGTTGGAGTGCCTCGCCCGCTGACGGATCAGCCTCTGGGGTGCCGCCACTCAAAATCTGCATGACTGTCAGTAACACTTTGGTTTTCGCACGTACGCCGCTGACTGACCCAATTGCGCTGAAAAGCTTGACAGCCTCTAATACCAGTTCGTCTAAATCAAACAATGTGCTTATCGACGTCAGTGGAATCCCAACCTGTTCAATACTGATATCTTTCACCTTCCAGCAATTGTCTAGCCTTCGTGTATCCTCCTCTTGGCACAGCTCAAGCGTTTTTTCCCACAGAAGTGAATGTAGTTGACTCTCAATGTGCATACCAATCATGTTGGCAAGGTCCAGACCACTAAGCATAGTCTCGCTCGCGATACGGTTGATAGTGTTGGAGCCCAGAGCCTGAAACTTGGCTATAGCAGTGTCAATGGTGTCGTTGTATAACCTCAGCAAATGCTCCTTGGTACTAACATGATCGCAATTGAACTGATTGACTAGCAGTGTAAACTCATAGTCTAGGCGTGACAACTCCTGGCCATAGATAACAGGTAGCAATTTAAAATCTCGCAATTTGTTTACATTGTCCTTGAGAGTTGCCACATCAAGACCAAGAGGCACAGGAGTATCAAGAATATTCCCATCAAACAAAATTTGTTTAGTGGAGTCTGTAGACTGATCGAGCAAGTCGTAAAACACGGGAGTACCCATCAAGGGGTACGTGACCTCGCAACAAAGAAACTCTGCATCGTCAGCAAGGAAAGGTGCACCTGGCCTAATGATATATTCGGCAACAATATCACTATGGTATGATGATTTGAACCCACTATGAGTCTGCAAAAACCCGCGTGCAAGAATTATCTTTTTGGCGTTGTAAGTGCTCATGAGCTTGGACTTGTCACTTGATCTGTAGTCGCTGGGGATAAAAACAACATGTGAGGCAATGAATTCGTCAGTAAGAAAAGCATCAGCAAATGGTTGCTTCGTATCTGCTTCGTAGGCCCACATGAGCTTGGCTGGCGGTACGATGAGCAAAAATCGACTAGAGTCGCGCAGGCTGATGCGAATTTTCCGTAGCAGCGGGCCAGGATCGGGTGCCTGGAACAGGGCACGCAGCATGGGGTTTAAAAAAGTCATAGGCGGTGGGGTAGACATGCCAGGCGGTACATCTATATGTCTATAAAGGTGTGAGTACGTGGGTGGCGTGGTAATTGCGGACGCGGGTCAAGGGGTATGTCAAGATGGAAAGGGCTCAAGATACGAAAGGTGTAAGAGAATGGCTTTGCAGTTTCGAGCGTAAACGCCGAAATGAGCCGGTATTGGGAGAGACAACATTACATAATCACAAAAAATTTAAAAGAAAATCCGACACGGGCAAAATATCGCCAATCCGACCATTATCTGCAAACTCGGACAGTAGCTACGGCACAATGGGAAAGAGACCAGTATCCAAGAAAAGCAACACCCGCTTTGAAACGAAGCATAAAAATGTCGAGACCAATTTTCCTGTCACTATGGCGATGTGGGTGAGTGAAGAACATGATCTGAGATGTCCTGAAAAATTTCGCCGCTAACATATATCTTTTACAACAGGACTTTGATCAGTGTGACCCGAAGCGTTGCAGTGGCAAAAAGCTGAGCAGACTCGGGCTTATTAAGGAGCTGCGGGTTGGCCAGAAATTCTCTGGTGTCGTCGTTTCGTGAGTGTTCTTTTTGCTTTGCTAACCTAAATATCATTTGTTCTAACATATATTTTGCAGACCGAAAGGTGCCGGTGTGGTGTGCCCGAACGACCGTGAAATCGTTGAACAATTTGGCGCTGCAGTTGTAGAGTGCTCGTGGGCCCGCTTGGATGAGGTTCCTTTTAACAAGATTGGCGGCAAGAACGAAAGACTTTGTAAGTAACCCTGGCATACCCCTCGAATATTGCTATTGCTAATAATCCCTAGTGCCATACCTTGTGGCTGCAAACACCGTCAATTACGGCAAACCATGGAAGCTTAACTGCGTTGAGGCTCTCGCTGCATGCTTTGCGATTGTTGGCCACCGTGAGTGGGCAGAGGAGGCGCTGTCTCACTTTTCTTGGGGCCAGTCATTCCTTGAAATCAACTCTGAGCTTTTTGACATTTACGAGAAGTGCACCGACTCTGAGTCTGTTCAAGCTGCGCAACAGGACTGGCTTGACGAATTAGAACGTGAGGCTCAGGAGAAGGCACGCCAAAAGGAGGAAGGCGGCAACATGTGGGCAGTCGGTAGCAAGTCCCATGGAAAACCCGGTGAATTGCCGCCTTCTGATTCAGAAGAAGAATACGAAAGTGACAATGATGACGAAGGCCAACCCTCATATACCAATGCTGTTGAGTTTGGTCAGCCTGGTGATTTACCTCCGTCGGATTCAGAGGAGGAGTATGAGAGCGAAGAGGAGGAGGACCTTGTGCCTGCTGCCCAGATTGACCGGTCTGGAAAGCTCCCAGTGTCATCAGACTTGGAGGACGATGATGGATTACAGAATATTCCATCAAAAACAAAGTAGAGCACATGCAATCTATATATCCAATCAATCATTAATTAAAAAAAAAAAAAAAAAAAAAAAAAAAAAAAAAAAAAAAAAAAAAAAAAAAAAAAAAAAAAAAAAAAAAAAAAACACACAAAATTATAACGGCGAGA
>Ga0160505_101648_pt1 | contig 10376 bp, 3 predicted proteins | sample DIDeMG_FD_108225 | JGI IMG/M metagenome (GOLD analysis project Ga0160505, IMG submission 108225) | Enriched chicken feces microbial communities from UW Madison campus, WI, USA - DID2874_E49_Stillage MG | ecosystem: Host-associated > Birds > Digestive system > Large intestine > Fecal ...
AAACAAAAAAAACAAAAAAAAAAAAAAAAAAAAAAAAAAAAAAAAAAAAAAAAAAAAAAAAAAAAAAAAAAAAAAAAAAAAAAAAATAATAATAATAATGCGTCGGCTGTAAAGAAATTGTGTTTATGATAAGAGTATTTCCATGTATGTAACAGCAGTATGGGACGGCTCTGCAAAAGACATGGATGATGAGCTAAGATTTAAAAGACGAATAATTATCGTGAATGCCGTTAGGACAGCAATTCTTTTTTTTTTTTTCGAATGGCACTGGCAGATGGAAAAGAGCCACCCACTCATCACATCTGACCAGATCTTGAGAGCACTGGTTTCAAAACCCATAGTGCGGATATATATCCCCACGATAATAAAAACAAATTAATAAATTACTCATGTTGGGGAAAAATAAAAAAAAAAAATAAAATAAAAAAATTCTTGTTATGAAAAGACCCGCGCGCTGGAAGAAATGGCAAATGTTCTTCCAAGGTTAACAGCGAGAAAAAAACTCAATCTCCCAGTGTACAACACGCAAATCTTCCCCAGACTTGCTTTTTAGGGCCGCGTAAACTCCCAAGTCTTGTCAATTCCATCTCCAGGAAAGCCTCCCCCAGCTTTTACAATGTGAATAATATGTTTAGGTGAATTAAAATGAAGTTTAGATTATTGTTTATAAGATCGTTTCGTTTCGTCATCATTAAGTACAGGAGGTAGAAAATAAATACAAGTAATAAATAAGATCCTTCCTAGGTAGAACAAGGAATGGAAAAAAAAAGAGCAAGAGAGACCATTGCCATCATCCATGAAAACAGTTGTTTAAATGAGCTCATCTGCCTCCCAGTTGAGGCCAAGGCGTGCATACAGCTCGGTCTGAACGTGAACCCAAATCTGCTGTTTCTCTGTGCGTGAGAGCGACACCTTGGCAGAGATAGATGCAGAGGAGGAAGAGTTGCTAGTGGTAATATGCTTGTTGAATTCAGGTGACGTTGACATGAGGTTAGTCAGGATGGCCTTCTTGAGCAAAGGAGAAGTAGAACGCTTTTGCTGCTGTTGTTGCTGCTGTTGCTCTTGCTGCTGACGCAACAGCTGCTCTTGCTCACGCTGCTTGTGCTTCTTGAGGTAGAGGCAAGTCTGCTTAAAATCAAGTCGGCACTGGGCTTCACATGCAAGGTTGAGGAGGTAGTTCTCAATGATGTTGCGCCATTGTGGCAGTGTCATGCGGCCCTGCTGCTGGTTTACATTGCGCTGGCGCGCTGCTTGCACAGTGTACTGTGCTGTCTGCACAAGAAACCGGTGCTCAAACTTGTGCTCTTTGTAAATGTCGGAACTGACTAAAGTGTTGATGATTTCATCTTCAGAAGCATCAAGAGGAAGCACGATAATGCGAAAGCCAGGCTCGATGATTTGTGGCGCCACGCCGTTCCACTCGCGTCTGAGCTTGGGCACAATAAGCAACGATCTCAGATCGTTTTTGCGCCAGTCGACAAGGTCACGTTGTGTAAACAGGGGACGGCCCTCAGCAGTGAGTTGGGTGGTGTCGGCAAGTACGTCGGGGGTGTACATGGCAGCGTATGAGGTGGGCAAAACCGACTTGAGTGGCAGAAAAGACGACTTGAAAGCTTTGTGAGTGCTAAGCTGACGAGTGGGCTTGCGCAGTGGCTGGAAATTGGATGTGGGGGGAGCCACACTATAGGCGGAGTGCTTGTGTGGTTGTTGGGGTGTCATAGTACAGGTAGACATGTCGGGGGATTAATGCTTAAAGAATATGGGGTTGGGTGTATTTTTGTGTTGTTGTAATGCTATTGTAGTCCGAGTAAGTGTAGTAATAATAATAAATGATAAAACTGAAAAATAAATAGAATAGAAAAAAAAATTTTTTTAAAAAAGGGATCTCTGTTCATGATATATATATAAATGGCAATGCCCTATGGAGAACTAGACATTGTATCTTTTTACTTGCTTTTTCATTTGTGGAGGAGGGAGGACTTGTTGTCGGCTTTGGAAAAGAAAAAAAAATAAACTTTTTTCCATAGGAGACCTCAAATGTAATAAGCTTTTCTTTTTTTTTCCTTTTGAAAAATGCTGTTTATGTCTTTGACTAAACATTTCTTTTTCGGAAAGGAAGGGAAAAGAAAAGAAAAAAGAAAAGTTTGTAGCGCTAATGTTTAGACGGACTTATGCCCCAAAAGGGTAATTTTTGCTTTACTGCTTTATACACTGTTTTCATTTTATTCTCCGCCACCACAGCGCTAAACTGCTGCCTTCATCACTGGGATCGTCACAGTGTGACAGCTACGCTAGAAAAAAATTGTAGGGAAAACCAAACCAAAACTGTGATTATTCGCCCTGTCCTGATTACCTAATAAAAAGCATGATTATCTAATAAAGTTAAATTAAGTAAGCGGGGGGACTTTCACAAGCATTCTCACTGGGTTCGCGTCGTCCCCACAAGCACATGGTCACAGTGCAACCGCCATTGTGAAAGAGGAGGTTGGGGGGTCTTGGTGATTTCACAAACTCTCGGAGGGTTTGCTCCGTTCGACCATGACCAACACTCAGCAAGGTTTCATTGTTTTTTTTCCATTCAAGTGCTTGCTCTCCCAGCATGAACCCTTTATTTTAATTTTTTTTCACGATTTAAAGGAAAGATTTCAGCAATACCGTTAAAAGAGAATGGCCGGCGAAAGGGACTGTGCTCTCTCTCTTATGTAGTAGCAAACAGACTGAAACCAAGTGATCCTTAAACCCTCCGGTCACCCTTCGGACGTCGGGATCCATCCACTGTATATAAGAGTCCACACTATGTGTAATAGTAGTAGCAATAATAACAGCAATGGTAGCAACCGCCATCATTGCGGAACCCTTTGGCTTGTGCCAGCAACTGCTACTGTTGGCGGTCTCTACAATCATAGTGATGCACCTCAGGACAACAGTCTGGACCGGCCAATGCAGTAACAATGACTTCCTGGGCCATGGAGAGCTACCAGCACCTTTGTGCTACTAATCTACTCTTTGCATCTCTATGCCTGCAACTAGGCAATTGTCTCTCTAAATACCTAATAGCTGACGCTTGAAAAGCAAGACCCGAGGCTTTTATGATTATAAAACATGCAGGACCGAACCTATCATGTAAAGGCTCGGCTGCAAAGAACTAGATACTAGCTGTATCCTCTCACCAAAGAGCACAGAATCACTGAAACAAACACTAGCTGTAAATTGTTTCCCGTCCCTCGGCCTATTCTTAGCCTCCGCCAGCACCCGCACTAGTCTCCTGTTCACAATACGGTAGTTAGCATACCAGGTTACATGAGACTCTACGCACGAAATACACTGCACCCGTTGTGCTGCTATATGAATCCTGCACCCGACCTAAAATTCTGCGATCTGAATAAAATCTAAAACAATACACGGATTGTCAGATCCGGTGACCAAATGAAATGATCAGAAATAGATTTTCTGCTAGGTAACTGGCTGGGATAGGCAAACTTGCCTTCCCCCAGGCTCCTTTCACGTCCTGCCAATTTCCAATGGTCAAAACCCTCTCTCCCAATTGAAAAAATGTTCTTTTTGTATTATATTTGCATAATGATCCAGTCTAATGCGACAAACAGCATTTGTTTTTTGTTCACGCGCTACATCAATGGCTGGCCTGCTAAAGTTGCCAGCGGGCATTTACGCTATCTATTTGCCGCCCTCGTGACTGCACTGGCGCGATTGTCCATTGGTGTTTAATCGAGCATATCTCCTCCGGACTTTTTCCAATTGTCCTGCAAATATCAAAAGACTTTTGCCTCTGGTCGCTCACGAGTGCAATTAATGTTCTCATGCAAACTATAACAATATTCGCTGTCTAGACCAGTTTATTGTCTTAAATCTTGTTGACAATATTACTTCTATTATGTAATCCACGCTTAGTACGGACAAAAATGTACTACCCCGTACGCAAAAAATCTACGGCAATTAATATCCGATGACTTTTTCTCTGATTCCCTTTTGGGTAGCAATAGCTACCAGCACGTTTTTGTGGAAGCTAGCCTATCATGACCCTAGTAGATGCCGTCGCACGACCATTTCTGGTAGCCAAGGCCCTCTCATCTATAGTTTACATCATAGACACCAGATCTTGAGAGAAAAAAAAAAAAAATTTAGATAGGTCTATGAAAAAAATATTTTTTACTGCTCAATACAGCCAATTATATTCTTAGCTAGCGTACCCCAGGCATTGATCTAGCTAGGTTGCCCGCTCGACATTTTCCTGGTTCAAGAAGGAGGAATTTGTTTTTGCTGACAGTCTGGCCTAGGGAGTTTAAAAATTACCTTGTTTCGAAGTGATTTACTTCTCAAAGAAGGAGGAGGGGTTTTTTTCTTCTTTTGGATCAATGGTGGCGGTTTGAAATACCGCGTGTGCCACCCAGGAATTAAAAAGTCTTGCCGCGGCTGGGTTGAGTATTGTCAAATCACCAATATTTCAAACCCCCCAAGATCACTGTAAACAAAGCTCAAACTACGTTTTCAGGCTGATTGTTTATCCAGAACTCCATGACTAGGCTATTTTTATAACCGAAAAGTAAAATAATCCGGTTCTTGCTAGTTCTCGATGTCTGTTGTCTCAGATTTCATCGACGGCTTTGCGCCTACTCTCCATTCGCAGCAACGTTGTCATTGGTGCATGCTTCTACGACGAAGTCCAATTTACGTCGTACATACCCGTAATATGAAAAAGATTGTTCTTTTTTTGTGTCGGTTTTTTGGTTACTTTTTCTTGTTTCCAGCTGGTAGTCGACCGAGATGCTGGTTCTGAAATATCAATTCTAATTACTCTCCGAGCCAGTACATTCCTGTTGAAACGAGAACCAAAAAAATTTTTTTTGTAGGTCACAGGATAGACATTGTTTTGTCTGAAAGCCAAAGCTATTGGAAAACTCGGAGCCAGCTCCGACAAAACCCGATTGTAGCACTGTTGTAAATGACAGCGTAATTGGCTATGTGGAACAGTACACTGGCCCGACTGTGGAGCTCCACCTGGTTGGTTGGAGCCAGTCTAGGACACTCTATCGTAGTGAACTTTACGCGTCCTCCCAAAATAAACCTTCCGAGAATGTAGTCATGTAGCTATATGTTCAACTCTATGCCACCATAGTCTCTTCCCTCCGCACATTGAAAGCATTAAACAGCCAGATTAATGATACCGCAGGTGTAGTGGGTGACATCCTTGGAGTCTTAATGCGTTGGTTACAACATGTAGAATGTGACCAGCTCGAGTCTCGACGAAACCGTATGTACTAACAGTGGAAATAGCCTACCACCCACTGTGTTGTAGAGGACCATCAAAATAAACCCCACCTGGAGTCCTGATAACTGGAGGCGTAACAACCCCGCGTCTGTTGATCCAGGTCATGGAAGGATGCCGGTTTTTCTCATCGCCACTGATATCATCACTTCTCGAAACGGAAGGCTGGCATCTGTTCCTCTTTACTCATGGAAATCTATATCCACAACAAACAGTATTGAAAATATAGAATACCACTAGACCGCTCTGTCAAAATATAGTTGGCCAAATGCGGCAGTTGTGAATTGTTAGCCTATCACAAACCATGTAAATTTTATTTCAATTGAAGCCCTAGGTTTGTAATTGTATGTGTCAACAACGGCAATTGTAGTACCTACATTTGTAGTAGAGCAATGCTGTTTATTATTCATTTCGTTTCATTTTCGTTTCTAGTATGGTAATTAAAATATCGTTAGTTAAATCACAAGAGATGCGAAGATCGGCATTCTCAGACTGAGATCGGAGAAGAGATTATTTGCTGAGATATACTGGGCCCTGCTTGATTCGTCGCTCTCGTTGCAGAAAAGCCAATTAAAATCTTTGATATTGTTATTATTCTCATCTCTATATTATCTTCACCATTTTTTCCATTGGTTGCTGAAAGTGTTGATGAGCGAAGATCCTATGACAAAAGCGTACTAACAAGCTACAATAGTAGTTTATTTTTTTTTTTTTCAATCTACGTGCACGAGGGTACCCGCACAGCAATTCTAAGCCTAGTGCCCATTACTCAGCTACCATCCAAAAGTAGCTCCAACGAGAGCTAGTCTACTGTAGGAAGAAAACGGGCTTCCTACAGTACTGTTGTTGTACGGTAAACGACTTTTTAGTATTATGTATCTTCTACGCGCCACCGCCAAAATCGAGCTACAATCTATTGACCACCATTATTATCATAGCGCTAATCGGAAGTAAAAAAGAAAGCCAGCTACTGCCCAAAATTGCAAGAGTATAGGAAACTTTACCAGATTCTGGCCTAGTCTGTTGATAACAATCGCTTGTCGTTGGTTTTATTTGTGCGCTAATGTCTGTGGGGCCACCTCCATGATAAACTTTCCCAGTCCCTACAGTTGTGCCAAATACCATACCGGGTTGGAAGAAAAGAAAAAGAAAGAAAGAAAAAAAAAAAAAAGGGAATTCAGCCTTAATCATGACAGGCCAGGAGCTATACTAACGAAATCGCAAACGTCGGTACATAAGAACCCCTTTTTGTTACTTGGTACGATTAGTTTCTAACTAAAGTAAAACCCTGGCTACTGACCGAGGAAAACTTCTTGTCTTCATGCGGACTAACTTTATATCTGGGAATAAGGAGTTGCAAACTGTCTTGCCCCCGAACACCACTCTGCTTTGTATTCAACGTTTTTTTCATCTGGGAGTGAACTAGACTTTTACCTGTCACAGAAGTATGGAGTGCACATAGATTTCTGCATCCAGTCTCCGTTTCCAAATGTTTCATTCCTGTACATTCTTTCGCCGACATGAACTCCCCACAGGTTCCAGAAATTTCTGTCTTGCTAAGCAGATTTCCCTGTCCATGATAGGTCAGTGTCGAGTATTGGAGTTTCTTGAACAAACTGGGTTTATGGTATTAGCCAGGCTCATGTGGTGAGCCGTTGGGAAATAGCGCACCGAAAATTTCACTGAAATTATCAAGAAATGAATAATTTGAAATTTTCACGGCTCGTCTCTTGTTACCCGGCCGATCGCAGCAACCAAACAAGTAGTTTAAACTTCCAGCGGTAAATTCAAACATCCTATTTAGGAATAAAAACCGTTACATATGCAAAAAAGCCCAAACTGGTAGAAAAAAGAATGCAGACTCCGGTTTTAGTGTTCTAGGGACAAAAGCACTAGAAATTTTCTAAGCCTTGTGCGTCAGGCCAAGGACTTGTCATGTGGCAAGGAGTATGTTTTGTTTTCTTCTAAGACATCAATCGCGGAACTTGGATCCCTCAATTAAATTGGAGCCTTGCAGTTTTTGTTTTTTCTTTTTATTCTCTCCTTAAAACTTATGGCCTTGTTAATTGAAGTTTTTTTTTTTCGATTAATAACAAAGCACACAAACTAGGGCCACATCGTCCCTGTTGGTGTCATTCATGGGAAAATGACCGTTTTGAAACTCTGTGGTTAACCTGAATGGGCTCTAAGGCTGACACTGTCTGCAAAATCTCTCGTTTGATGAAATAAGCAATTCACATTGCCAGGTAGGACAACATTACCCTGTTGAGTGGGGTACTTGCAGTCACCGACAGCCCCGCCTGAGGTTTGCTGGCTTGGTGATATAATATGGTCGCACCAGATGCGTGGTTTAGACCTACTTCTAGCTTTACACAGAGGAAGCCGTGTGGCTCATGTGAGGATTTCAATCATCCCATCTCTCCATCTCCAGAATGGTACATGCGCACAACGAATAGCCCCAGGTGTAGATTAATGTGGCGTTTTCTTCAAACGGCATTTTAAACAAGCAGATGTATATAATAAGAGAGAATACATACTACATGCAATGCCAACTACTGCTATAGGCTGTCACATTAGGGTCTGTCTATATCTAATCAAACTTAAAAGAATTCAACAAAATTTGTGTATCCTTCATCACTCAAACAGTGTAATGTGTTCTTGACCTGTATGAGGAGACACTTGAGATCACCGTATTGTCTTGCAACACCGCAGTTGCAGAACCTTTGGTGAGCGTTCTATTTCCATTTTCTGTCAATTGCGGTGTGTATCTACATATATCTATTGCGCAGGCACGTTGGTTCCATCGGACGACCTGTGGCCGGTCTTCAAATTTGCATTAGGAAATACTACGAAGGTGCGATTTTAAATTTGTCCAATTCCTGTTAGTACACTACATATTTGTTCCCCAGTGACAAAAGGTTGACGGCCCATATGTTCTCATACAAAATGTGAGACTATCACACAGAGCGAACTATTTGCAAGTTCAGTTACGCGTGATCTACTAATAGCTAACTCTAAGATAGGCGGTGGGCTGGGTGCGTGCTGCGCATATATTTCAGTGCATCCAGTTGACTTCATAACTCCCCTAATGGCGGAGAGAGGTCCGACAGTAAAGGGGTTTCCCCTTCCTGAAAATACGGTGTCTGGCTTGGTTATGGGAAACTTTGTAAATGGAGGTCACTATCCCTTCTACAAAATCTCTAGTCAGTCAGTAGGTAAAAGCACATGATAGAAATGGCTTGAGTGAGGCGCAGAGCCCTTGATTTCCAATTATAAACTATCATTTATTCCCGCGGACTTCCAAAGAAGTTAGATTGTGTTGCTGTCTCAGCAAGCGAAGGAGAAGTTTCTTGTGGCTTTATTACCAGAAATAGGCTGGCTTCTATTGTGTGTCTTAGTTCTGTGAGCTAGCTAGAAACGTCAAAGGAGCGAACCAACTTTAGCAAACATTGCGCACAAACGTTATGGTAATGCGATGCCGAGAGCTTAACATAATAGACTGGCACTGGTGCCTTCTTTTTTTGTTCTTACTAAGATTTATTTGTTTGTTTTTCCTTGTTTGTTTTTATTCTCTTGAGGGAACACACACACTGACAAATTCCAGCACACCCTTTCAGGCCAGGTGGGTACAATCCGCTCTGTACTTACAACCAAAAGGGTAATTTACTTGTAGTCAGCTTTGTACACACTGAAACTCTTAAATTGCAGTCAATATCTTCAATTCCCGGATACCGTTTAATACCCAGATGCCGAGCTGCGCTGAATAATAATATGCTTGGCAAATTTATGCAAATCAAAATGGAGCTCTTTGATCCTTACAGTTGTTGATATTAAAGTGCGAAAATGTGATGGAATAGAAAACAAAAATAAAGCAAGTCTTTTGGGACTTGCGATAAGAGAGGTCCATTCTCTCTGCCAGAAATATTTTACGTCCTCAGTTAATAGTCAAAATGAAATACAAAAAACCAAAAATAGAGCAATAGAGTGACATTCAGTGGTGGTTGCAGGTCTCCATTAGCCAGTATCAAGATCATCCTCCAAGTTTGTCTGATTCAATTGGTTCAAGACTAAAAAAACAAAATTTCAAACACCGAAAAAGCGCCTTGTTTTGTTTTGCTGTGTTACTTTTGGCTGTTTTTCTTCTCATTATCATAACCTCCTGAAGCGGCAATAGGCCACCGAAGCAAAAGCCATTTAGAGGGAAGATCTTAAGACCTTGATCACACCACCACCTACTGATAGGGTCATAGGAACTTATGTCATTCTTCTTTTTTTGATTCATTAAATATTTATCAAGATCATATAAACAAACACAAGCCAAAAACCCAAGTTTTAGTCAAGTCTTGGCTTGCTGTTGGTGGCTTCAATTCCTAGTAAGGTTCCCAATATTAATTCTTTCATGCTTTGGCTTGAGCGACAAAAATTATATTGTTCGCACATAGCACTTATTTCTCTCATTCTATTTTTTTTTTAGCGCGTCTGTAAAGTGAGCTTGGCAAAAATCACATGGCAGAGAGCAGTTGGACTTTGGACGGAAGACACTACCGGCCTTCCAGAAACTTCAAAATAAGGTTTGCCTCTTTAGTCTTGCAAAGCAATCGAGAATACCCCCGTGATAAGGAATTAGTTAGACCAGTGGTTTATCTTATTGGGTAAGGGTTTTCTTGTTTTGAGCTGCCATATATCTGAAACAGCACAAAAGCTATCATAAAATCAAAACTCGCAGAAGACATGAATGTCACCAGCCTAATCTTTCCACTATTTGCCACTGCCCAATATAATATATGTGTATGAGAGGGGTGAATTGTTTTTCCAGTAGCAAATACCGGAGGCTTAGAGGAATTTGTTATGTAAATCCACCTCAGAAATGACTTTCAATTGCCTAAACCGGGATTTGCCCATTTCGGCTTTTCCTAATTGGGGGCGGCCTTGTGTATATTTGGGATCATAAAGCCAAGCTTTTTTTTTTTTTTTTTTTTATTTTTTTTCTTTTTTGAAGAGGTTTGTTAGGCGCCTCAAAATTTTTGAAACTTTTTTTAATACACTTACATGGTAAAGGATTTCTTTCTTTTTTGCTAGATCTTCTTTTCTG
>Ga0160505_101649_pt1 | contig 10362 bp, 5 predicted proteins | sample DIDeMG_FD_108225 | JGI IMG/M metagenome (GOLD analysis project Ga0160505, IMG submission 108225) | Enriched chicken feces microbial communities from UW Madison campus, WI, USA - DID2874_E49_Stillage MG | ecosystem: Host-associated > Birds > Digestive system > Large intestine > Fecal ...
AAAAATAAAAAAATAACACAATTGAACCAAAAACCTAAAGCCCTTTTTAAACTTATAAAAATTAATGGCTCCCCATAAAAAAAAAAAACAAGGTTAATCTGGGAAAAAAAAAAAAAAAAAAAAAAAAAACCTCAAATTTTTTAGGTCTTGTAAAGTTAGTCTAGACTGCACAATCATCTTGTGGCATACGTCCATGGCTGATTTCTAAGAGCTGTAACTTGGACTTTAAGTATCAGTTATAACAGATAACTATCTTTTAACGCTCTTTAAAATAATCCATAATTAAAGGTTTATTATTCAAAAAGAAAATATCAAAAATGGCCAATACCATTAAAATAGATAGCTCGCCTGTGGTATTCAGATTACTCCCCTCCTATGCTGGCTTATGCAGAGACGGAAAGCAGCATATCTCACAGTTCTGACTTTAAACCCATTGGGCAGCCATATTTAATTTCAGACTAGTACAGAGGCCTGTCCAGAACATTCAAAACCTGTAGCTTTGCGAATCCAGGGTTCCAGCCGAAGCAGCCGCAAAAAAAAGAAAAGAAAATTAGGTTTGAGACCCAACACAGGCAAACTATCTAGGGATCCCAATTTTTGATTTCCTTTTCACATCTTCCATTTATAATTTCTGATTCACTCATCTCCGTTCAGCACCTTATGTTTATACAATTACTAAATTCCTCAGGTTCCTAAACTGACAATTTCTGATCTCCCTAACTATGGTGGGCAACAGTACAGATATCGCGACCCGTGCCTTTGTGGCTGCTCTCAACATACCGAGTAAAGACTATAAAGGCTCGGGAAGCAGCTCGGAAAGAGCCTTCCCAAGAGAAGATCCAATACTAGATAGAAAGAATCCCTGTAAATGTCCAAAAAGTCATTGAACTAGAGGGAGGAAATGAATATAAGGAAGGTAACAAGTAGTCTCATAGTAATCTGTATGTGGAAATATACTGTATTTTCTTTTTCTTATTGCGTTCTCTGGTTTACTGAGGACGATTAGAAAAGTTTTTGGTCAGACTAAAATATGCCTTGAAGAACTTCCACTATAACTGATTTGTGTATATATAGTAAGGGTTAAAACCTATTTTTTTTTTGGCTTTTGGTGGGTATGCTAAACAAAAACTTTTCTAATCGTCATCTATATGGCGTATTTTTGAGTGGGGCTCTGAAAGTTCTGGACGGGCCTCTGTATGGACATGTATATATTGAGAAAGCTTCAGTATCAGTCTTCAATGTTAATCATTTATCAGTGTTCATATAGATTATCACATGCGAACAGGCTTTACCGGCCGGTTTAAGGTTCAGTTTTTACAGAGGTTTGATAGCAAACTAAACTGAAAATACATGAGCTTGGCCACCGAATAGACTTTCGGGAACGAAACCCAAGTCCTAAGAATCTTATGTTTGCTAGTATATGTGTCTAACAGAGGCAGAAAAATTCAATCTGTTTGATTCTGCATGTTTCTATTTGCTATGAACATTTTTCCAATTAGGTTGGATATATCCTAAGGTTTTGGATACCAGATAGGTCAGCTGAAAAACTACTCTTGTAACGTTAAGTAATACCTGAGTGAAATGAGACTTCAAAATTATAGTCATTACTCGCTAATAAATCTAATATGAATCGAACGACAAAAAAATTGCCAAAAGGTTGTGTTATCTGAAAATATATTTCAACAGAGCAGCATATTGTCGGGAACAAAACTCTTAACCACCCTCATCAACTGGGGAATCCAATTCATTTAGCTGACTAGATTTGGCGCTTTCATTATTCACAAGTAATTATTATTCTCAAACAGGCGACTGAAACCTAATTCTCAACTGGCACTGCCATCGAGTACCGCAGAATCTATGACAATGGAAACATATATATATATATGCAGGATGTTGTACAGACTTCTCTCGAGCAGAAAACCAACTTAGAAATATTTGTAGGTTTCTCTATTAACGGTCGTATAGTAATTATTGATCCCGAGGAGGGGAATGAAAGCGGAATATATAATACTCAAACCCTAGTATTAGAAGTCTTATGAAGCTATACAAAAGTTGAAAAGCAGTTTGTATACTGCTTTACAAAAAGAATGGCAAACAGATTATGACATGCCAAATGAAACTAGTCATTACTACTCCATTGTCAAGAGGGGGTTGTATGGAGGGCAGTACCCTAATCCATTGAAATCCTTTATGAATAGTGTGCCTCGTCATACCTTCAGTAAGCTCTTTCAGCTTCGTACAGGTCATGGTGTTCTGGGAAAGTATTTCCAGAAGAGAGGAATCAAGAAACGAAGTCATAATTGCGAGTGTGGTCAACTGGAAACAGTTGAACATATCCTCAAGAAATGTCCTCTACATCCAGTAGAGCGAGAAGTGTTGAGAAAAGTTTCCCCGGAACTTGATCTCAAGATTCTTCTTGATACCAAGAAGGGCCTTGATGCGGTAGTCAAGTTCTTAGACTCATTACCGCAACTACTTTGCTGATGGTTCGCTTGACTAAACAGCTTGTTAAGGTTTTACTGAGTGTCAATCTCTAGTATTGATCTACTAGGTGTTATGTATCTCAGGTTTCCCTTAGCACATGAAGATATTCATGGAGAATTTGGCGCCATCGAATGCCTGAACTCATAACGCGCACTGACACCGCTACCTTGACAGTCTCATAGAGACAGACGCTTTTGAAATCCCATGTCTTCTTTGTATGCCATTTTGTTACATAATTTATTTGTAACTATTTGATGTAAAGACAATAAACTGGTATTCTATTCTAGAACCTTAGTATTAATATCTAGTTCTCAATTTGAGTTCACAATCCCAAGGCTCATTATTCACAAATGGGCACAGCAATCAGCTTAAATTCAGATGGTCGCATTTGAAAAATCATCAATACAAAGGGTACTTTTTTTAAGACCCTGAGATGGCATTAAAAGCATTAGTTATCAAAATATTGAAAAACAAAGTAGTATAAGCGAGTTACGGCAATATGCCTAATAGGCTTTACTAGACACATTCTGAAGAATCTGACCTCGATGATTCCAGCTCTTTTTGTGAGAAACGTATGACTTTGAAATGGGTGATGGCCAAAAAGATGACAATTTCTAAGGTGTATACAACGAAAATGACAAAGTCGTGATAAGGATTATCTGTTACATAAGTTACAGAGTCAACCAAATTTGACCTCGGCTACTCTTAGCAACAAAGGAAGAATCAACAGCGAGCAAAACCTAATCCTGGAATCAAGACATCAACACCCTCAAGAGGGTAGCTGGTGAAAAAGCTTTCTGATAATACACGTGACTCATCACTTAAGTTGAAACTTGAATAGACAAGTGAATTGATCGGAATACAAACAACAAAGCACTCATTTATTGAAATGCCGAGAAAACTAAACAAAACATAGACAAAAAAAAAGAAAAATGACCTTCTTCATATTACTGAGATTCTCAGCACGATGAATTACCAAACCAAGGCTACAAATTATTGCTGGCTTCTGGAAATCTAAAAATAAAAATCTTTCAAACAGACTCACCGCTTTTAAGATTCTTCTTTGAGGAATACATACAAAATTAAATATGTATTATCACGCTCCGACGTATTTCACTTGAAAGAGATATTTGTATTAGGAAGTCTGTAACTTATAGAAAGTTTAGGGCAAATTTTCTCAGCAATCCAGGTAATGGTGAGGTGAAATGGACAGTTAATGTTAGGGCTTGTAAATCGGAAACTCTCCAGAACATCAGTCTTTATGGTTATCTAAATTGTTTATCGTTTTAGATACATGTTTGTGATTTTTCTATCAAATAGTTTTCACTATAAACCAATTGAATAGGCAAAAATATATTATATTATTATCATTATTATTTTTTTGTTGTTTGTAAAAAAGATTTTCTTTGTAAACAAATTTGATTGTAAGTTATACAATTTGGTTATCAAAAACTCAGCTTATCTTTTTTCATTTCAATACTCAGGGCCTGGAAACAAGATACAGAAAAAATGATTCGATTTGTCCACAACACCATTTCTTTTGCAAGATACTCTCGCAAATGCTCATAAAAATACTTTTAAGCATGCACCGGAACTCTACTGACAAACTTAAAAGTGTCTGTATTCGAGAAGACATGAGAAGATGGGAGGGGTAATGACTGGATGATCTTTAAAAGTAAAATTAAACATGCTGATTTTGATTTCAAATAACTCAGTTGTGAGTAAAAAAAACATACCTAAAGAAAACAGAGGCCAGCTGCCTTTTTTGTTAACTGGCAACCTCTTCGATCCGGGCTTTTTCCTAACTTTTAATATTAACAGATCAAGGGTAGCATATCTCACCTCGTGATCTTAGACTGGGTTTTGACCAATAAAGCTGAAAGTTTTCTGTTTCAGGATTAGCTGTGGCCTCAAGCTCCTCTTTTCATACCTTAAACAATATTTGGTAACAAAAGTTTACGGTATTTTTTAGGAGTAATTTAATAACAGCAAATTCTTGCTATGTTTCATTTTCAAGGACTTAAAAAATCTACTTCTGTTGCATTACTTTTGTAAGACATCTTTAGATCTACATATGTTTACTTATCACGATGCACCACTATAAACCTTGTGTAACCCTAAGCAGAAACTGAAGATGCCCGCGTCTGATGGTATTTCTATCATTTTCTATTGATTTTCACAGTAAAGTTATTTTCTATCTATTTCGACAGCTTTCATTATGGCAATCCATAAAGTCTCATACTCTTTTTTCTATTGTAGCTGTCTATTGCACACATGATCTTCAAATGAGTTGATTATGCCTCGAACAGATACTACCAAAGATGTATCAAATGTACCGATGTTATATCCCAGAATTATAGATACGAACTAGATACCGTACAAACCTGGTTAATTGAAAACACATTCAAATCCTGACTCACAGAACAAAAGGACAACTCCTCTCAGAAAAAGCCATCCTATGCAGTCATAAGAGTTTTTTATAGAAAGAATTGAGGTTCAACATAAACTTGCCATCAAAACTTAATAATCTAAGGCTTTACTATACAGAGGCATAGGACGTCCGTTAAGACATGTTTAGTTACGTCACAACTAACAAAATAACATAAGGGCAAGCACAAAGAAGACACTGGATGTAATAAAACCTGCAAAATAGAGTGAACAACATGCATCAATCAGACTGCACCTTTAAATTTTCTAACTTTGGAAAAACAAAACCCGCAAGAGGAAAAGGCCCGTTTTAAGCAACAGAAAATCATGTTCAAAATGGATTTACATAGAGAATTTCTTATAACTCCGGCACGCATTTCTAGAGAAGTGATTCCCTCGCATACACACTCCTTGTATTAAGCACTGATAGACTGTGGGAATACTTTGGTTGGTGATATTCTTCATTTCTTCATTTAATGATAGCTGGAATTGTTTTTTTTGGGGAGTTTTTAGCAATTAGTTATAAGAAAGCCCCCAGAGTTAAAGAAATGAGCCTCTTGTCTAATTTGATTTCTTATTCCGAAGTTACAAGGTAATTCTATGGGTCAATGAAGTCGCCAAGAAATACCGTTATTACTACTTTGATTATGGCACTAGTATAAATAACAAGTGATTCTACAATTCACGCTAGCTGTTGAATCTCAGCTATTTCGATATGATGTGAAGCATTATGAAGAAAATGGTATTATAATTTTGGTAATCAAGATGATTAAAAATAGTAATCAATTAGTTTTTAATAATTCCAGAAAAGACTGCCCAATAATTCAAATGAGATACTGAAGAAAAAAGTATGCGTTAATAACTAGTTCCGAGAGCATGTGGTCCAGTGTTTGGAAAACTGTTATCCTGTGAATTTAGGTCGTCCAAGTTTTGATTTGGTTCTTTGTCAAACCATGGTCAAATCATTGCCATTAATGGTTACCAGCAGCCTTATAGTAGTATTTAGACACCTACGATGTGGAGAAGTCTCTGCAACAATACGTTGCCTAGATCTGGCCTTAATGTCTTAATTTTTGTGGTAATCGACTGCTACATCAAATTTACATTAGGCTTCACTTTACTCGCTTAAAACTAGCTTACCAGGCTTTTTTACTAGAGATCTTTCATTAAATAAAAACACCCTATCTTGAGTTTGTTGGAGACTGGATTAAAGGTGATATCAGTTTTTTGAACAAAGGTTTATGAAAAAAGTCTTTGAAACACTAGATTCGCCGATTTGGCGATTTAAATTCACTGAAATATCAAGTTGTATTTTGTTTGCCTTAATCTTGGTTCGGTTTTTATTTTTGATAGTTTCGCTTTATAATCATTTCCAGAAGACTAGTAGGCTGTTTTACAAAATAACATGTTTCTTTCTATTTTAAAAAGTAGAAAAATTTTTATCTTATGAAAATTTAGTAATACATCAACAGCTTAGCTGCAGAAAATAAACTAGGCCCTGGGCCGTCTCATCAAAAGTTGTCTTGGTAACAAACAAAACTTGCTAATTAAATTTTGACGATCTTTTCCAATCTATTAAATTCTGCGATTTATGTATTACGTGAGAAATTTCCCGATTATTTCTTATTAACTTCAATTATAAGAATTAGCTTGAAAGGGATGTTAATTTGAAGATATAAAAGCCCAGGGCCAATGTGCAACTAGGATGACTTGCATAACGTATAGCAAGACGCATTGTTTTATAGCCAAGTTTATGCATTGAAATACTTGCTACTATATAGCTTCTTTGAAAAAGTAGAGCGGTATGATTTTTAAGATATGTTTGTTCAAGGACGCTAGAAAAGTCGATATTAAATGTAAAAAAAAAGTCGTAATGAAGTGGATAAAAGAAAATAGTGAATTTTAGTTTCCAACTGCACATAAGATCTGATGCACATATTTATCCTTCTTCTGAAACGGCACCACCCAGGCCTATTGGTTGCTCAGTGCTAATTTTAAGGTGTACCTTTGGAAGCTACAATATAAAATTACAAAAAGCCAAAAACACCTTACAATGTCATGAATGTCATCATCATAATAGTTCAGAGCTTAACAGCTGGTCGCACCACCTGGCAAGTAAAATTTTTTCGTACTCCGCCGTCTACCTTGAAACCGAGACAGTTGTATGGCAGTGGGTGCACAGACAAACTAGTCAGCGATTCCAGGAGAAGAGTGAAAAAAAAAAAGGTTTTAGTCTAAAAACAAATATTGTACCAATAAAAAAAAAGAAAAGAGGTTTTTTTGATTTTCTAGTTTAGTCTTTTGTGGCACAACCTACTATTCTAAACGCCGAAACTAAAGTTTCTTTTTATGTAGCCCTCCATATGTACTTTCCCTCAAGAAAAATTAAGAACCGAAGCGAAGCTTGAATTAATGTTTAATAATAGAAAAAAATAAAAGAAAGCCTTTTTCTTAGGTGCAGCCTATACTCAAAAATAAAGAAACGCATAGACATGACCTATGCAATTTGAGTTCCATCAACCATAGGGTAGTGTCAGCCCAGACGAGAAGTACTAACTGCCAGTAGTTAGGCTATACCTAGCTGAAATATAGGTTGGTAAGAACCTACGATGTCATAGCTTGCATACTCAAACAGGAATGATACTAAACCTAGCTAGACAGAGTAGGAATCTCAAATCTCATTTACTGGTAGTTAAGAAAAATATATAAATCCTACCAAGTTCATGATTCAATAACTTTTTTTCAAATCTTCTCGTCCCATCAATTTACACTATCAGTCTTTTCCCATAGTTTCTTTTATATTTACAAATTTTCAACATGACCAGTTCTCGCCAAGCTCTCACTTTCCAAGAAAAGGACTCGGTGAGAGTATACAAACAACAGCATCCCGAAGCAACGCAGCATCAATGTCGTCTTTGGTTTCTCAAAACATACAATAAGAGCATCACCCAATCAACCATTTCTGAAATTCTCTCAAAATCTTTTACATCAGATAAATATTACCAGAATGAAAGAAACAAAAACTCTGTGGTTGTTCGCAATCCCTCTAGACAGCGAAAGACCTCCTCCAAGTATTCTGAGCTTGACACACCTTTGTATATGGCTGCCATTGAAATGAGAGAATCTGGAACTCAATTAACTTTTCCGCTTCTTCAACGCTTGGCTGTCAAACTGTGGCCTGTAATCTATGGTCCCCATACTCCTATTCCTCACATTAGTGTTGGAATGATGCAAAGGTTTGCAGACAGAAACGACTTAAAGATTAGCAGACAGCGAAATGTTTCTAAGATCAGAAAAACCAAATCAACTCAAATAAAACTCGAGGAGCAAGACTCACAATCAAAACAGCAGCCTTTAGGCCTTCCTGTAACCCCACTTCTTTTTCCGCAACCTGAACTTCTTCTACAACAACAGGTTTCTACTCAAACAGCCTTAAAGGTTCTCACTTCTCAGCATCAGTCACAAAATCAGCTTTCCCAATATATTTACTCAGAAAGCGTACCTAACTATTCTCTTCCTTCTGTTACTGAACCTCCTCAATGGGAAAACAACTCAGTTGAATATCCTGATAGTCCATGTTCATCAGTTACTGATAATGTTAGTTGCTATAGTCCTCCGCTACTTTCTTCTCAAGGTTTCAGCCCATATCTTCAGTACACGACTGTGACTTCTGTTCAGTTCCCAAACAATGCTGTATACGATCAACATCATCTGACGAACACGGTCAAGCCTTTATTGCCAGCACCAAATGCCATGTGTGCAGGAGCACCTCAAAATATCCAAGACTTGAACTACATTTATTACAATGCTGATCCTTCATCGGGGGTTTATCTTATGAACTAACTAACTGGTTGAAAAGTTTTCCTCGTATATTTATTATTGATTGTAGTGTTTCTATAGTGCCGCTGGTAGTCTTTTGTTGTAACATTTATTAAACCAATCAAATATGTATTCAATTTTTATGTATTACTATGGTGTATTCCTATTTTTGAAACTTTAGCATCACATTATGGGCATACATGTACTTAATAACCTAGTAGGAATAGTAGGACAACAAATTTATATATGTTCGGCAGCAAATTGTCTGTTTATATGCACTAATTGTTGCCCCGAGACCATCTTTGATACTGATCTATATTGGGTGTCTTTAGTCACTTCCTGGGACTAGCTGTAATTTCACAATATTCATGTTGCCCATAAATGGAATTAAATGTCTTCTTTTTATATTATTCAACAAGAATATAAAAAGAAGACATTTAATTCTGGAACACTTCCCTCCACGAGGCTAATCAACCAATCGTTCCAATTGGTATTTTGGGGTTTCGACATTCTATAGCACCAAATTCTTCATGGACTCAGCCCCTGTGCCAAAGGATATCTTTCATATTGGCATAATTCAAAACATGAGAGTATCTTATAAACACAAAGAGTTATAGTCGCGGGGAGAAGCCAAGGACTTTAACTATGGGTGATGTACTTCATAACTACTAACTTCACCTTTTATCAAAACACCTTACAATAAACATGCATATACTTCTTTGTATATTCTTTTGTCATTTAATGTCCGTGGCTTGTACATATTGAGGTAATAATCAGAATTTATAATCATATACATATGTGCTTACGTTCAATAATATTGTTGAGTGTATTGTTTGAATTGAGTTGTATGGAACAAACAATTGGTGTGTAGTAAAAGAGGGTTAGAAACTATGCTAACTGGTTATACAGTTCCAATAACTGGGCCTATTTATCAATGGTGAGCTCCCAAAATAAACTACCATCTTTAGAGGAACCAGCCATAAAACCGTGTGAAACATGCTTTCTGCAGTTGATATTAAAAGCTCTTTGGAAGCTTTTACAAAGGCCTTCTCCTAATGCTAATGGTGGTTTTAAACGTTCAGAGATTCTAACAAGTTATGTGTTCCTTTCTTTAGACAAAAGGAAAAAAAAATTTTTATATAAATAAAGAGCACACCAAAGCAAAGTCGAAGTTGTTTCTAACTTGCTCGCTGAAGTTAGGTTGTTAACCATTCCTTAAAGGTGCCGATCTTTCTGCTTCTGTTTTTTTTTTATATGAACAAGTTTCTTGTGCAGCAGGATAAGATATTCTAGTACTAATGTTATCAAATACAGTATCATCCTCTATCTAGGTGGTAGAACATCAATAGAAAAAGCGGGAGGTTAGACAATTCATTGCAGATCTGGCATAAATGTGTTCTTCACTCTCTCCCGGATGTCGAATAAAAATAAGCTAGGGGTATTGCATATTTACAAGCTCAAACGCAGCAGAACAGGAAAGAAAGGGAAAAAACAATGTAACAGACGCACCATCGATCGCTGGTTCAAGTAAAAAAAAAAAAAAAAAAAAAAATATTAATTAAAAAATGCATTAAAAAAAATTTAAAAACAAAAAATCCAACAAAGGAACTCGAAAAAAAGAAACCCAATCCA
>Ga0160505_101652_pt1 | contig 10351 bp, 14 predicted proteins | sample DIDeMG_FD_108225 | JGI IMG/M metagenome (GOLD analysis project Ga0160505, IMG submission 108225) | Enriched chicken feces microbial communities from UW Madison campus, WI, USA - DID2874_E49_Stillage MG | ecosystem: Host-associated > Birds > Digestive system > Large intestine > Fecal ...
ATACGACTTGCATTTCGAAGCAGACGAGCAAATTGACACGATCTGGATGGAGGATGGACCCGAGGTTGCCGTCTATACCTGGTGTATCTGGGTCAAGTTCTACTACGAAAGGGACGCGCGGAACTTTGATAAAGTGGTCTCACGCGTTCGGGAGCCGATTTCGGGTGTGGAATTGTGAGGTCGATGGCTTTGGCGCTCCGCTGACCACAGTGCTGCCGAGCCGCTAATCCGTTGCCCAACCCCAACAGGTCCCAACATGCTCGGATCGGAAACACTCAGCGTCCGCCTGGAGCTAGGCCTCGATGACACCATTTACGACTGGGGGGAAGGCCGAGATGTTAAGGGGTCGGAGCTTCTGGGAATCGGTAGCAGCTCCGACGCTACTGCGGACCAAACTCGTGGTCCTGAACGAAACGGCACCAGCGACGCTCCGACGGCAGCAGCCCCTATCAAGCTCACACCTCGCCCCAGCCTCTTGGAAAGGCTTCTGGTAATGGTGGGGTAGGGTGAATGGTCCAAACCGTGCGTGTTGCGGCGGAAAAGAGATTACTCAGGCTAGGAATTGATGTGCGGGGACAGTGTGGTGGCATGTTGCCTGATGAGCTGATGCAAGGAGGTTGTAAACATGAGAATGGCAGCGCTTTCCGTCGATGGTGGGAATGCAAAAACTCATGTGGAGACTCTCTGGAAGAAACCCCAGTAGATGCGCGTGCTGCACCAGGCATTGAAGAGATCAACCTCTGAACCTGTGTGGCAGACGTTGCCACGAACACGTGGTTAGGCTTTACGGTGCTGTACGGCACCACAGTAGCGACTATGGAGGAAGTGATGCATCTATGGACACCCTTTATCTCTGGAAATTCTTCTCGACGTCACTCTTTCCAACACCACCCAGTGTGCGGCTCATCTCGGGTGCTGCTCAGAATTCGCGTCGGGACCATCAATTGATGTGAGTCCAACAACCATGGTTCTGCATACCCAATGCGATCTCTTAGAAACTCCACCGCGCCTACATTGTCCCTCTACTGGCCCCTCGAAGTCTCGCGTGCACATCAACTCCTGTTAGCAATGCCTGATTCACAACTCACCTGACGCTGAAGCCCGGGAGGGCACTGAGAACACAGGGTAGAAATTGCCGGAGGAAGTCGAGTGTGAGACGCGAGCTGCACATGTACTGCCCACTGTCGGGCATGGAAGGAAAGTAGACAAAGAGGTGGCGGGGACTCTTGCGGTATTAAGAGAGGGGAAATCTGCCCCATGTCGCCGTTTGCTGCCCTTGACCTCCATTGTCGCCGCGTAGAGATCAACGGTGATGTCAACGATAAACGACTTGGTACCAGGTTGAATGTTGAAAAACCAATCGGGAGTGCTCCTACGGGGCGCCGCAGTGTGAATCTGATGGTGATATCCCTGCCCCGAACAGGAATATGAAACGCATCGAGAGGGCCGACCATGCTTAGCGAGACTGAATCAAACTTGTACCGTTGAAAACTTGTACCGTTGAAGGAAGCGGTACGAGAGAGGGGAAAGCGACCCTGCAATAGTGACGGTCTTGCACTGGTGAAGAGAGGCTTCGAAATTCTTGAGCTGAGCCGCGGTGCGAGGACGCACACTGTTGAAGAGGTCACGGTCATGACCTTCATCATTGTCGTCATGAAGAGAGAGGCGTGGAGAAGGAGCTGGGCCATCTAATGGCAACGAGTAGCCATGGTGCACGTTGATGGATAAATAGTCGGAATCGGTCCATGTCGCGCAGCCGCTCCAGTCACGGCGGAAGAGAGGAAACCCATTCACCTGGATGCAGATTCCGCGCCAGCCACATGGATGAGGCAACAAACGAACGCCAACAGCTTCATGACAGCGTACACGATTGACCTCTTTGTGCCATGAGATCGAGACGATGAGCAGAGCTCTTCGGGTTTCGGAATCAGCGTAGCGGATGACCAGTTCGGCCAGGGAAGGGTACGCCGACGCGTCAAAGGAGATCCGATTGGGATCCATCCTCGGGTCCGAGACGGTGTTCTTGACGCTGGGAGAGGTTTAGAGATCATATAACGGAGCTCTGGAGCACTTACAAAGTAGTGAGCTGTAAGGTGGAACAATGCGGAACGGAGGAATGGAGAATGAGGAATGATGAGAAGAGAAGAGAGAAGATGTATGTGTACGTGTACGTGTGCGTGTAGGTGGTGGGTGGCGAAGCTGGTGGGAACAAAGGAACTGCGAGCATGCTGTTCTTTGTCTTCCTTCCCTATGTCCATCGTCTTTTGTCTTCCTTCTAGATGTCTTCCGTCCCGGTCCACCACCACAGCTCTGGAACGACTAGTTTATGTGCCGCCATATTGGTTTTTCGTTTGATGTCTCCTCAGTATCAACGTCAGTCTCAGAATCAGTGTTATCTATAGGAACTATGTAGAGGTAGACACCAGCTATATACATTGTTCATGACTAGGGGTTTTCGGTTCACCGCGTCAACACTTTCCAATCCCTACTGCTGCAGACTCGTAGTATCATCGTTTGCCGCCCTACTGTTAGTGCCACGAACTATGCTCTTTGCTCACCCACGGTCATCCCGTAGCTCCACCGTTTCGGAGGTTCGTCCGACTCTGTCTTTGTTTTATCAGCTGTTAACGTCAATGATCGAGATGGTTCCGTTTACTCACTCACCAATGTTTAAGGGCAGCACGTTGACGACGACGTTCCCTTCGCCTATATTCCTTCTCATGCAAGACCTCCACACGTCCCAGCGCTTCCGTGACCACCGCTCTATCCAACTGCGAATTGTCCCAGACAAGCCAGCCAGCGACGAAGTCTACGGGCCCGACCCTTAGGGCAAAGAGGAGGCGGAGCAAGAGGTTATTTGTCACAGATAATGGGCCTGTAGTGTATAGGGGCTTGGGTAACATGAGTGACGGCAAGTTTACGAAAGTAAACTGAGTGCACGGATGAGAGCACAGAACAGATCGCAGGAGACGCCGGAGGAAGTCGAGACGAAGGGATGGAACCCAAGGAGCGGTTTGCTTCCATGAATCTTCTCGGAAGTAGACACAGACGTGACGAAGAGTGTCGGGTTTCTGGAGGTAAGGGAAAGTCTCGACGTCTAGCTTCGCATCGGCGCGTTTCCGGTAAAGGCCCTTTTTACTGAGCAGATGAGCGGACCGCCGCTGAATGTCTTGTTTTGATTGAGCTCCTGGTGCTCTCCACGCGGCGTCCGAACCTGTGCTCCCACCACCGTAGTTGTGAAATTCGGCCTCGATCGTAAGTGTCATGACCCCATTGGGGATCTTGATGACGGTCTCACTACGCTGGGAATATTTGACCCAGGGAAGCGAGAACTCTATGCGAACGTTGGGAGCCGATAGGGGTATCTCCAAAACGTTGTCATCGCCAAGGCTCGTTTTGTTGAACCGGATAGAGTCGAACTTGTACCGTTGAAGGAAGCGGTGGGAAGCCGGGGACAGCGGACGGTCCACAGTCAGAGTCTTGCACCCGTACAGGGCTTCCTCCAGAAGCCTGAGGAAAACCGCACGCCGAGGACGGACGCTGTAGAACAGCTTGCGCTCGTGGTTTTCGTCGTCGTCGGTAATTTCAAGAGGACGTCCCGTGTCGGTCGACGGGGTATCATTGGAGTCTTCGCAGTAACCAAAGCGCTCGTTGATTGCCTCGGAACTATACTCGTCCCAGTTTCGATAGAACACCTCGCGGCTGAAGTTTGACAAGCCTGGCGTGTGAAGGTACACTTTGAACCCCCGCCAGGCACACCGACTGGGGCGAATGACGACGTCTGTGCAAAGACCCCGCATAGCCTCCTTGAACCATGATTGCGAGACGGCGCGGAGTGTGAGGCGCGTCTCAAGGTCGACGTGACGCAGAACGACTTCGGCGAGGGTAGGGTACGCCGACGCGTCGAACGAGACTCTAGTGGGGTCCATCGTCCATGAGGGTAACGTGCGAGGTACTCTTGATCCTGGGGGCGGTTAGGAATCAAGAAGCGACGGGGATTATGGTCGCTTACTCGTTGACATGGGACGATGTTGATGTTGAAGAGTGACAGCGAAGAATGGAGAATGATGAGAAGATGAAATGATGACACAGCGAGTGTGTAGGTGTGCGAGTGCGTCGGGTGGGTGGCGAAGCTGTTAGGCCAGGGTGGAAAGACAACGAGGACAGTGTGTGTTGTCCGTCTGATTCACACACACAGTCCAAACGCGGCTGATTTTGCCTTCTTGCCTCATATTTTCCGACCTTCCTCCGCGCCATCTTACGTATCGGCCATCCGTCTGCAGTGCAATCAGCGCCAAATACGTCCATCAAGCCATCGGCTAGTGATGGGTGGGGCATGCTGCTGACGACGAACCATGAGTCCAAAAGGCCTAGCCACGGGCGGAATGGAAGCAAGACAAACATCAGCGTTCCCACCTCCCTACCTCGGAGCACATGACTGATAAGAGAGCCATGCTGACACGATCTAACCCCTAACATGATCTGTTCCATTGCCAAGTTCATGATATAGAAGGGTGCATCACTGGACGGGTACATCTCCTCGTCGTCAATGTCGCCAACCCCACCATCTCCAGCTCGTCCTCATTGATCAGAATTCGTAAGGGGCCATCACCTGGGGTCAGAAACGTAAGCATGGTCGCATGCTCACCCAAATGCCATCTCTCGGAAGCTTCACCGCGCCTGCGCTGCCCTTGGATGCGATATCGTCTGTCGTCAATAATGGCACAACGGTCGTCATGACTTACTCTTTACGGATGGTTACTGACCCAGGCGTTAACAATACTTGTCCAAGTATTCATCTCGATCTAAGATCTCGAGGTTCCTGAGCGCTTTGATGACCGTCGGCCTGTCCCCTTCACGACTGCCTTCGAGAAACCAGTCAACGACGATGTCAACGTCGCCGATCCAGAATGCGTTGAGAATGCCTTCCGTAAGGGTATCTTCCGGTTCGGTGTAACGTGAGGGTGACTTGAAGTACTCCAGATCAACGAGGGTGCAGTGGATGACCGGCGACAGGGACAGGATAGAGCAGAGAAGTTGCCGAAGGAAGTGGAGCAATATGTACGAAGACCACACATACCCGCCTTGGTATGAACCTCTAAGGGGGAAGACCAAACAGAGATGACGAAGACTCTGCGGTCCGCAGAGGGAAGGGAAGGTCGGCACCATATCATCGTCCTCCTCGTCCACCTCGTTGTTGTCCGGTTCGCTAGGACCGTTGTCGGCCTCGCCCTCGTTGCTGACCATGTTTTCGTTCTCGCTGTCGAACATTTCGTATTTGTCATTGTCCAGTTCTTCGTCGTCGCTTTCGTCGGTGGTCATGTCCTCGGTATCGCTCTGCTCGTCGTCGCTTTGAGGTCCTTGACTCGGTTCCTTGATGTCCACAAAGATTTTAAGTGACACCGTTTCCTCTGGGATCTTGATAACAGGGTGGTCGGTGTCGAAGCTGGATGACCGCGGGGGAGTCAACGTGATGGTGATGGTTTTGGCGGAAAGTGGAATTCCAAAATCGTTGTCTTGGCCAAACCCGTTGATCCGGAGAGTGTCGAACCTGTACCGCTGGAGAAAAAGATAGGAGAGCGGTGAGAGGGGACCGTGGACCGTGATTGTCTTGCATGCGTGAAGCGCCTCCTCCAGGTTCCTGAGTTGAGCCGCGGTTGACCCATGGAGGCCACTAAAGAGCACGTTGTCATGATCTTCTGGGCTGTGCTCTGGAAGCGGGAATTGAGGTTTGGCGAGGCGTTCGGCGAGGTGTCTTGCCTTCCCTTCGGAGCCATGCCATGTGCAGACTGAATGGTGGGGCTCCCGGGAGTAACCAAGCTGGGCATTGATGGTCATGTATTCGACATCGGCCCAACTGGAAAGGTGACGGTCTAGGTCCCGATCGCTAAACCCCCAAGCTACTCTCCTTGACCGGCGGACGAGGAAGCCGCGCCAACCACATGGATCGGGATACACATCAATCGCTGGACTGTCTTGACAGAACACACGATGGACCTCCTTGTGCCATGAGAGGGAGGTATTTAACAGCGCTAGGCGGGTATCGTCATCGGCGTAGCGGACGACCAGGTGGGCGAGGGAAGGGTACGCGGACGCGTCCAACGAGACCCTATCGGGGCCCATGGTCGGTTATGGTGACGGATGGGATGCTCTTGATGCTGAAGCTGTTAGCAACCAAGACAGGACAGGAAGAATGGGTGCTTACATGGTGTGAGACAGATGGGTTGTGAGAACGCGGAACGAAGGATAATGAGAAGAGAACTAATGGATGATGAAAAGATGAAGGGACGAGAGAACGTGTGTACGTGTGTGCGCTCGTGTGCGTGTGGGCGGTGGATGGCGAGGCTGGTGGGCCGTGTGTGAACACATGAGCCTCGAGGACTGTGCGTGTCATCCTTCTGAGCCACTTACACACACTCCAGACGCGACTGATTTTGCCTCGCGGCCCCGTACTTTCCGATCTTCCTCCCCCCCAAGCTACAACTTACGTACAGGTACTGTACTTGGATTCTGTCAACGCCAAGCTTGCTATCCGGCTAGCGCTGGGCAGGTCCTGCCGCTGACGACGAGCAGCAAGGCCAAAAGATCTGGCCACCGGCGGCCGACGGAATGAAGTGAACATGAACATCCGGCATTCCCACATTCCCACGATCAGGACACATGACTGATAAGAGCCGCCCCAGAAATCTCCACTGGATCTGTTCCACCGCCCAGCTCATTAAGATAGGGCTCCCAATGCCTGGAACCGAGATCTGCAGAACTTTGGCGGAGGCACGGAAGCTGTATCGCTGGTTCCAGCATTGAATTCTGCGCAAAAGACCAACAGAGTGGAACACGGCTTCGGTGACATTCGTCGTCGACGCTGGGATCCGCTGGTCAGACTTTGAGGTTCGTAGATAGATCTAAGATGACCTCGGCGCCCGAAAGCGCAGTCCATGTTCCATGTTATGCTCCATGCATCGCTGCCGTGACCTATCTACACACAAACATAACATCATTTACGCGGCTTACAACCGGTTAATTGAGCAACATTGTTTGTCGTCATTGATGTCGAGCACATTACGCAAAGGTAAGCACTCCTCATGTTTCATTATCAGTCCTTACCAAAAGCAACGTAACTTTGCATCGGTGAGGCATGAAACCGACCTTCCTGTCTGAGTAACTTGGGTTTTCCGAGATGACGGTTCCAGACTTTGGCCCGCTGGTGTTCGGTGCATGGTTACGCTGCGCAGCAGTTCGGATACAATGGAGAGATCCATGACAGGTGTTTACATGGCATGGAGGGCTAGAGTCGACAGATTACATACACTCGTCGCCCATATCGTATGGAACATCGAAGTTGCCGGAACACTGCAAGACCGGGGATTGTATCTGGCGGAAAAGCGTAAGCTTTGGCGGACCAATGCGCTAGGAGACATCTTTGCATCGCAACGACCACTGTTCGGTTCATGACTGGTGTGGCGACGCCCAGTTCATCTTTCTCGTTGTTTACGCTATTGTCTTTACCCAACACCTGATAGCACTCGAGGTCAGCATTGTCTGGGAATGAGGTCAATTGAGACGCTTGGGGCCAGTGATGGTCCGCGAATCTTCTTGTGCTGTTGGTTGTCCATGAGGACATGAATGGCACTAGAAAATGGTACATAAAGAGGACAGAATTGTTGCCTCGAGTTCCCAGCCCAACACCCCTCAATCGCGCCTCGATAGCTCCAAGACGCACCACGAAGTTCATAGTCAACCATGCTCTTCACCACCGCCATTGTGTCCGCTCTCTCCATCGCAGCATCAGCTGCACCGGCTACCAAGTACGACTGGGACTGCTCGTCAGGCAGGTACCCCGGCGCCTTTGTCAACCACACTTACTGGTGGGCACCCAACAGCGGCTGGTTTGGCACTGAGCTCCACGGGCCCCCGATGGACAACACGTGCGGCATCTACTTTGTTCCCGTCAAGAATGAATTCGGCTGGGACATTGCCAAGACGTTCTACGCCGACGGCAGGCCGTACCCGTAGGCAACGACCAACGACCGACTAGTTGAACGAGCTTGGCGCCTCATCGGACTTCGGATTCGGTGCTGATTCATCTCTTTGCTTCGTCTCGTCCTCAAACTAGTCTTTGTTGCCTTGATTTCTGGCCACGTTTCGTCCATTCCCGCTTCGCTGCATTTCGTGCCGTCTCACCATAGGGACACTGGCCTTCGACGTCGGTCTTTTCAACACACGCTTGACACGCTTGTCGGGTGCCTGTACTTTACTCCCTGGTTGTAAACTCCTTGCCTCAACGAGACTCCTTGATAGGTTGTACCTCGACCCCACGGGGCAATGCACAGTTTATTCCTGAGGAGAGCTTTGCTACAGAAATCTCCGAAATGTGGAAAGTGGATGACCCGCGTCCCGTGACCTGTGACTTGGCAGCAAGAGGCACGGAGTGGAGTCTTATTCGGCAGCCCGGATATCAGATACCGTGGCAATATCTGATGGCGATCTCTTCGGCTCCAGAGACGGTTGGTCGTTCGGTTCACACCCATCTCATCTTTCAGTTAGTCCTTTGGGGTTGGCATTCGGCGTCCTCATCGGCTTTGTTCGCCGACCGATCACGGCCCTCTGTATTCCGTTCATGGTCGTTGGGGGTGCCGTGGATGGTTACCTGACTTGGTGTGCCATGGCGAGGTCGCGGAGGATCTACCACGTTCGCGTGCGAACGAGTAGAAACAAGACATTCCTCTCCGTGATCAGAATAGCAGCACAACTCGGCGTTGCCAGGGACATCGACAAGGCTCCCGGCCGTGTTCGCACGGTCGCGGACCATATCCGCTCCGAGTACTCCGAGTTGCGGCCTTACAAGCCGAATCCGCAACGGTGGTTCCACGCCACTTGGGGCATCCAATGCACACGTCGAGCGAGAAGGATCTCAATGGAGCGAGAGACATCCTAAGAGAACGAGAAGCATCCTAGGGTATTACGCTCAGAGGTTACCGTCCATTCCGTTCTTGACCTCGCGTCCGTTCCGTGCGTATGATAGGGTCACCCAATGGGCGCCGGCGGAGTGGAACCGCCGATTAATAACGAGCGACCTCAAATCGGTGTCTATTGGAGCACAATAGTCAACTGACTCGCGACCCGAGAGACAAGCGTAGTGGCGATCTACACGATCACCCAACCTCCGTGCCTGATCCACCTCCGCGCTCGACCACGGAGTCCGTCTCCGGCACTCCCAAACAAAAAGACTCATTCTCCGCCAGGGAGTCGAACCCTGCTCTATCGCGATCTTCCCTTTGGGACTGCACGTGACTGGCTTCCAATATGGGAGGCTCTCTGCTTGAGAGGCGATTATACTAACCGATATACTAACGAAGACGATGTCGGAGATTTACCCGACCACGTGGCTGCGGATTTGCCGGCGGCTGTTAGTCCGTGGCCTCCGTGGCCGTCAATCGTGGCCAGTGTATTGGCCACCACCCCGATCGAGACATAGTTGGACCGGAACATAGCTACCAGAGGGCGCGTGCCGTCATGGGAGGTAATAGCCCGAGTTCGCAAACCTACGATGCTCCGACGACGGGCGTGGACGCACACGAAAGGGCACGGATTTCGGTGTCGTGGCACCTCATTCGTGGTGGGTGTCGATCGCTGCGTGGTTTAATTGGTTTACCCGCCGCTCGGCAGGATTTCGGCAGGACAGGCAGGGCTCCTTGGCTCGCTCCAGGCACGGCCCAGATGGCTATGCCGAGTATTGATCACTTGACCTCGCCAGAGCATGTTCGTCCACGTTCCACTCATCAACGACGACATCGGCAACTGCGGAAAAGACAAGAGCAAAGTCAGTCCGTCACCGGTTGCTTTCAATGCCGATGTGCGATGCTTGAACCTACATTTGAATACCGAGCCAGTACATACTCATCTGTCGCTGTGGTGGCGAGACGAGTCAATCAGATGACGATGAGCGATTCTTGTCAGCATCCATCAACTACACAACAACTGTGCTACCATGGGGCATGTGGTGATCCCGAAAGCCCTAATGTCCGTGGCCCGTCTCGGAGTTGAGGGGGTCAGGAGGTCAGAGTGGACGGGGTGTCAGCGAGTGCCAGAGCAACGTGGATCTCGTGCAGTTGGGTGGCGATCATGCCTTGCATGCTGCAAGCATGTTGGCTGTTGCTCGCCGATGTGGTCCTGGGTCCGATTCTGAGAGCCAGGCACCAGCGTCTGAGAAGGCCGAGTTTTTAGTTTCGTCTGCCGGTAAATTCCACGGGCTACACCGACCCTCCAGGAACTGCCTCTGTTGCATGCCCGGCGATGATCTTATCTCAGTGGACAGCGACGACGACGGTGTGGAGGACGTCGAAGAGCATAG
>Ga0160505_101653_pt1 | contig 10334 bp, 5 predicted proteins | sample DIDeMG_FD_108225 | JGI IMG/M metagenome (GOLD analysis project Ga0160505, IMG submission 108225) | Enriched chicken feces microbial communities from UW Madison campus, WI, USA - DID2874_E49_Stillage MG | ecosystem: Host-associated > Birds > Digestive system > Large intestine > Fecal ...
AAAAAAAAAATAAAAAAAAAAAAAAGAAAAAAAAAAAAAAAAGTAGAAAAAAAACACCATACCCCCCCCCCCCCAAAAAAAAAAAAAAAAAAAAAAAGGAAAAAAAAAAAAATACCAAGTGGTAGAATCACATCTTTCAACAGCATAGGATCCATATCACCATCCAGTATACATAATCAATAAAGTATAATTATATCTAATAATTCCAAAAAAGTGCATCATCAACTTGTATATATATGATTTTCATTCATGTATTTTTATATAACACTGTAAACCTTGGGTATGAGTCTTGGTATATATATGTCTTATTGTTTTATAAATCTAGTTTAATTTTTCTTCTTTTCATCCGTAACTTCCACTGATTGTTGGCGGGTGGGGATGATGATGGTCCGTTCAACCAATTTACAAGCCTCATCCAAAAGAATCACAGGGAAACTAATCCAAAATACAGCAGCCCATTCCTCCAAGTTTAGGGGGACAGTTTCAAACAAAACTTGTAACCAAGGGACGTAAAGAATAGCAACATGCAGCAGAACTGAGAGAATGATCGCGTAAATAAGGTACATGTTCTTCCAAAGCGGGAAAGTGAGCAAACTATCGGATTCACTTAGATTGTTGGCCGCGTTAAGCATTTCGATGATAACAAGAATTGAGAGTGACATGGTAGAACCATGCTTCGAGAGGTTGTTAGTAAACATTTCACAGCCAATTTCACTAAACTCGGAAGTGCAACTGTGGAAATGCGACAATTGATAAAAGGAAATTTGTGGGCCTTGGCTATAAAAGATAAACCACCAAACATAGCCAAAGACCGTGGCAATACCAACGTAGGTACCAACAATCATGTAGCGAAAAAACAGCCACTTTCCAACGATAGGTTCGTCGCGAGGCCGAGGGGCCCGGCTCATGACCTCATTATCCGAGGGATTGAATCCAAGCGCCGTGGCCGGCAATCCGTCAGTGACCAAATTGACCCAAAGCAGCTGAACCGGGATCAGGGCCTCGGGAAGACCCAGCAAAACTGTCAAGAAAATGGAAACAACCTCACCAATATTGGAAGAAATCAAGTACCGAATAAACTGCTTACTGTTGCTGTAGATGGTTCTACCTTCCTCAATGGCAGCCTCAATTGTACTAAAGTTGTTGTCAGCCAATACCATATCAGCGGAAAGGCGTGCAACATCAGTACCACTGCCCATAGCAATACCAATATCAGCACGCTTAAGTGCAGGAGCATCATTAACACCATCACCAGTAACAGCAACAACCTCTCTAGCTTCCTGAAGCTTCTGGACAATGAACGCCTTGTGTCTAGGTTCAACTCTGCTAAAAAGTCTAGCCGTTTTGAGAATCTCTGCTACCTCATCTTCTGAAAGGACATCTAAATCTCTACCAGTAAAGGAAAGACCTTCAGTGTTCTCATTTTTACCAATAATACCAATATCCTTGCAGATAGCCTCAGCTGTATGTTTACTATCACCAGTGATAACAATAACACGGATACCGGCGCGCTTGCAAGTGTGGATACTATGTGCAACCTCAGGGCGAGGGGGATCACGGACAGCCGCAAAACCAACAATGCTTAGGCCACTCTCAATCTCCAAAAAGTCTTCAGTAGTGCTAGCGGTCTCAATCTTCTTCTCATCGCTTGCAGAAAGGGTCTTTTGGGCAAAAGCAATAATACGAAGTCCTTGCTTGCCGTACTCAGCAGCCAGATCAAGAAGCTTGGTAGAAACGTCTTCAGAAAGAGGAGTTTCCTTTACACCACTACCACTAGAGCTCAAGAAAGAAGTAGATCGAGAAAGCAAGTTTTCCAAAGCACCCTTGACCAACAAAAGAGAGCCTTCCGCACCTTCAACCGCCACAGACATGCTCTTTCTGTCTCTGGAAAATTCAAGAGTGGCGTTGGTCTGGTATTGAGATTCGTACAAGGCGTTGACAGGCGTGACAGATGAAGAACCAGAAATAGAAGTGCCAAGCTTTTCGACAAGCACTCTAAGTGCAGCTTCTGTAGACTCACCAACAAATCCATAGGCACCATTGGTCTTGGTGAGTTTGGAGGTGTTGCAAAGGGCAGATAATCTAGAGATGACATCAAGAGAGGGCAGATCCTTGGCATAAACCTGTTTGCCATTCTTGGTAACAGAACCTTCGGGCTTAAAATCAATACCACTAACATCGAGAGGAACAGGGGCGCCACTCTCTTCTAGATAGGCAATATTAGATACGCACATTTGGTTGGTAGTGAGGGTACCAGTTTTATCGGAACAAATAACAGTAGTACTACCAAGAGTCTCGACACTAGGCAAGTTGCGAACAATGGCATTTCTTGCTGCCATCTTTTTGGTACCAAGAGCCAAACAGGTAGTGATAACAACAGCAAGGCCTTCAGGAATAGCAGCAACAGCAAGAGCAATGGCAATCTTAAAATAGTAAATTGCACCTTTGATCCAGCCATTATGAACAGGATCAGAAAAGTTGCCAATATTAATCAACCACACAAGAACACAGATAACAGTAATAACCTTGGCAAGCATTTCGCCAAAGTTGTCAAGTTTCTCCTTCAAAGGTGTGGGGACCGAAATTTGGCTGACAATGCTCTGATGGATATCACCAATCGCTGTCTTCTCACCAGTCAAAACAACAACTGCAAGGGCGTGGCCATATGAAACAGTCGTACCACTGAAAACAATACAGTCCTGATCTTGCTTAACCGCATTATGATCTTTGACAGCCTTGATTGACTTGGTCACGCTTTCACTCTCACCCGTCAAAATAGACTGATCAACTCGAAATGCTCTTGATGTGATGCTTAACAATCTGCAATCAGCAGGAACAGAGTCTCCTACCGACAGTTCAACAATATCACCCGGAACCAAGCCAGCAGGGTTGATCTTTGTGAAAAAACCCTCTCTAAGTACCTTAGCCTCTCCAGTTGAGTATTCACCAAGCGCAGCAATAGACTCTTCAGCGCTTCTTTCTTGCTGAACACCCACGATAGCGTTGAGAATGAGAATTGAAAGAATAACTGCTGCATCAACAAACGAAGTCATGCTAAACTCTTCTTCAAAGAAAGCTAAAGCAAACGAGACCACCGCTGATGCCAGCAAAATCAATGTGAGCTGGTCCTCAAATTGGGCTAACACTAAACTCAGTAGTGACGTGGGCTCTTCTTCAGGTATCGCATTGGCGCCGTATTTTTGAGTGTTTTCTTTGACTTGAGCGGAGGTCAACCCAGTCTTTACGTCAACCTTGAACGATTGAACAACCTCGTCTGGGGAATATAAAAATGCATTCTCCATTTCAACAAGAAAACAAATCCGACTTCTAAAAATTTGATTTAAATGAAATGTAAATACTCTAAGTAATTTTTACAAAAAAAAAAAGAAAAATACAAAAGAGGAATGAGAAAAGGTAAGAGATTTTCTAAGATTTTGCTTCCATGAATTTCGATTTCTAGTGACGTTAATGCCTTCATACTCTGAAACCACAGCACCCTTACCCACAATTCCCAATGCAAGTCAACCAGCGGCACTTCGCTGCACAAGAAAAAATTAATGTGTATCTGCTACCTAGAGACAGATCTGGCTTATCAGCTATGTGCTATAGATATGGTTAAACTTAGGGAAGCGATTATCGCACAAGAATTACCACCAAATAACCAATTATTAACAATGCTTGTTACTATTTACAATTATATATACAAATTTATTTGGTTTTGCGACTAGGCCGTGGCAAGAGGAATTCAGGCTCTTTGTTATTCTTCATCTTTGGTCGATGAGAAAGTTCCTTTCGAATATCGGCCATGTGGACTCCCAAGTGCCGCAGTTCATGAAGACTCCAGTTGATAACCTGAGTGTTGCCCTCAGCTATAGCCTTATCAGCAATGGATCGGATTGCAATGATTTGTTTTTTAGTTGAAGGTAAACGGATCTTTGAGGCCTTGTGAGATCCGCTTTGCCACTGAATCCACTGCAGTCTGGCTTCTTTGGAGCCATGAGATTTGAGGAGCTTCTTAATAATAAGCAACGATATTCTATCAAAAATAGGATCACTTTCGGGAAGGTTTTGGTACGCCAGATCAATGAACTCGTTAAAAATATCATATTCCTCATGATCTATCGCATGGTTGAGAATATCTCCATACGCTAATTTGGCAACCGTAGGGGAACTATTTCGGCACAGCTTGGTGGCTGTGGCCAATCCGTTCTTTTGAGCCAGAGCACCTTGGACCACCATAGCAAACTCGATAGGAAGAAGAGTCTCCTTCCTTCTTGTAATCTCCTGTAAAATCTTTTCTGCTCCCTCATTATCGTCAAAGGAAATATGCAAATGCAAAAGTGAGGTTAGAATATTTCTTTTGATGGGGGCTTCTAGCTGAGAGTAGATTTCCATAGCCAACTCGCGGTTTTTCGTCCGGGCACAGTAAGAAAAGAGTGGTCCTGTGATTCCGTCAGCAGTATAGTACTCTGGCGGAACAATATCGATCAACGCTTTGCAAAGATCGCGGTATTTTCTATTCTTCGAAAACTCTCTAATCATTAATCCCAGAATTTCAATGTTAAGTTTTTTTGCCGGGGGTTGTCTAGTTAAGATCTGTTTCGTAAGAGAAGAGGCACGAGAAGTATTGTTGTGCAAAAGATTAATCTTGATGAGCTCAAATAAAGTTCTCAGAGGAACCATGCCTCCTGGGACGCGATTCACAAAGTCGTAAGTATCGTTAATCAAGGTGGGGAATGCCATTTTTGACAACTTGATTGCAAGTTCTATAATATCGGATTTTTCTTTTGTCGTCAAAGTAATTTGTACAGTTTTTATTCGTTTTGTCATCTCAACAATGGCCTTGATATTGAACTGGCCTTGTAGATGATGCGAGATTAGAAGGAGTTTTATAACTTTTTGCACTACCGGCTTTGTCAAAAGCTTAGCTTCGTCGAGTCGAAAGCAAATCGCTGATGCTACCAAAGGCTTTCCCATATTACAGGCTGTGTTGACGATTTCTGCAGCAATCAAAAACGAATCGAAGCTAGATATCGGGTCGACCTTAAAACTGCTTGATATTGTTGGATGGCATTTGGAATTCCAGAAGGTGAAGATCTGAGAAACTAAGTCATACTTCCCTTCGAGAAGCAGAGAAGTGCAGTTATCCAGCAACAGAACATAGCCCAAGTCTTTGTTCGGTAGGTTTAGAAGTGAGAGGATGTAAAATGCTGAAGTTGTAATGCAATTATTGGCAATTAGAGAACTGAGAGTATCATGATCTTCTGTTTTGACATGAGTAATGAGGTCCTTGTAGTGCTCTGAGTCGACTAACGAGCGAATAGCGAGCCGATCTGACTGTAATCTATTCAGTTCGTCGAGTAAAGATTTTTCACACCGGTCAAGTTTTCTTCCAACGAGTTCCGATATAGTCGAGTCTATTAAAGTTGAAATTGGAGGCTCTGGTGTTGGTCTACTCAGACTCGCCTCAGTCTTTGAGATAGGTTTGTCAGAGATTTGCCTTGAGCTAGGACTTATGCTATATGGCCGTTGTAAGGAGGGTGTCCCTCGAGAAGTAGTTGCCCGAAGGGAGTATGCTGCTCTCGTAGCGGTACATCGCGATAGTATCCGAGAAATTTCGAAAGTTGCTATGCGGGACATGACAATGTCGTGTAGGAAAACTAGCAGTAAATGTCGGGTTGAGGAGCTCTTAAGAAAATAGTGAGTAAGGCATTCCAACAGTCAACCACAAAAAACCAAAAAGACAGATTATAATTCGTGAGCTAAGCTGAGTTTCAATATAGTGGATATCTATATCTTTTGGTAATACGAAAATGTCGCCAAAATTCGTTTGGACCCAGTATTGTAGTTGGTGATTTAACTATCCTATGAAAAAGACTCCAATTGATTCACTGCAAAGGTTTGAAATTATTATTATTATTTTTTTTTTTAATCAAATTTTCCGTTCTGAAAGTTACGCAGATAAAGTTTAAATGCATGCATTTTATGTCACTTTAAAAGTAACGGCAACTCTAGAAGGCTGAGCTACTTACAACAGGCTCACTTTAAAATTACCGTCATTGTAAATATAGGAGAACAACGTATTTTTAATTTCTGCTCTCTCAACTCTTTCTCAAGTTGCACTTTTTTGCAGAACGAACTGTCGAAATATTAATTGCCGTCTATATTTTTTTTTATATCAGCTCTACTACGTCAGTTTTCCCAGCTTTGTGCATTATCATCACCGCCAACCTAATTTGTAAAACCACAATCTCCGACTCAATAAACAGTTAAATGCGACGCAAAAACTATCGGCGCTATTGAAGGAAATGAATACAGTAAAAATTACTCCAGTCGTTCCTTTGGTTCCTTCCCTGGATGCAGGCTCATCAAGGGCGGGGGCGAACCGCAACATCTCCTACCCCGATCTTAGAGTCTTCAATGACTCTGAGCGGAGAAGCTCAGAGTCAACAAGATCAGGACCAGGTTCCTCCAACAAACTAGAAGATCTTCTTGCACAGTTAAAAGTCGAAAATCAAATAAAAAGAGGTGCTGAGAATATGCTTCAAGTCCTGGATGAACAAAAGGGACAATCAAGTAAAGACCAGCTTCAGAAAGATCTACTTGCTCGCCAGCAACTAGTCGAAACTCAGCTTGACGCCGTCAACGCTAAAATTGCATTATTAAAAGACCAGCTTCACGATTTAGGGGTGTCAAGTAAGTCTTTGTTTTTGTTGTCGTACAGCTTCCAATTGCTAAGTTTTCAACAGAATCTTCTTTAGATGTGGAGAATGACGAGTTTGGTCCCTCAGAAATCAGATCCAGTACGATATTAGCCACCATTGAACAGGACAATGAGCTTGACTTAGGTATGTTATTGCGTTTATCTAAAAGTATCACAGCCTGCTAATTATTTCCAGAATCAAAATCTCGGACATCAAGTCCAACATTGTCGTTAGAAGACATTATGAAATCTTTAGAAGATTATCAGCAGAGTTCCGAGACATTGGTGGATCGCGCCAATGATTTGGTCAGTCTTCTTCAGAGACATTCGGTTTTGAAGTACGATCTTGTTATTTCTCAGCTGTATGAAAAGTGCGTGCTTTCACCCCCTACTCTTAGTCATTTCGTTATACTAACACTAGATAAACCCACAGAATTCGCATGTTTCTACTTCACAAGCGTACAGAAATGGTAGCAGCAGGTTACCGAATTGCTCGATACTCTATTACAACATCAGAATCAATAAAAAGCTTACAGCGTCTTCAGATTGAAATTTTCATTATTAGAACGCTCACTAAAGATTCGAAATGCCACATTGAGCGATTACAAGCCGTGAAACTTATTCGAACAATCCTCGAATTTCCAGATTCCGGTGTCAAACAAATATCAGTAGGCTTAATCAGAGCATTGGTGTCAGTTTGCGAGCAGAGCGATGACATGTTAAAAAATATTGCATTAGAAACCCTGACAGAAATTTTTATATTTAACCCTGCAAACGTCAACGTTGCCGGTGGTACTCGTGTGTTATTGCAATGCGCGATTGATGGTCCGTACGAACTTTCGCCTTCTATCTGCATGGCTTTCATGTATGTTATCAACAATCCTCGACTGCGAGCTTCGGTAGATTTAAAAGATCTGGAGTTTTTAATTTCTGCATTTACCGATTTGCAAACCAAAGGTCATGTTAATACAGAAAAGCTTCAGAATAGCGCACGGATCTTGTCTTCGATACTATCTACTTGGCCGGGCCTCATTACCCTCTGTGCAAACGACTTTTATCCACTTAAATCGCTTATTGATTGTTTTCAGTATCCGATTCCTGTGCTACGAGATAAACTTATGGACATTTTCTTTTCAATATTTCGCATTAAACCGCTGTCATGGTCTTCATCATTTCTTGCCGGTAGACGCTTGACCACATTCGGGCGTGTTGCCGACACAAGAAGTGATTTTAATTACATGGACTATGCAGCTTCTTCAGTACCTGATTCCTCGTTTACTAAAAATTATACCGCCTTACTTCTGGCAACTACTTTGCATTGTAACTTGATGGAGAATTTGATACTCATGCTTACGGATAATGAAGACGTTGGTAACGCTCGACGAGCTACATTATTGATTGGAGAACTGATTGATCTTGCATCAAACATCCTTCCAGAGCAACGGCTACTAAAGTTGGTTTCACTTCCGGGATTGGTTGAAACAGCAACGAGCAAAATGAATGACAGTTTAGTTGCTTCTGCTGCTGTCTTTCAAATTGACAAGATCTCGCGGAACATTTACAAAGCTCGATATCCTCGCGATACCAAAGAAACAAGAGGATCTTCAATGACCATGCAGGTGAAAGTGAAAATGGGTGTTCAGATAGACGATGTCAGTTTTAGACAGCTGATGGCTGATACACAGGTTCTCACTACCAAGACTTTTACTAGATGGAACTGGGATGCATTGACTGAGTTAATCCAAGGTCCTTTGCTCAGTCCTAAGCGACTTGAGGAATCCATTAAGACCACAAAGTTTATGAAAAGACTCATGTCCTTTTACCGCCCTTTCAAATATCGGTTTTCATCTATAAAGAAGACCAGGCCCAACCAGAAATGTGTAAAGGTTGGAAATGCATTATTCAAAACCCTACTGCAAAGCAAGGAGGGAATCAAATATCTCAACGAAAACAAGCTTTTGAGTCAAATCGCCGAATGTCTCGCTCAACTTGATCCTATGAGCGGTATTAGTTCTCCCGACCCGTTGTTTTCCAAGCAGCGGCTTGAAAATACTCTGAGTTCTGGCTACTTTAGTTTGCTCGGCACTTTGAGTGCTGACGCAAATGGTATGGCTATGATGGAAAACCGAAACATGTTCAATATGTTTTATCATTTGAGTGAACTGCGAAGCCGAGAGGACTTGATTTGCAACTTTTTACGATCTATGGATTTTGAACTACAAGGTCATCCCCGAATCATTTTAGCAAAAGCTCTTACGACTGGCCAGAAGAACGTGAGGCTATTTGCCACTGCCCATCTAAAGACCCTTTGTAATGCCAAGGAAGCAACACAAAAGTGGGCAATCAAGCTTTTGGTTACTCAACTTTATGATCCTGAAGTTGAAGTATGCAAACTGGCAGTTGAAGTATTGGAAGAGTACTGCAAGGAAACCAAGAATCTTGAGTACTTTGTACACTTGCAACCATCTTTGGACCATCTAGGCGATATTGGTAACCCACTTTTGCTCAAGTTTCTCTCTACTTCGCGAGGATTTCAGTATCTTAAGGACATGGATTATGTTCATCAGGAAATGGATAATTGGTTTCATGGGCAGAACGATATTTATGTGAGCCAGATTGAGGAATATCTAGAAAAAGCACATTGCCCTTGGCCTGGCTTTGGTAGAGAGAAGGACAGCATCACGACCATTGTGCCCAGACATTTCTATGGTGAAATTACCCTTACTGAGGAAGGATGTCAACTATTACGCCAAAAAGGTCATTTTGAAATGTTTTGCAACTTTATCCAGGAGAATGGCCTAAGCTGTTATGATGACGATAGTCTTGTCAAGCTAAAGGGCTGTTTGTGGGCAGTTGGGCATGCAGGGTCAAATTCTTCTGGTGCATCATTTCTTGAATCTACTGGTGTTGTCAACGATATTATCAAAATTGCTGAGGAATCGCCCATTTATAGTTTAAAGGGCACAGCATTTCTTGTGCTTGGGCTAATTTCGTCTACGGTGGAAGGGTCTGAGATTTTGGATGAACTTGAGTGGGAGAGTGTTGAAAGGGTTATGGGATACCCTCTGGGGATCTGTTTACCTCGTAACTTGGAAAACTTTCTCATCAAGCCACAGCAGGATAGTATTGGCTGTGAAGAAGAGATGAAAGAAGAGGCTTTCCCTCATGTACAGACTGATCCTGTCAAGCGAGCCATTGTCGAAGCACTTTCCAATCTGAGCAACCAGATTCTAGCCAACGATGCGTCGCGGAGGCTGGTTGAATTATCAAGAAAGCACGGAGAGCGGTTTCGGTCCACTGAGCAGTTTATTGAAGCCATGGCGCTCATGGAGAAGTACAAGTTCAAGCTGCCGATTCGAAAGTTTATTTTTGAGCTTTTTGACACTGGCTATTTACTTGAGAAAATGACAGCTCGAAAACAGCAGGGTAAGAAGAATCGTAACGGTACTGGCGAGTCACGCAAGTCTCAACAGAGTCTTCAGATGGGTGGACAAGCACACCAGTCATAGGGTTTTTTTTTTTTTTTTTTTTTTTTTTTTTTTTAAAACCAAACCGGTTTTTTTAATTTTCCCCATATTTTTTTCTTCAGGTAATTTGTAAGATGTGTAATATCTTATAAAAAATTCTCCTC
>Ga0160505_101654_pt1 | contig 10332 bp, 5 predicted proteins | sample DIDeMG_FD_108225 | JGI IMG/M metagenome (GOLD analysis project Ga0160505, IMG submission 108225) | Enriched chicken feces microbial communities from UW Madison campus, WI, USA - DID2874_E49_Stillage MG | ecosystem: Host-associated > Birds > Digestive system > Large intestine > Fecal ...
ATAGTGTTGTTGGTTTTTGTGTGGTGTGTTTAGTTTTTGATGTTGTTTGTTCTGTATTTATTTGTTTTTTGGTTTTTTTTTTTTTTTTTTTTTTTTTTTTTTTTTTTTTTTTTTTTTTGAAAACCATTTTCATTAAATGTCAGCTCGATGGCAATTTGATACACCAATGTTATTGATAGTCCCATAAAATTAAAATTTCAAAATATAGGGCTGTGAGCTGAGGAATTCCTGCGTGGAGACTCGCCAACTGCCACAAGCTTGCAGAGGGCGGCGACGTAGAAAGGCTGTTTGCTAGAGTCGAGCAAATGAGTGGTATCTACAATGACAAAAACTGGAGCAAGTGCCCGCCATGGAAGCATCCACAGTACAATCACGAAATCTCATTAAAGCCTTGCAGAAGCTGAAAAGTGCTATGCATGCTACTCTTTGCGCGGTGAATGGCAACTAGATTATGAGATGTTAGGTGAATTCCGTCAATACTACTTCTATAGTATAGACGAAAGTACCCTAACCCGCTGAAGTCCATGAGTACAATGGGCTACATAGTAATCACCTTCAGTAAGGTGTTTCAGCGTCGCACAGGCCATGGGTGCTCTGAGGGCGGGGAAAGTACCTCCTAATGAGGTGGTACATTAGCAAAACAAGATCATAATTACGACTGTGGCCAACTGGAAAACAGGTGAAAAGCACGGTCTCGAGGAGTGTGTTCCTTTGCATCCTGCCGAGCGCGAATTGTTGATAAAAGTTTCCCCCGGAGCTTTAATCCCAGGACCCTTCTTGATACCAAGAAGAGGGATCTTTGGGGGCGGTGGTCAAGTTCTTGGATTTGTTACCGTAACTTTGTTTTGCTGGTAGTTCGCTTGATAAGTGCATCTCGTTGAGGGGTTTCTGGTGTGCCAATCTCTGGTATTGATCTACTGGGTGTCATGTATCGCAGGTTTCCCTTGGCACATGGAAATATTCGTAGAGAATTAGGCATAATTGAACATGTAAACTTATTATACGCGCAGACCGCCGCTGCCAATCTCACAGAGACAATTGTTTTGAAATCCATATCTTGTTTGCATGTCATTTTGTTTTATAACTTTGTAACTCTTTGATGTAAGGACAATAAGTTGATCATCTATATGGCTATGAGCTAGGACGCCTGGATATAAACAAGATTGAGTCCACTGACCGCGGCTACGACACAGTTATCATTAAATCTTTCAATCTATGATTATGAGCAAGATTACACAGTTATTAACAGTTCCATAAATTAATTTTTTTTTTTCAACTACATGACGATGGGTATGATTACACAAACCAATGACTGTCCCATTAGCGGTACGAGAGCAGGGTTCTTTACTTTTTCGACTTCTTCTTTGAGCGTAAGTCCTCCTCCTCATCAGAGGCATCCTCATCCTCGCTGCCGCTTGACTCGTGGTTCGAGTCGTACTCCTCGGGCACATCACTCTCAGAATCGGCCTGGAAGTCCTCGTCAACACTCTCATCCTCGTCATCATCCGAGCGGCGCGGGATCATGTCAACGTCACCGTCCGAGTCCGAGTCTGCGACCAGCGCAGCGTTCAGCAGCTGTTGCTGCTGCTCCGCCTTGTCGTCCTCGATACGGATACCCTTGGTCTTAATGTATCCTTCCAGCGCCACCTGCTCCTCGCGATCAATGTTGGAAAACTGGTGCTCTCCACCATTATTCAGCAGCGTAATCGTCAGATCAAAGGTCCGTGATGAGCCACCACTGCCGCCACCTAATCGTGAGAACGTCACATACTTGATCTCCGACAGGGGAATGTAAACTGTTGGCTTAGGCACAAACATGAAGCATGTCTCGAGAGGGAAGATGTAGCCCTCACTGGCCTTGAGCGAGCACGAGACACCAGCCTGCGCATGCACACTAGTAAACGATCCTGGCACAATCATCTTGCGGCCAGACAACCCGCGGAACAGGTTTCCAACAACCTCGTGTGTAGCTTCGTCATACTTCTTCTTAAGTTTTCCGGCGTACTTTTCTTCAAACTCAGAATCAGCAACATTGAGCTCGACCTCAAGCTCGTCGTCCTTCAAAAACTGAATCACCAAAAACGGGTAGCGCGTCTGGCCTTGGCGCAATGGCGGATCAAGCTGAATCACCAGAATGTTGTGGATTTCATCAGGCTTGGGCAGCAGAAAGAGCTGCTGGATATTCTGATACTGAATCTTATAGTCGTATGTCTTACCGCGCAGGCGGAACGAAGTAGGGTACATGTCGATATCGTAACGACCACGGGGTGTAAGGAAAAGGATATCGGAAAGCGAAACAATGGCCTCGCCTGCGACATCACCAATGTCAGCCTTTTCTTTGAGAGATTCGTAAAACACCTGAGCGGCGCTGGTTTGTTCCGCATCCTCAGCCCCGTTTTCGTCTTCGTTATCATCTTCACCCTCATTCTTGGTCACCGTGCCTGGTACATAAAACCGGACCTCCACAAGCTCATCACCGGCCTTAACCCGCTCACGTGGCTGCTGCAGATTGAACTCGACGGCGACCTCAGTCTTACCCACCAAGTTTGAGTTGCTCACATCCGAGTATGCCAGCTCAAACGCTGGCTTGCCCGCAACATTGAATGTCATCTCTCCGCGGCCAAAATCGGCTTTGCCCCAGTTCCATCCACGCAGCGAATGCTCACGTGTCTCCAGTGTCACATTGAAATTATTGCGTAGTCCAGTCTTGAGCTGATTGAATTCTTCTTGATCAAAACCGTCGAGTTGTAAAACACCTTGGTTCTTGGTCAAGATGCGGACCTCATAGCCGCGGGCACCACGACTCCAGAAAGTAGCCTGAACTTCGTCTCCAGAAAGTAGAAATGGTTCCGATGCCTTGGCTGCACTGCTTCCGCCGCGGTTCTTCACCTCGTGCGCTTTCCAGCCTAGACCTGACGGCGCCATGCGCACGCGCCCCGGCAGCCGGGACTGGTTTAAGTAGATATTGTCAAACTGCGTGGTCATTTTCTTGTATGTACCAATGATACCGTATAAATCTGTAGAATAGTATTAAAGACAAGAAGAGAAGGAAATGCGCCTGTAGATGAATCTCTTCTTCCTATACAGCTAATGTGGTGAGGATGGAAAACAGAGAGAGAGCGACGCGTATTTATTTTTTACTGGAAATGACCTAACCCAGGAGTTTACCCTGAAAACACGGTCTTTTAAAAACACGTTTGGCAATATGAAAATTCCAATAGCGGACGCGACTCACTATACCAACTACGGAAATTTGTGAACGTCGAAGACAAAAAGATAAGACATATTACAAAATTAGTGTCCATCAACCAAATAGACAATGTAAAATATAAAGGTTCCAAAATTGCAATCACAAAGACTTGTTTATCATTAAATACATGGGTTTAACATATGTGGTAAAAGGAAAAAACAGACCAGAAAAGATGAGTAGCTTTCGTAGTTCGCTTAGAACTGGAGAGCCTGGCCCTTCTGCTTCTTGTCACCACCAAGCTCGAAGTGCTTGCATCTCTTAAGAGCAAGCTGAGCCTTAGTCTTGCAAGTAGTGCATTCCAGACGGAGGACAACCTTCTTGGTGGTCTTAGCCTTCTTGTGGAAAATCTGCTTGGTCTGACCACCGTAACCGCTCTGCTTACGGTCGTAACGACGCTTACCCTGAGCATAGAGGGAGGCCTTACCAGCCTTGTACTGGGTAACCTTGTGTTGGGTATGCTTGCGGCACTCCTTACCCTTGCAGTAGGTCTTTCTGGTCTTGGGAATGTTAACTAGAGAAATGTTAGTATTAAAACCACGAAATAAACAATCATTTGCTGGCTATGTAGACAAGGTGCATGTGGAAAAGCAGGATGATAGCAAAGTATGAGCCGAAATTATTAATATTGCTTAGTATAATCAAGTCTTAGATCGAAGCATCAACGGAAACCATCAAGTCGAAAAGGGTCTGAGTTAAGCTATAAACATGATATTAATTTCACTATCGTTAAATAGTCCACAAGAGTCATAAACAATAATAATTCTAATATCAAAGATAGCACCGGTCGTATTTGCAAAATACTTCCTTTAAACAAAGGATATCGTCTAAACATCTGGTCCGGATCGTGCTTTCATAGAGTCGACAAAAATATTGAGTGTAACTTTTGATGCCAGTATTGAAGACCTCGTTTTCTCATTCTTTCAAGGGTCGCAAAACTAGCTATTTTCATCCTGTCGAATCATTTCCACAAGCTCCAAGAATACAAGCAAAGCAATAAAACTGCAACAGTTCTGAATTCAAAACATACCCATTGTTAAGGTGTTTCTGTATATAGACTTGGGCGATGAGTCGAAGGGTCAAGGGAAGTATCAGAAAAGGATTTCGGACACAACTCTCGCACCCCACTCGCAAAAAAAAAAAAAGCTTTCAAGCCTAAGATTTGTTAGTGCTGAAATATATTTAAGCGTGAATACTTTGGAATGATATGTTTGTGACTATGTTATTTCTACTTTGGGAAAGTAAATTGAAAAATTTGCATTTGATATTTATCATTAATTATATATCATTTGTCATCAACAAATTTGAAAGCTAATTGATATTTTATAATACATGTGTTAAGTATTATGTCTCTTGTTGCTTCCATTATTTTGTTACAATATAGAGAAGCGAACTAGCTTAATAAATGTAGAATGAAGTAGGAATTAATATTAACTTGAATGTAATTATATATGAAACAAAAAAAAAAAATAAACAATACACATTAGTTTGAACGGCCTTGCTTAAGTTGGGTTTGAAGCAAATATTACTTTTTGATCTCATTGGTATCTGTGATCGCAATAACTTTCTCGCCATCAAGCATCTCCAGACCAGACCCTTGGGGTTTATGCATTTTCTCTGGGTTGGAATCCTGCCAGTCTCGCAGCTTTTGGCTCTGGCCAGTAATATCCCAGTACATTCCTCGACCTGCGTAAAACAAGCCATATCTACCCTGCCATAGTGGCAGAATGCACACAACGAAGGACGATAAAAAGATCCAGATAATACCAACTACTACCCAACCAGTAAAAAACTTTTTGGAGAAAACATAGCTGCTACCATACATAGGAATAGGCCATATCAAGAGAAAGCTGACGGCAAGCACTAAGCAAATGATTCTGGCAATTTTTGCATATCTATCAAGCAGTTCAGTTTCTTTGGGATCTTGGTAGACATACTCAGAATCGTCATCTTCATCAACTTCCATAACAGGATCATTGGAATCTTCTGGGTTATCATTAACAGGTTTGATTTTTCTCAGCTCTTTGAAATCAAAGCTGGAGGGCTTCCAAATTAGGGTACAAATAGCAATAACGAGGAGCGGGGACAGGAGCGCTACCACATTTCCAGCCAACATTGGCATATCAGAGCCAGTAGTGTCAACAGTTAGATCACCCTCTAGACCCTTGGCAGTTGTAAGCCATGCAATGAGAGCACAGCAAAAGCCGGCAACAGGAGCGATAGTTGCGGCCTGAACGTTTTGACCCTTCCATAATAACGTGAGAGCGGCAGGAATGACAGCAGATGAAATGATGACACCCATTAGAAGGTAGAGATAGCCCATTCCGATACCAATATAGTGAAGTCCGACAGAAAAGCCAGACATAATTAGAGAAAACAGAAAAACGCAGCTATGGGAAACAAAGATAAGCTTATTACCAGACGCTTTGGGGTTGATGTAAGTCTTGTAAATATCATAAGTAAAGATTGAAGAAACCGAAACGAGCTCAGATGAAGTGGCCGATGTGATAGCGATAAAGAGAAGCAAGAGAGTACAAACAGCACCAGAACGACCAAGAAGAGCAACAGCTGCATTGGGGAGAACCAAACCAGCAGAGACTTGAGATGCTGACAGAGGATTCGGGTAAGTGGGGAAGCTTGGGGTACCCTCCAGAGCCAGACAGGCCAAACCCATAGTCGTAGCTGTAAGCCAGGGAATAGCAAACCATGACAAGCCACCCAAAACATAACCTGGGAGAGCAGCAGCTGGTGAAGCAGCAATAGCCTTATTCCAGTAACCGTTATCCAAGAAAACTGTTCCGAAGTTTCCAATGATGTTGATAACAAAGAAAATGCCGCCCGATTTGGATCTCATAGTAAGATAGGATCCTTCAGCATTACCGGATACAGGAGCAACCGCAGCTCTTTCGACAAGCTTTTCCCAGACAGCACCAGGGGAGCCCAATGTTTCACTTGTGGAATATGTGGTAAATGCAAAAAGCAAAATCATGACCATCAAAATGATGGTGTGAATGTAGTCGGATAAAATAGTTGATTTTAAACCTCCAAAGATGGTGTAGATCATAACGCCAAACGGAAGCAAAAAGCAGGCAGCTACAGTGCTCATTCCAGTTAAATCGTTCAGTACTGCTGAACCACCAGTGAGCAGCATTGCGGTAACTAGAATATTGGTACAAACACCGAAAAACATATAAATCCAATGTGTTATCGCACCATATCGCACGCGGATAACTTCAAGATAAGTATGTGCACCAGGTGCCTTACGCTTCAGCTCAATGGCAAGTGTTGCAAACAAAATAATTTGGACAGTGGCACCACTGGCGTACCAAAAAGGACCAGACACACCATTCTTGTAAGCTTGCGAAGATGACTGAAGCAGAGTAGCTGCCCAAGTCCACGAAGAAACAACGGCTGTTGCAATTAAACCAGTCTTGACAGATCTACCAGCAGTATTGAATTCTTCAGAGGTGACAACTTCTTTTTGATACCGTTTCAGGGCCCAGGTAAGAAAAATCATGAGAGCCGAGAATGCGAGACCTAGGCCTACGACAATTCCGTAGCCCATTCCTTGTGATAATGGATGCTCAGACATTTTTTTATTGAGATGCCGTAATTTAATAGATGTAAGTTGCAGAGTTATCTAATTTAGAGAAAAGATCTATTCTCTGGACGAAACCATGTCTTTATACTTCACATGACTTATCAGTTGCGCTGATATTAATGTTGTTTTAATGTTGTCTATGGCGATCATGAATCAGTTACAAGATGTTAAAACAGTAAGGGCAAGAAGTATCGATAAGATATAAAAACAATAAGGTTTCCTGCATGTTTTCTAACTTCCCATACTTGTAAAATTGACCACGGGCCAGATTGCCCTGATTTGTCAGATAACATCTTACAATTTGTTCAATCTCGGCCTCTGATTAAGCTAAAAACTGATTGTGGTTTAACTTTTGGGATTTTGGGATTTAAATGTTAGGACAGATAGGTAAACCAAAAAAATAAAATTAAAAATAAAAAGGTACAGTACTCTTCAGTAAAAACCCCAAAGCATAAAAACAAAACAGGCCAAAAGAAAATTACACAAGGTTTTTCCTCATCAGCTTACTCAGAAATCATCGGCAGGCCGTAGCAACTGAACTCTATAGTAAATGACCAACATGATTGGCCGATAGCCTGAGAACTTGATGAATTGGGGCCACTGTAGCCCTTATCATTGATGCCATAAGTTTATCGTTAACGAATGCAGATCAGCACAAAATCTTAGTGAATTGTTCAGCATGTCATGTCGTTTGGAACTGATATCTAACATAAATTTAGCTGTAGTAGTGTATAACTGACCCTCTTGGCTGTTTGAGATTTAAGCTATCATATTTTACTGCTTTATTAAATGAAACTAAACGTACTGATATTACTTTTAAAATAACTCCGGCTACTTTAAATCACATTGCTCAATCAAATAACTGATATGCTTGTAACTTAGAACAAATTCATTGGACATTCAATCTTGGATCGAAAGAGGAACCAGTATACCCAAATTACAAATTTACTCAGGAGTTTTGACGTGAGAACCCTGAGTGGCCTTTAGATTGAAATTTAATTATGTCTTTGAGTTTGTTTGCTGTTACTTATTTTTTAGTAAGTGTCCGCGGGCTTCAATTATGACAAAAAAACGAAAGTAATGGTGACTTTCAATTGGATGATAATATTCCGTGTTTACATTCTAAGAACTTCATAAATACTGTTCTAGCATAATGTAACTATTAGATCTATTCTTACAAATAAAACGACTGCTAACAACTGCTCAAAATATGTGAAATTATATATTTCTTCACAAGGATAGCCTGATTAAGCTGTATTATTTCAGAGTTAAAACCAAGCATTAGATACTGGTGTGTTATTTTTAAATACTAGAAGTCTTATTGATAAAACTGCAACAAGGTACACTAAGATTCCGATGGTTATGGTTATGAAATCTGTTTTCACTCTTGCTTACTTTTCTAAACGTACTAAACAATATGGATTATACAGTTACCTACTTCTTCCTTATTCCAGACACCGAGCGGCGTACCAGAGCAATATCCGAGTTGCTTACTGTCTCCCTCGTATCGTCCTATGTCAAGTTTTGTACCGCTTTACCTGTATTGTATGGTTCCAATGATAATATAAATACCATTTTCAGATGTGTACTTCAGTCTTTTGTGCTACTTCCAACGATGACTTAATTATTCTGAGACTCAAGACAGTGATTCTATGTATATAGCATACACTTTTATGCAAATGTACAGTACCACTACCAGGAGTCCTGTTATGAAAATAGTTAAGAAGCAGCAACTGACGACTAAAGACAAGAAGTTAATATCAGTATTCTATCAGACCTGTCAAATGGAGGGGGCTATAGAGAAAAATTTCGGGAATAGAAGCCCGCTTTGGAAGTAACTCAGAAAGCAGCCTAGATACCTAGTGGTCTCTAACTGAAAACCAAAGCTGATCTAAAAGCAATCTTGAGATTGTGCTACAACGCCGAAATTAAACGCACCTTTTACAGAAGCTACACCAGACCCGGATTACATGGGAACCCTGATAATGTCAGCTCTCTCAAAAGTCATGCAAAATCAATCCGCCACACTTTCAGTAAAGTGGTACAGTTGATAACTAGTCACAGTTCCCTTAGATCTTACTTCAAGAGAATGAGAGTCTCAGAAAGAAATCATGACTGCGAATGCGGTTGAACTTGAACAGCCGACCATCTCCTGAAGGACTATGCCCTCTGTAAGTCTGGACGTAGGTACCTAAGAGAAATATCCCCAGAACTTGATCACAGTGCTCTTCTCAATTAGCCAGAAGAACATTGAAATAGTAATAAAGTTTCCTGACTCACCGCTGTACTTACCCAATTGATGATTGACTGAACAGCATAGCTTGTCGGAGTTGTACCTACTTAGCCTCACACTGAGACACGAAAAATGCGGTAGTGATCTCAAAGGATTCCCCTTGACATATGGGTTGGATCTGTGGAAATTTCGGCAACACCGACTGTCCAAACTTCAAATACTTCTTGGGGCAACTGCTTGATCGGTCTAGCGGAGGCAAGCGATCCAGAATTATATATATATATATATATATATATATTTTCTATTCTTGTTATTTCATTTAATTTTTTTATATTTTGTTTTATAAATTTTAAACATTAGGGTACTAAACAGATTTATTATTATCATCCAATTTTTTATAACCGTTCGTATGATATAAAATTGGTGATCCAAAGCTTGACGTAACTTGAAATAAACTCAGCTATATTCTGTTCTTCTATATATATATAAGAACAATAAATATATTTTCTATTTATCTATATGTTTCGCTTTTGAAAGGCATTAATATGTAGCTCCAAGATTTTAATAGTGGGATTAGACAAGGTTGCACAAACTGTTTCCTTTTTAATATATGCATAGATTGCTAGAACTCATTTTTTGTATTACTACAATTAATATATGAGCAACCTTCGTGTTCTTAAAATAATAGATAACAATTTTGAGTTAAACACCTCAATGGTGATAATTGATACATGCTGTGTATATCAGTGCGTCTCGTATGGTTTTGTTTTTGGTATTATTGAAGATCAATTAAACGGCACCCTTGATTTAAAACTTGCAAGGTATTTTCTATGCATGTTGAGTCTGATATGCCAAAAAGGTCTTAGACTGAAAAAAAATTTTTTGACTACACTGAAAACACCTTTCGCACACAAACTTATACTGGGTGATATCATATATAAATAATGAATTAGCAGATAAAAAAAAATAGTCTTTCATGTACCATGACTTTATCAATTCAGGAAGATTAATATGATATCAGCTTATCTCTCAACAACTACAAACCTTATTACAATGTCATATCCGCAAGCATGATGTAAACCAGGATCAGCTAGGTAGTCCCTTAGCATAATCAATATGGATCAAATAATAATTATAAAAGTAGTAGTAGCAATACTGATAAAATTGAATGATTATGGGCAATAATAATAATAATAATAATAATAATAATAATAATAATAATAATAATAATAATAATAATAATAATAATAA
>Ga0160505_101655_pt1 | contig 10330 bp, 5 predicted proteins | sample DIDeMG_FD_108225 | JGI IMG/M metagenome (GOLD analysis project Ga0160505, IMG submission 108225) | Enriched chicken feces microbial communities from UW Madison campus, WI, USA - DID2874_E49_Stillage MG | ecosystem: Host-associated > Birds > Digestive system > Large intestine > Fecal ...
AGGCGCGCGCGGCGCCGACAAATGGGTCAAGGGCGGCTTCAAGGCCAAGATGGACAAGCCCGAGGCGATCCAGATCCTCGGTCTTCGGTGGGTATCGCGAGGTTTCGGGATGGGGAGGGGATGGGGGAGTGGAAGGGACGGTGGGAGTGTGAGGGAGGGTTGAAAATGGAGCGGAATGGGCTGGGAATCGACGGGAAACCGACGTCGGAGTTGGAGTTGGGTCCGAGTCCGAGGTGGAGGCCCCACTCGCCGACATGGAGCTCGCAGTGCTTCTGCGCGTCAACCTCTGCTGAGAACGGTCTGTTTTCTGGTATTGTTTTGCCCGAACGCCAGAGAACGGACGCTTTCACAGGGTCCGCCTTGCCACCCGGACTCGGACATGACGTCTCCCTTCCAACCCACTTCGACCAACTTCCGTCTCGGCCTCCTCCTTCTGGTTTTCTCTGCACCAGTGCCTGAGCTAACGCTACAGCGAGCCCCTTACCGCCGACAAGCTCAAGACCGCACACCGCCGCCTCATGCTTGCCAGTAAGTCACAACTCCGTCTCGGACTCGGAACTCCGACATCGAGCTCCGAGTCCGACGCCGATGCCTTGGGCTGACATCCCTTCTTTTTAGACCACCCCGACCGCGGAGGAAGCCCCTACTTGGCAGGCAAGGTTAACGAAGCAAAGGCTCTTCTCGAGTAAGTCCAGAAAGACGAGAAAATGAAGATTAGCGAGATTGCGGACGCGTACAAGCTTTTTTCCGCCGCAAAAGTCGCATTTTCCACCACAAAACACACGCTAACAGTCGCAGCAAGACGGTCCGCAAGTAGACGGGGTTTGTATTGTATCACTAGCATTGGTCGCATGCATTAGTCACCACTGACGGTGTGCTCGAGACGTGTCGACGGTAATGTGGTATCTTCACCTCCGCATTCGCCACATCGCCAGATCGCCTCATGCCACATTCATCGAAATGTGCTGATGGAGGATCCCCGTATCTCGCGGGAAAACCTAATGGGGGAATCAAGGCGCACCGGGGGCCGGGATCAGTGGTGGAGTGGCGGGCGGCAGTCCATACCTGGCAGGAAACGGCGACGGGTCCAAGTCCACACGGCTCTCTCCGGACCTTGAGAAGGATTGGTAGCGGTCGAGTCTCCGAAGTGTGCTAGTAACGCGAACCGAGGGAAGGGCGGAGGGAGCGCGAGTCCGAGGGAGGCGGTCCCATCGGTCATCTGTTTGGTTGACGTGTGGACTTGTTAACAGGTCCCCAGTCCGCGGCAGAGGTATCTTGACCCCCGGAACTCGCACTCACGAATGGTTCATACAGGAGTGGTCTGCTGACGAGCTATGTGCAGGTACTGTACAACTGTACACTGATCCTTCGACACAGACAGAGCGACGAGGGACGGGCCGGCCTAGGGTATGGCCTTGTGGCACTGTGGGCTGGGCTCGGTCGCTGCTCCACGATTGCCATTGTCAGCCGCTTGACGGCGCATGATCTTGCACAAACCTAGACACGCGCCATGCACGCCTGTGCAATGACTGGCGAGGTCACTGTGCGACAAGGGTCGTCGAGCACCTTTCTCGCATTTCATGTCTTGTCGGATGCACATGTCTTGGGGCATTCACCCGTGAGCAAGCCACGTGTTTGTGGCGATGTCGCGTTGGTGTTGCGTCCTTGACTGTGTCATGTGTCAAGTGCCAACATGGCGCACATGGCGCGAGTTTCATCTCGTGTCGCTCGACGATCGACGATCTCACTATCAGTATTGTCTATCCTGCCTTTGTATCGCTAACAGGTCATTGGATATCCTTACCTTACTATGTGCCTGGTCACGGGTAGTCATCACCTCAACCGCCGATTCGGTATTGCTCGCGGACATGCTCCAGCAAGTTTTTGATATTGACAGCAATATTCATATCTACGGTGCATGCCTGCTATTCACAATGCGGGGTGGGGGTTGTACAGACGGAAAAACATTACAAAACCCAAAGGACGGACGGTATGCTCTCGACTTGATGTCGTTTCGTTTCATATATTTGCGGGGTAGGGAGAGGGAGTAGGTGGTGGGTGGTAGATGAGGGGGTATCTTGGTCAGGATGCCGAGGGGCGGGAACCTTGTTCTCCGGGATTTAGATGTCTAGACTTGATTGAACAATGCAAAGAGACGAGTCGTTTCGCTACTGCTCTTTCGCCGGCGGCGGGGCAGCGATGGATTCTGTTGACGGCGCGGCAGAGAGCACTTTTTCAGATACGACGTTGTCCTTGCCCTGCGTGGCGTCCGAGCTCGCGCCGTCAGACTCGTGGGCCTCGGCGGGGGGGTGGTGCTCGTGGCGGTCCTCCTCCTCTGTCGAGTGGATCGGGGCGAGGGTGCGTCCGCGCGGGCGGGATGCGGAGCGCGCGCGGCCCTCCTCCATCGCACGCTCGCGGGATGCCGTGCGTGTGCGGTAGACCTCGGCCTCGGCGCGACGGACCTGCGGGGTGTACGTGCGCCAGAGCGAGTTGACGTCCGAGTTGGGGCCGAACATGGCATCAGGGTCGCGGCGGAAGTAGGCATAGTCGGCAATGTACTCGTCGTGCTCGACCTCGTCCATGCCGACAATCTCGGCCTCCTCGGATGCGCGGAACTTGCATCCGGGGATCAGGTTGATGAAGAACATGATCGCGATCGTGACGACAAACGTCCACGTGAATCCGACAGCGGCCCAGGCGATCTGCTTGCCGATCTGGACCCAGTGGCCGTTAAGCCAGCCTCCGGGGATGTCGGTGAAACCGTCGTTGGCGGCAACCGAAGCCTGCGCAAAGATGCCAGTCATAATGACACCGACGACACCGGCGAGACAGTGGACAGCGAAGATATCCATCGGGTCGTCAACACGCATCGAGACCTTCATCCTGGTTGCCAAGTTGGAAACAAAGGCGGAGACGAGACCAATGAGCGCGGAGGCAGGTGCGCCAACGTATCCTGCAGCAGGCGTAATGGCAACAAGACCGGCAATGCCGCCAGTGCAGAAACCAACCATGGACCACTTGCGCTCGAGCCTAAAGTCCATGATCATCCAGACAATAGCGCCGACGGCACCAGCGAGGTTGGTGTTGAAGATCGAGAACGCAGCCTTGAGCGACGCAGCAAAGCACGAACCACCGTTGAAGCCCATCCAGCCGACCCAGAGCATGACAGTTCCGAGGGTGATGGACGAAACGTTCGAAGGCTTGAACATGACGCGCTCGGTACCGTAACCGCGGCGCTTTCCGATAAAGTACGAGTAAGCAAGACCACCTGCACCCGATGCGATTTCGACTGGGACACCGCCAGCGTAGTCAAGGACGCCCCACTTGGCGGCCCAACCGTTGGTGCTCCAGATCCAGTGGGCAAGGACGTCGTACACCAGCGTGGTCCAGCAGAAGATGAAGATCATGGCAGGGAGGGTGCGCGAACGCTCAGCGGCGGCACCGAGAAGAACTGCAGGGACGAGGTTGGCAAACACTGATAATCGTTAGTTGGCTGATCCTTGGTCGCGTGAGTGCCACTTACTGAGCTGGTAGGTGGCAAAGACAATCTCGGGGAGCCTGCCGTTCGATTCTGGGATGGGGCGGTTCAGGACGCCGCGGAATCCGACATTCCTAAGAGAAGTGTTAGCATCTACGCGGTCGTGTGGGCATTGCCGGTGCCGAGGAGGAGCCACCGAGGGAGTGCCACGAAGTCATTCCGGAGGTGATCATGAAAATGCTCCAACTCGTCACGATTTCAAAACTCACTTTCCGTCACCCAACATGCTACCGCCAGATTCAGAAAAGACAAGCGAGTAACCAATCAAGAACCACTGGAACGAGACGATGGCGAGCGAAGCCATGGATAGGAATAAGAGCTGAAGCGCGTTTTTACGGCGCGCAAGACCGGAATAGAGGTAACCGAGACCTGGAATCTGAACTGGGTTAGACACTGGCTAGTGGGTTTGGGGGGACGCACCATGAAAATAATCAATGCTGCACAGGTGAGAACCCAGGCGATGTCTCCTGGGTCGAAGACCGAGGCGGTACCGTTGATAGTTGACACGATGTCTGTACCCAGCGCATCGAGCCTATATGACCCGTCCGGCTGGGGTATGAGGATACCATAGGTGAGGTTGACCATGGTGTCGGTGGAGGGGGTTGAGGGAGTGAGGGAGAGTGGAAGCGGTGGTGGAAGGAGTGTTGTAGTTTACTGCTGTAGTGCTGGCGAAAGACGATGAAGTGCTATGCGAGAGTCGTGATGTTGAGACCGAAGTGCAAGATGTCGTTGTTGAGAAGTGGGGATGCGATCGACAGAGTGTGGGTGAGTGCGGGGAAGAGGGGATGGAAGATCGCTGGCGGCGCCTTAATGAATGTCCTTGGAAAAGAGGTGGTAATCAAGCAGACTCGAGAAAAGAGCGAGTGAGAGAGTGAGAAAGATTGCGGATAATCGTTGTGATGGAGAGAGATTGTCAGACGACAAGGAGGGGAGGAGGGAGTCGGGGAGATTGCGAGATTGTTCCTTGAACAGAGATGAACGTGAAGGGGGGGGCGACGAGAAGAAGAGAAGAAGGGGCGGGTCGAGATACGATAGGATAACGGTTGGCGGGATGCTTGTTCCGTCCTGTCAGAATGTGTGAGATGGTGTACAGAGATGTGGGTTGTGTAGGAAGATTGTGTATCAGAAGCTGTACGTACCGACTTGGTGCTTTCGTGTCTCCAGTTCTTGCCCCGCAATCGCCCGCCTTGATGCCGTTCTATCACGCTACTGGCTCACGGCTAACTGTGCTGGTCACACTGGGCTCTCTTCTACGCAGCGTAGATTTGCTCGGAATGGATATGGGTTTGTTTGGCCGGTCTCCGTTTGGACGAGTCAATATCGCTTCAAGCGCTCAATCGACGCCAGTCTGTGGAACAGCTCAGGGAAAAACACATAAAAACACAGGAAAAGTACTCTCTCCGCCTCTGGCCCGGACATCGCACGGGTGGCAAACCAGGGGGTACGACAGCCCAGGCCTGTTCGGCTTGTTCTGCACAGCGGACACGTTATTCGCTGATATTGCAACGGCTCCCAGGACTGGCTCTGCTGCGCGATGGCGTCGACATTGGTGGTTGGTCGGCGGGTTACACTCGGTACCTCCGCCCAAAAAGATTTTTTTTGGCTCGAGACAAATATGGGACCAGAGATAAGCTCGATCCCACTGGACGTAATGTGATTGGCTGACAGGCGGGAGAGATATCGCATCCAGGGACGGGCGGGGGGAGACGGGCACGGCACACGAGCCACCCAACCAGGGTACAGCAGAGATATCAAAAGTCGTGGCTCGCTCGATCCCATTCCAGGTCTACGGGACTGATCCACTTGTCCAACATCTCCATCCATGTTAATATGATCTGAACTGAACTGTTCCACTTGCATGTTAGTGAAGAGCACAGAAAAGAAACAGCTGCTTGGGACGAACATCCAAAAGCGGGGGTTGGGAATGGTCTCGTCAGCCAATGATAACGAATTCGTCATTCGGTCCATCTGCCATGCACCCAAAGCGGATAATGACGATGATGATGATATGCTCGCTGCCACACGAGCAGCAACCCACCCGTATTATACTCTCTCCACGCCGACATCATCCGGATTCACCCAGAGGCCACAGGCCACATCATCATCTCATCTCGACCTGCTTGCAGCTCCTGTTCTCGTGTTCCCCGCTCCAAAACAATCCCTCGAGAGCCAGTGACAGACCTCTGCGCACCCTTTTGACCATTTCACCCTGGAATCATATGCGTGCCCTGAATTCCTTATCGCCTGCTCCACAGGCCTCCACCCACTCCCTTGCTGATCGGGGTCCCAGGGCGGGACGTTGCCCGACCGTCGACCGATTACACCGATGTAGGGACTACTCCACATCCGTTTCCGAGCCGCCGAGGCATGTGTCCGCCGATCTGGTTCTGGTGCAATCTGGAGGGGGCCATAGTGCGTAGCGCACCGTGTGGACGGGGAACGTGAATCCGTCTGCCGCGTGATCAGAGCATGAGTATGTGCTCAAAGGCACAGCTGCGAACAGAGAGTAAAAAGTTAACCGTGCGTGGGTCATGACGGAACCGGCGGAGATGCGGAGCGGAGGAGAGTGGAGTGGAGTGGTGTACGTACCCCCTCCACTTTTCTGGCTGGAGATAAGCTATCGCACAATCATGCTGGCCACTCAGCATTGACCCGTCCCAAAGTCCCCGAGCCACCGCCACAGACTCGCACTCCTCCAATCACCTCGGCTCCCTAGATAGCAACAACCTGTGGGTTGTAACTGTGGCACTGAATCCTGCCAAGCGACAGCAATCAAGGAGGCTCAGAATGTGTACACGCTGAATGGCGTCCACATGAAATACTGTACATGGGCAACGACGACGGTGCCCGCGTAGTCGTTACGCGTCCCATTCATACATGACGCGGTTCATGCTTCATGAATGTGGGGCCTGTGCACCGCTGAGGGCTTGGCGTGGTCCCACTTGGCGCAGCACAGACCCACAGACTTGGGCGTTATCGATCGTGGTGGCTGCTCAAGTGGGTTTCCGGTTCTCGGCGCAGGTTTGCCTCACGCCAAAGTCAGGTAACGATGTGCCTCTTGCGCCTCCCAACTCGAGCATCCGAGAAACATCCCCCAGTGCTGAGCATTGATCCGGGGTGTGGGGGAGTGTTATCGACCGGCTGTAAAGCATGTGGGGAGGAATGCGGAAAGGAGGGGAGCCGCGACCGAGATCGACCATTCTAACATTCTCACGCTGCCATACCCTACCCAACAGCCCTCGGCATCTGCAACTTACCTCACTGGCCATTATCTCCACTTCCCGTCTCCAATGCATCACTCCCCGAAGAGAAGATACGCACGGGCCCCGCCTCTTGGCATCATCCTCGTCGTTGTGTCCTACCAGACAGACAGTGGTGATACCGGAATGTAATGAGCCGGCCTTGGTGCGCGCTAGGACCACATAAGAAGCTTGGCACGGACAAGCACACACTTGGCTTCTTTCCTTTATGGAGCTGAAGATACGCTCGGGCCACCAGCCAGCAAGGCGGTGCCGAGCCGAGTTATCACGCTCCAACTTTGACGGTTTCAGCCACTGGTCCAACCCCGCTTAACCCACGCCGCAGCCCGAACTCCGCTCCCAGACCAGCGGACATGCGATAGACACTTGATAGGAAGTGAACGGGGTCGAGTGTCCGAGCTCACTGTCGGGGCAGATCGTATCTCATTCCCATGTGAGTGTGACCATTGCGTGATGATATCACGTCGTTATCGTCGTCAGCGGGGACATCGGTAAGTGTAAGCCACCTCAGGAAGCGTGTCGAGTCGACGATATTCGAGATGACGGGGACGTGTATTCGTTGACGGGTCCGACATTTTGAGGGCAAGGGCGAGAAGAGATGGTGGATCTCCTTGTCGTGTAGGTTCCGTGCAGAATGCAGAGATGTAGCCCATTCGTTCGTCGCTGGGACTCTCTCGACAGCAGTCGATCGGTCGATCACTTGTGGCACGTGAAGATGCACGGAATGGCGCTCAAAACAGAGGTGGAGGCAGAGAAGGCGGGCGTTAAACGCGTTGGTGAGCCATGGAGGTGGGTATAGATAAAGGGCCTAATACAGGTGCGTGTCGGGGATCAATCACGAGATCGGCCCTCACTGTGGCAGTGGCAGTGGCAGCGGCAGCACTGGCATGGCAGTGAAGCTCTCGAACTGTACCAAACGTAGCTAGCTCGTCATGGTAGAAATGTGGCGAGGCAGGGCGATAACGGAGAGGGGTTGAGTGACGTGCGAGTGCCACAGTGGCAACGTTGGAAGATTCGGTGGCAAGGTGTGGGTGGCGGGGTGTGAAACGGTGACAAAGTGGTAGGTGGCGAAGCGACAAACGCCTCCGAACCGCGGCCTTAAGTAGTGGACGGTGGCGGCGGACGGCGGCGAGCAAGTACGGATAAGCCGTCCGCGAGTATCGGGCAGCAGAGAGCGGTGGGCGTGGTGAGCAGGAGGAGAGGGAGCACATGCTCGTTATCGCTGGCGGCTACTTGCGATAGATATGTGACGCCAATGTTGACGCCGGCTGGTTCCATAGCTCCAAGATGATCTCTTGGGTCTTCCCTTCCTTCTGTCTTCCACCGGTCTCTGGTCTGCCACGGACGCCTACCACCATACGCCCGACGTCCACCTGCCTCCATCACAGCCAAGATCAACATCACTAGCATCACGCGTGCCTATCACCCAGTCTTAGCCTCCCATGTCATGGTGATGTCCGACATTCTTATCTCCAGGGCCACACGATCCATAATTAGATCGCAACTCCCATCCCCGACCCGTTGCTATTGAATTTTCTAATCAGTTGCGATGGAATTATAGTCTATCGCCCTCAAGCTTTTGGCCGACAGTATCTAGGAACCTGAGCGCCTGGGGCTTGGATTGCGGAGCAACGGGGTGTTTCAAGGGTTTGAGTACTGGAATGTGGATCGCTGTGGACGGAGATATCACGGCGTGTATAGTCCTCTGCATGGTGTACCAAGGTGTGTTCAGCCTCGAGCGGCGTTCCGAGGTACCTATTCCTCATGAGTTCAGGGCCGACTGTCCAACTTTCATCACCCAAACAGCGAGCCACAGGTCCCACTCTGCGAGACCCAGTACCATGTCCCATACGCACATCACATGCTTTCTCAGAACGCCCGTAGTCTGGATGAAGCAAGAGTACGGAGCGTGCGGATAGGGCCACACCAACGCAAGTCTTATCATGCTCACAGGCGACAGCACATGCATGGAGGCTGTGGCCAACGTATCCCAATCACCCTTGTCCCGGGCGTCCGCCACACTCACTTCGTCCCGCTACTTCCGACCGGGCTGTCCAAAAGCAGACTTACAATACGGATCCAGCCTCACGCCCGTCCAATCCTAGGCTATAAAAATGCAGCGCCCACGTATCCCAATCAGTGGAGGACACGAGAGCGAAAAAATATTCTCCGCCAGGGAGTCGAACCCTGCTCTATCGCGATCTTCCATTTGGAAGGCTTCTCCCGTTTGAGAGGCGATTATACTAACCGATATACTAGCGAAGATTTGGTAAAATTCGCAAGCCTAAGTTCAATGTGACCCTACGCGTCTTGCAACTTCTGTGCATTGCATGCCTTCTACTTCTTGATTGCCCTTTATGATTACTCCCATGTGAGGCTCTATGAAAAGATCAGTATATGGGCCTTTGGAAGCGTTTGTCGTGTGTTTTTCGATGTTATCGTCCAAATGGCTGAGTAACTGTTTCTAACCAGCATTAGAAAGTGCTAATTAATCGTCACTGGCACCGTGAATCAGCGAGCCACGGTGAGTCGGCGGTCAGCCTGACTTCGCTGATATAAGGGCGGCGTAAATAAACACTGTACTCCTTCCGACGGCCTTCCACTTTCAACTATGATGTCCTGGGTGTGTGTTCTATCCTGCCCCGTTATGCCTGCATCCTGACCTCGCCCATCGGCCCCTCTCCCAGCCTCGTTGGCGATGCTCCCGTTGATTCCATATATGCATATGCGTACAAGACCTGCCTCGGCTCTGCTTTCTGTACAATGTATAATCCCTAATACTTTTACGTGTTCGCTGCCTCGGTATAGAGGCGGCAAGTACAAGAACAAGTTTACCAGTCGGTCTTCTTCTTGGGTGCGCGAACGGGGACAACGTTCTTGCCCTTCTTGGCGTATCCGACGCCGTCGAGCCAGGGCCAGTTCTGCGAGCGCTTCTCCTCAAACTTCTCAATCTCCGAGACGTGCTGGAGCGTGAGGCCAATGTCGTCGAGGCCGTTGACGAGGCAGTGGCGGCGGAAGGGGTCGATCTCAAACTTGATCGCCTCGCCGTTGGGGCGGACGACCTGCTGGTTCTCGAGGTCGACGGCAATCTCGAGACCGGCCTCGGCGTCCTTGTAGAGCGTCTCGAGGTCGGCCTGGGGCAGCTCGAGGGGGAGCATACCGTTCTTGAAGCAGTTGTTCTTGAAAATGTCACCGAACGAGGGCGCCATGACGCAGCGGATGCCAAAGTCGTTCAGGGCCCAAGGGGCGTGCTCACGCGACGAGCCGCAGCCAAAGTTGGAACCCGTGCAGACAAGGAGGGTCGACTTGGTCCAGGGCTCCTTGTTGAGCACAAAGTCGGGGATCTTCTCGCCAGTCTTGACGTCGTAACGCGCGGGCCAGAAGAGGGCGTCGCCGAGACCGGTGCGGAGGAGGGTCTTGAGGAACTGCTTGGGGATAATCTTGTCCGTGTCAATGTTGGCCTCCCACATCGGGGCGGCGATACCCTTGACAACGGTGAACTTGGGCATGCCGGCGGCGGCGCCAGCGGCGG
>Ga0160505_101656_pt1 | contig 10327 bp, 7 predicted proteins | sample DIDeMG_FD_108225 | JGI IMG/M metagenome (GOLD analysis project Ga0160505, IMG submission 108225) | Enriched chicken feces microbial communities from UW Madison campus, WI, USA - DID2874_E49_Stillage MG | ecosystem: Host-associated > Birds > Digestive system > Large intestine > Fecal ...
TACCCATAAAATTTCTATAACCCCCAAAATTTTTTATATAAATAATAATTTTATATTTTCCTTACAAGAAATTTTTAAAAAACAAAAAATTTTAAAACAAAAAAAAAAAAAAAGAACATGCGATTCAGCCATTGCACAATTGAAACATCTTGTCTTAGAAACAATATATATCTGATTGTTTTGCGTGAGATTATGCTGGTCCTATTTTTTTGCGTATAAAAAAAAATTTGTTTTGGGAAAATCTCGTAGACTTTTTTTTTTCTTCTTAAGGGACTTGTATACAAACACATCAATATCCAAACAAAAAGGGCGATTAATAAATAAATAAACACACACACATATATATAAAGAGACACAAAACAATAGGCAATGCAAACACCGGATTTCAAAAAAAAGAAAGGATCAAGATTAGAGGAAAAAAAAAGTGTCAACCCGTGATGAAGTCGGTAAAAAAAAAAAAGGAGTTGGCAGATTAGTGAAAAAGGTAAACACAAGGGGATAAAAGAACAAAACGCGACACAAAAAAAAAGGAACGGTTGAAGAAAAAAATAACAACCAGTAGCAGTAAAAAACATAAGTAAATGATGAATGAGCGTTGTTGCGAGGGATGGTAGTGACATCAGCGCAAAAAGTTACTCTATTGCTGGTTCTCCTGGAACTCGGTGCTGAAAATAATAGGGTTGCGTGTATTGCGGGCCACGGGCGAGGGCGGCACAAAGTCGTAGGTGTTATTGGCCGCTCCTGCCGACGTTGACAGCGATAATGACGTGGATGCAGATGTAGGGTACGGAGACTGGTAGTGGAAAGCGGTCTGGTCAGTGTAGTAGGCTGGAACCGGGGTCATGGGGTTATCCTCGCCACCAGACAGGCTTGTATGCTTCATGATCAGGAAAAGCTCGTTCACGGCATCGTTGCCGGGGCTGTACAAGGGCATGGTCTGCATCTCCTCGTCAAGAGTATTGGCGCCGTCAAAACTCTGCACGCCACTACTGCTGCTGCTGTCGCTGCTCTCAATCCCTTTGTTGTTGTTACTGCTATTGTGGCCATGGCTATTGTGAAACTCGTTATTGTTCATCAGCACTGACACGTTGGTGTCGCCAACAATGTTGTTGCCGGAGAGCCGAATGTTTTGGAACTCCCATGATTCCAGCAGCGACGATTTGCGCGACAGGCTTTTTGGCCGCGAGTAGAAGCCCTGGCCCGCGGAGGATGTCGAGCGGTAGTACCGAGACGAGACTACCTGGTCACTGGCGCCGGCGTCGCCGGGGCTGCTGGTGAAGCTTGGAAACGGAATGACGTCGCTGTAGTTGCCACTTCCGGCGCTGCCGCCATGAAAACTACTAGCGGCACTGGGTCCACCGGCACCGTTGGGAGCGTTGTCGGTGTACCCGTCCATTTCGGTGTCTGCGGGGGTGACGTTGCTGGCAAACCCACCGCTGTTGCTGGCGGTAGCAGCAGTGCTGGCAGAAGGCACTGCTGCGGTGTTGGCGACGGAAAAGTTTTCTAGCGAGATAATCGACTTTTGGTGGCGGCGCGCTTTGAGCGGGCGCGGGGCCACGAGCTGGGGAACGTTGGATGTTAGGCTGGGGAACTCCATCGTGGTGGACATATCGTTGGTGTTGTTGCTTTCAATGGTGAGTCTACTGGGGTTGAGGGCACTGGGTCCATTTATAGGTGCGTAGAGAACCTGGGGCATCGATGGTAAGGGGCTTTTATTACAAATTTTTTCTTCTTGTTTAATCGGCGTGCAAGATCTAAATGATGGAAAGGGGAGAACCAAAACCTCGCCGATGCTCTGCTTCTCTGGTGTTGAAGGGGCTTCTATCGTAGGAAAATAAAATAATAATAATAATAAAATAATAATAAAATAATAATAATAAAATAATAATAAAATAAATAAAATGTAAAATAAAATTAAAAATTAAAAATTAAAAATTAAAAAATTTTGGTTGGGAAATCCCGTTTTGGGAGCGTCACAGAATTAGGATTCAAATTACAAAAGAAGAATTAGGCAAAATATACAGAGTTAAGATTAGGGGGGTATTAGGGGGGAGGGTGACGGACTCACCATGAACAGATCAGCATTAATGTTTTTTTTCTTGTTTTTTCTTGGTTTTTTCTTGTTTTTTTACTCATCGGAGCTGTCTCTGCGGGTAGCGCCCTTCTTGAGCTCCAAAGGCTTGCCCGTGATGCGAAGATACAGATCCTTGACGTCATCTGTGGTGGTCTCGAAATGCGAAGTAGCGTCAAATGACTTGGAGATGAAAACCTGGTCGGCAGTGCCGTCAGAGACGGACTCGTAAATGTCAGCAATGTTGACAAATGTCTCCTCGCGAGGACCAAGCAGCTTGTACGCGGCCTCAATCTCGGCCTCAGGATCTTCGGTCTCAATGATCGTAGAAATGATGGCAATGTACTGGCCCTTGCTGCAGACCAGATGAGTGGACGAAAGCACAGCCACGTAGATGTCATTCTTGCGCTTGAGCTGGTTCTGGGGGATGATCAGCTGCAAAGAGTCAAGGTTGTCGGTGTCAGGCACCGGATGGTTGAGAATGCAGAGCGAGCGGATAACACGCTGGCCAGTCTTGCGAACCTTGTCAGGGAAGTAGGTGGGGTCACCAATGATGATGGGGGCCTTGGCAACCTCCTCGCCGGACTTGACACCAACAGCCTTGCCAGCGTCGTCGTAAACCACACCATCAACAGGCTTGTTAAGCATGTAAGTACCACCGTGCACGGCAGACATACGCGCAAAGGCCTGGGGGAGCTCACCAAGACCGTAAAGGGGGTAGATGTAGGGGGACTTGCCGTAACGCGCAACCGAGTGCAGGTACATGGTGATACGCTCAATGGTCTCACGGGCGGGCTTCTCAATGTAGTCATCATTGGTCCAGAGCGCCATGGCGTGACCAACAAAGTCTCTAGTACCGGGCTCAAGACCAAACTTTTGGTAAACCTCCGTCATGGTGTTCTTGTCAAGATCAAGACCCTGGTGAGTGGAAATAACATCTTCCTTGTAGTCGCCAATAAACTCAAAAAAGGACTTGAGGCGGCGCTTCTCAAAGAGACCCATAAGCGAAGACTTGACGGCCTCAGCCTGGGTTGAGGGGACCTTGGCGATCTTGCCGTCACGGTAGACGTATGAACCGGAGATTTGAGTAAACTCAAGGTAGGGCAAGACATCGGTCTGGGTCAGAATCTTGGTAAGCTCACCGCCGGCCATGACAAACTTGGGGATCAGGTCAAAATTCCAGTCTCTGTCTCTGCCAAAGGCTTCAGGGGCCTTTTGGTCGGGACGGAGTTGCTTGTAAAGCTGAGTAAGGTTAAGCGAAGCGCTTTCACTACAACAATGGCCAATGCCTAGTTAGTTTACACAATGGACTGAAAAGGAGAGCCGGTATACATACCCGCCGTAGTGGTCTTGGCGGTCAATATGGAGGACCTTTTTGCCCTCCACGCTCATAATTCCGGAAAGGATACACTCGGTGAGACCTGTGGCTACTGGTTAGAACATGTCATTATCAGGGGTAGGGGTTTGAGAGATTTTAAGGGGCTGGTGAGTTACTTACCGGTTCCTATAGACTCGATCGTGGGCATTCAAAAAAGCCAGGTGGTTAGTATATGATGGGGGGCAAGCAAAAGAGCGCAGACCGATCAGGCCAGCAGCGGATTGCAGCTGGGACAGCAAGTAGCGTTAGGCAGGAGAGCGGACATACCGAGAACAATGACATCGTATTCTTCATCCATGGTGATTGATTGGGTATTAGTAGGCGCGATTTATGGTTATATGATAAAAATAAAACAGATTTATAAAAAAAAAAAGAGATGAAAAGAGGAAAAGAAAGAGAGAGACATTTGACTCCTTTAAATACTTCTAGGGGAGGAACAGAGAAGGGATCTGTAGGGAGAGGGAATCTGCCAGCCCATCCCGAAATAAACCAATCTCAGGATCCTTTTTTTGTTTTCGTTTATTTATTTATATTTATTTATATTCACTTTTGTTTTATTTCTATTTTCATTTTTATTTTTATCCTTTTCCGCTGCTTTCCAATTGCCCTATTTTTCCATAAGTATATGTGCAATCCACGATCATCATCATCGTCCTTCCGTCATCGCCGTCATAACAGGCGCGCCGCAGACCCCTGAGCCCTCTTGCAGATTTCCCCTTTTGGACTGTAGCCAAATGCTGACTCAGCGCTTAACATACTCAGCCGTGCGTCCCTCCGCACAAAAACCCAACTGTTTGGGGCTGACTCTTTCACAACAAAAAAGACCGCACCGTGCACTTTTTGTCTGAAAACCATGTATCCCATCTTATTTCTTCCATCCCCTCTAGCCCTTATATACTAATCAACAACACAATGCCGGCCATGACCAATGCAAAGCTGCCCGTCATTGTGCTTGATCGCTGCATGGTGCGGCCGCTTAGTGACACCGTCAAAACCGCCGTGTTCACCAACCCCCTGTCTCTGACAATTCGCCCCAGCGAGCGTTGGGCCGTCACTGGTCCCCGCAAGAACGAATTGCTCCGCGTTTTAGCGGGCCGCGACATTGTGGTGCCACCGCTCTCGCGGCAGTATCCCTTTTTGCAAAAGGCTGCGTGGCCCTCGCAGGTGACCCAGTTTCTGGAGTTTAGGGGCTCGGTGCCGGTATCCCACCTGTCCGCGCGCTACGAGCATTTTCGCGATGAGTTTGATATCTCACTGACGGAGTTCCTCTGCCAGGCGCTCGGCGTGCCGAACGAGCCGCACAATTACGAGGTGTCGAAAGTAATGCACCAGCTGCGACTTGATGGCCTTGGCGACCGCTGGATCGTGGGGCTCAGCAATGGCCAGATGCGGCGGGCGCGGCTTGCCAAGGCCCTGCTCAAGCACCCGCGCCTGCTGCTGATTGATGACCCTTATTTAGGGCTTGACCCCTCCAGCCGGGAGACGCTGTCAGATGTGCTTGAGCTGCTGCCACCCAACCCTCACGTCCTTTTGGGTCTGCGCGTCCAGGACCGGTTCCCAGACTGGATTACGCATGTGGCCGTCACCGATACTAACGGTATCGCAGCCCAGGGTCCGCTGCACGAGGTTGAGCCGCATCTAACGGCGCTACGCCGCGCCGAGCGTGAAAAGACTGCGGCAACTCTGCGCTCGCACTCGCTGCGTAAAACTGCGGTGGCCAAGTCCGACGACATTATCCTTAAGATTGACAAGATCTCAATTGGGTATAACGGCCAGCCTGTGCTCAAGGACCTTTCTTGGAAGGTGCGGCGCGGCGAGAAATGGCATCTCCGGGGCGATAACGGCACTGGCAAAAGTACTTTGTTGTCACTGATTACTGCGGACCACCCGCAGTCATGGAACTCCAAGATCATCATCAATGGCAAGCCGCGCAAAACCGGCAACCACAGCTACTTTAGTATTAATGAGATTATTGGCCACGCGGCACCCGAGATCCATACACTGTTCCCGCTCAAGCTTTCCGTGTTTGATGCTGTTTCCACCGGCTATGTTGTCGGGTCCATGATCCCACCCCGCGAAAACCTGACCCCTGAGCAGCGCGCGCATATCAACGAGCTGCTAACTGAGTTCAACCTGGACCCGGACACGCCGCTTAGCGAGCTGTCCATAAGCGACCAAAAAACGGTGCTTTTCCTGCGTGCCATTGTCAAGCACCCCGATATCCTTATTCTCGACGAAGCGTTCTCGGCCATGGACTCGTGGCGTGTGGAGCAGTGCAAGCAGTTTATGAGCAATTGGCAAGGCACCGTTATTACCGTGGGCCATATTGATGAAGAATTGCCGCTGTGTGACAAGTACATTCGCTTACTCCCGGGGCCCAAAACTCCCGAGGAGGGCGATATTAACCACCACCACGAGTGAATGAGATGAAGAAAACATGGATTTAGATGCAAAAAATGAAACCGCCATATGGGAGGGGGTTTCTTTTAAAAGCATTTACTTTTATAATTATATAAATAAATAAGACTTACTATTTGGTCGATTTCTTGGTCTCCGTTACCTCTTCCTGATCCTTGACGACATTATCCAATTCATCATCGTCCTCACCATCATCAATTTTGAGTTCTTCAAGATCAATCTCTGGCAAATCGACATCATCGTCCTCGTCGTCCTCGTCGGCATTGTCATTCTCCGCGGGATCCACAAACCGGCGGTAAAGATCCACCTCTGTACGCAGCTCAGGGTCCTCTTCAAGCTCCTGCAAAAACTCCTCGTAGTCACGATTCTGGCGGTCAGCCGTGGAGTCGTCCTTGCGCTTGCCCTGCTGCTGCAGCAAAGTGTCTTCGTGGACCTGGCGCTCATTGTATTCGTTGGCCATACGCTTGAGCTTCCAGTTGCGGCCCTTGTTGCGCTTGGCCGTGACGGGGAATGACTTTTTGAGTAGCACAACCTCGGGCACGCGGTCGTGGTCGAGGCTGTCCCACAGCTCGTGGTTGAAATTGGTGTTAACCAGGTAGTACCCCAGCACATTGTCGCCCGGGTGAAGGATACGGCCCAGGTGCGAGCGCACGTAGTAGGTGGTGTCATTGACTCCCAAATCGCTGCTGCGCGCGACCGTAATGTCGGCTAGCTGCAGGTTGCCGTAGCCGGGACCTAAAGGCTCCACGTCCAAGACCATGAACTCAGTAACGGTTTTTGATGTGGCCAGCGAATCAAACGGCGTCCGCCAATAGTTACTTGCTGTGAGTTCGCCTGTTTTCAGTGTCAATGGGTCCAAGAAGTGCACAGTATTGGCGATTTTATTGCACAGCACCAAGCGGTTTTGAAAGCCAAGTGATCTCGCAACCCGTTTGGGTAGGACAACCAAGTCATCCTTGCAAACTGGCACAATCTCGACAAAAAACGTGAATTTAAACGTTTTTTTCGAGGTATGCGAATCCTCCGAAATGAATTCCTCGGAGCTTTTGCTCTTAACCGGCACAATGCCCGACAGGAAATCAACCATCTTAAGAGCATGCTTACGCTCGTTGTAGAAAAAATTGAGACCCTCTTTATCCTCCTCAATCGAAACTGTATCCTTGTGGGCATGGTTTTTCAAAATAAGCTGCTCAAGATAAAAGAAGGTACGCTTATGCGCCACCTTTTGTCGCACCTGAACGCTGGCCACCCAAGTGTTGGCGGTGTAAGATTTGGCGCATGCGGGGCACATGGCGGTGCCCTCGACAAACTCGACCTCAAACGACTGCTGCACAAGCGTGTTTTGGTACCCCTCGGCCTCGCCCTGGACTTTAATTTTGAGCTTGATTCGGCGCGAGTGCGGTTCGGTCCAGATGAAGCGCGCATCCAGCAGGCGCACTTTATTAAGCCCTTTGAGCCGTCTCAGGCATGCGGCGAGCAGCTCCCGACTCTCCGGGGGCGCGAAAAGCCAGTGGCTAGGCGGGTTATGGAGCTTGCCACATTCCTTGCAGAAAGTGAGCTCGCCTGACTTTTGGATCCCCTCGGTGATGTCGACCGACTGGCGGATACAGTCGGGGCACATGGCCAGGCCATTTGCCTCCATGGGCTTGCCGCAATTGCAGCAAGCAATGATCGGGTTGGTGTGCTGCGGCGTGAACGCCACGATCTGCTGGTCGATGCCGTCGAATCCAGTTTGCAGATCCATGACGGAGGTAGGATATGACATGATGTATATTCTATTGAGCGTATAAAGAATGAAATAAAAAAAAAAGATGGTGTGAATTGATAGAGGGATTGTACAAAGAATTAATTTTTGCCTTCTACTTTTATATATATTTTGCTTGGGAATAAAAATTTCATTACTAATGGAGCTGCAAGTGTAGTCTGACTGGTAACAAGTCCCATCTAACCCCATGGACCCTACCTGTGTAAACAAAAAAAAAAGTCATCTGAATTGCCTCTCTAGTTCTTAACGATGGCAGACTTGGGCACCAAAGCAGCGGCCTTGGAAACTGACGAGGCGTAGTGCTTCTCAAGGAACACGGTCTCCCAGATCGTCGCGGCTTCAGGGTTGCTGTGCTCGGGCTGGTCCACCTCCATGCGGTAGATGCCGTTCGCAACGCGGTCGTCGGTGGCAAAAAGCGCCGAGAGCGTGGGGAACTTCTTGGTCATCTTGTCGAGGATTCGCAGCGCGGCGATGGCCGAGCGCTCGGGCATGTGCAAACTGGCAATCATGAGGCGCTTGGCGAAGGCCTCTACGCGGAGCTTGCCAACCTGGCGCTGGCGGAAAAAGATGAACTCAATGGCCTTGACGACCATCTCCATCTCGGTTGAAATGTTGACCTTGCGCTTGAACTCGCCAATCTCGGGGCCGGCCGCGGCCTTCTTGAGCGGATCGTCGAGACGTAGCGTTTTGTGAGAAAACTCGAGGTCGGGATTGAGACTCAGCGAGTACAATGCAGAGTAAAAGTGGTTGATGAAAAAAGACAGATCCAGGTTCATGGATTCACCCAACTGGCCGGAAAGCAGGGTGAACGCGGTGACGATGCACAGCAGCGCCTCGCGGGTCATGGACTCCTTGAACTTGAGCTCGCCGTCAATGCTCCACACATGGCGTTCCAGGATGAGCTCTCGCAACACTTCGAGCAGATCACCAAAGAACTCAGAGTTCACAAGATGCGAAAATTTGGCAAGACCCTCGAGCGTGCTGGGCATCAGACTGGTGGACCGCTCCTTGAGAATATTAAAGTAAAGAATAAATATCAGCTTGAGCGTCTCACCCTGGATACGCTCCTTTTCCTCAGCAGAGACGGCAGTCTCGGCCTTGCGCATTTCCTCCTCAATCTTCTTCTCTTCCTTACGCTGCTTGCGCTGCTTCTTGGTCAAATGCGCCCGGTCCTTCTTTTTAATTTTGGGCTCTTCCGGGCGGTCCACTGTGTCCATACTAGCCTTGGCACCAAGCTCGGTCAACAACCGCAGGTACAAGAACGAGTCGATAACAGACTCATGCACGTTGTACTTGCGCGCCTTGACCATCTTGGAGATGATTTTGACCACTTCAAACGAAACATGTCCTTCTTCGTCAGCAGTGAAAATGTTCTTGATTGTGTTGATGGTCTTGACAAACGGGACATCAATGGTTTTGCGGCTAAGCTTGTCGACGAGAATAGATATCAGGTCTTCGCGGAAGTTAAAGTGCGGGACGCCCTCGAGCAGGTCGCAACTGGCCATGATTGCCGCCGTGGCCAAGAGGTTGGCGGGGGAGCCAGGTGGCGCAGATCGTCCTCTTTTAGAAAGGGCTGACAGAATGTTGATGTACTCCTTATAGTTGACGACGAGGGTCTCTTCAAACTCTCTCAGTTTCCTAACGTCCTTGGAGACCTTCTCCTTGCGCTCAACGTCGGTGAGCGGTCTGATTCTGTAACCAGGGATCAGGCCCTTAAACAGGGGTGCCAGCGACAGTATCGTGATCTGCTTGACCTTGGTTGATTTTGTGTTGTTGATGAGATTCCGCAGCTCTCTGAGCTTGCCAACATGTTCCTCCGGCTCTTCGTTGAGGAGTTCGGCAGCGTCGGCAATCTGCTCCTGTGCAGTGAGTAGTAGTTGCTCCTCGGGTATGCTTTCTTCTTCGTCTTCTTCTTCATCTTCCATGTCCTCGTCAGCGTCGACATCCTCTTCCGCCTCAGACTCCTCGTCGCTTTCTTCTTCGGCCTCTTCCTGCTCGTTTCTGGGGATCACGCCCTTAGCACCAATAACGCGTTGAATTTTACCGTCGGCAGTCTTCACGGGCAAGCGCTCGACATGGTCGTTATCAACGAAAGTTCTGGGTCGCGACTCGTAGTCCTGCTCGTCGTCCTCCCAGTTGTTGTCAGCCAAGTCCTCCTGATCCGAGACCTCGTTCTCAAGAGCGGTCCAATGAGAAGTGGCCAGGGACTGGTCTCCCTCAAGACGCGTCTTGGCTCTTTTCTCGATCTTTTCTGCGGCCTTTCCTCTAAGTCTTTTTGCCATTTTTTGTTTTGTGTGCGTAGGGATCTTTTGCAATGGATATATACAAAAACAATAAGGTCCGCGATGGAAAAAAAAAAATAAAAAATTTTGACGTGAAATTCTTCAGTGAAAAAGAAAAGAAACTCCCAACAATATAGGGTTAGGGATAATATGGTCTACATGGCATCCCTGTTACATAATTGACCCCGAAACACGAACTGAACTCCAGGCTACGGAAATTGGTAAAGAATGGTAGGAATAGATAATGCAATTAGCGACTCAAATAAGTCAATGTAGAGTAGCAGTATATAGATATAACGCAGCTCCAACGTTCATAAGATAACAAAAAAAGAACAAACAAGAAAAAAAAGAAAACCAAAAAAAAAAAAAAAAAAAAAAAAAAAAAAAAAAAAAAAAAAAAAAAAAAAAAAAAA
>Ga0160505_101657_pt1 | contig 10326 bp, 10 predicted proteins | sample DIDeMG_FD_108225 | JGI IMG/M metagenome (GOLD analysis project Ga0160505, IMG submission 108225) | Enriched chicken feces microbial communities from UW Madison campus, WI, USA - DID2874_E49_Stillage MG | ecosystem: Host-associated > Birds > Digestive system > Large intestine > Fecal ...
AAAAGTCGTGCCCAGGTCCCCACCCAGCAAAAGACTCGGGTGGTCTGTGCGCGCGTCTCCAGATGATCCAGTGACCGATGAAACGGGTATCCCAACCGAACGCCACGATTAACACACGCGGGTACAGATTGGGATCGCGTGTAATTTGGATGCTACAGCAGTGGAGAAGACGGTGTGGACGGATGGATGGATGGATGGCGTTGGCTTCTTTATGACGACGAGGGCATGGTGACGACGGAGGCGGTGACGATGAATGAACACTTGGCAACGAGTGGCAGTCGAACAATGGGCAGCTCTAGTGACTGGCGTGACGACGACGACTCGCAAAGCAGCGATGATGCCCAGTGGCCAGTGGATGGATGGGCGGAGAGAAGTCATTCATTCGAGGCACGGGGACAGCCAACGGGCCAAAAGGGGTAATGAGCGGGTACTCAGGGACGCAGCATGGGCCTGGGCGCGAGGAGAGAGCCGAGGGTGGTGAGAGCGAGCGTGCTGGGGCAAGAGTCTACCAGAGATTTCATCGAATGCACCATGCCATGCTCTGCCAGTATCATCATGCTGTTGCTCCTCAGCTTATCTCTACATCGCTGGCGACTACGACGTTCTACCCGATGTCGAGCTACGACGCGCCGCGACCACGTTAACATGTAGTCTGGCTCTAACTCTAGAAGCCCCTACGCCACCCAGCATCCGATACACTCCAGGGACAGTTGGCGCTCTTCGACCTCCTGTCCTAAACCGACGGCCCGGTCCACGCTAGCAATCGCGCTCTCAAGCTCGGAAACGCAGACCCTGGACATGTCTCGGCCCTTGCCAGCATTGCCAGATCACATTCTTTCCCTCGTGTTCTGTCATGCCGTTGCCGCTGCCGTTGCCGTTTCGTGCTGCGTGCAGCTTGCAATTCTGGATCCTGGCTCGATGCTCGAATGTCCCGATCAGAGTTTTCCGAGAATGCACCTCTTTTTATATTTTGTCTGCTGAGATTGAAGGGCGAGATTGACAGTTTTTGCAGCTGAGACGAGACGCGGAGATTCTGAAACGCCTGATCCCTGAGAGTGGATCCTGAGTTGGAACACGAACTCGACCACCTCTGGGTCCTGGGCGCACGCGAAAATTACCGCTAACAGCAACGCTTCATTGTTTTAGACGCGCCTTGACCACAACGGCCACAACCCCAATCCACTGGCCATGACTTCGGATCAGCTCCAACGCGAGTATTCAACTCCCTCCAGCTCCAAATTTACAGAGGTCCAGACGTCTAGAGGTCCAGCTGGCCGTGACGGGCGATCCGACCTTGAAGACCACGTCCAATACGGCAAGATGGCGCCCGTGGCGTTCGCTCCTCTCCGTCCCCATGGGTTCTCGTGTGGCGGTCGCGCACGGAGCCCAGCGTCCCATGCAATCCAAATGGCGCTAGCTCACCCCACGCGTAACGCCACACGGACCACTCAGGAGGTCTGGACCCCGGCGGTCCGGGCGGGGAACGCGAAGGCGAGGTTGCGGCCAAGGATAAGGATCAAGGTTTCGGAAGACGTCCACCAGCTTCGACTCCAAGAGTTGAGAGTCGGGGGCGTTGACGCGCCACGGGGTCGAGCTGACGAGCCTGAGCATCGACGAGGTCGGGGCCAAACCTCAAACCTCAAACCTCAAACTTTGGAGGGTCGGCCGTGGACAGGGCATCAAGGGCTTCCTTCCGAACGAGCCGAGGGAAACGCGATACGACGTTCCTTTCCTTTATGTCATGGTTTCGTGAGCAAGTTTGCGGTGGGCGGTGCCGTGCCCTCCGACTCTTCCAAGTCCTGTTTCCTTCGGGGCTGGTGGTCATGGTCCTGGCTCTGGTCCTGCATCCGACACTGGCTTGCTCCAACCTTTGCAACCAATGTGTCCGCCATGTGGCGCCGCATTGGCTGCGGCGTCGTCCAGGTTCGTGCTGGCCGTCTCGGAGGCTCGGTCTCGGAGAGATACATGTTCTTTTTCCTATACTGCGCACGCCGTAGCAGAACGACAGTGCAGTGCGTTGGGCCTGCTCCGCTCAACCGCGGCCGATATCTTGGTCAACGTTCTCCATGTGGCATGCGGCCCATCTCCGCCGGATCGCGAGATCTCATTACTGCAGAGTAAGGATCTCGACATTACTGTCCATTGAGATACATTACTGTACTGCAATTCTCCGCGCCAATGCTGTGTGTGGCTCTTGGGTTTCCCGGCACCATACCAGTTGCCAGCGTGACGGTGAGAATGTGCCTCGCCGTCGCGCAGGCACGCCGTGGGCAGGCTGGCTGTATCGCTTTATCCCTCCGACACTCCGCGACTCCGAGGTGATATGGTGTCTGCAAATAGCACGGAGCGTGAATGGACAGCTTGTGCAAGGTGTCCTAGGTGCGGGGGTTGTGCAAGTGTGAGACCGGGTACGGAGTGGCTGCAGTATGTACTACTGAGCTGGAGATGGCTTCACCATGTGACAGTGCCAGTGGCAGTGGAGCAAACCGACTGCACCTTTTGGCTGGCCGTTCGTACTGACTGAGCAGCGAGATGACACTTTGAAAGTTATGTCTAGTCGCAGGAGCCAGCAGAGTTCGTCGGCTCCATAACAGGAGGAATAAGAGACCAGCAGACAAGCCGCTCCCCGGCGCAACTACCATCACCACCGAACAAACTGCCAGCACTGCACCTGATTGCAGTACGTTGAATGGCTCGCCCACCCTGGCTATAAACGCACAATGCACACTTATCTATTTCTCTATGCTCTATCTCACGACAGTACAAACAGCAAATTCTGCATGACCTCGACATCGCTGTGGCGGTGCCACCACGTCCACGTCGCTGTCATATGTGCAAAACCGCACAGCCGCGCCGCGCTCAAACGCGCACCACCCGAAAAACTTTCTTAATTTCAGTAAGCCCACTACAGATTCGAGGTATTTTGTGGGCCGAATCTGCCGTGTGAACCACAGTCCGCGTGAGAAGAAGACAAATTCGTGATATTCTTCGAGTCCAATCCGTTTGCTGTGGCGTGGCACGCACTTTTGTACACTACAGCTTTCACACAGCACACATGTCTGTATGGGACGGTCGTATGAGTCTGTCTGTATGTACCTGTTTCTACATGCCGACCAAATTTATTCAACACCTCCTCGACAGTCCGCGCCATACGCCGGTGCAAAAGGGGTATGGCGACCGCTACGTCTGTGCTTTCAGCTTCACACCGATAAACGCTGACAAGCGGTCTCCACTTACGGCTCCCGAATGGCCGACTGACTGTGTCTCCTGTCTTCTGGCGATCCTCCCTATGCGAAGGGAAGACCGGGCAGACACGTCAAGGCCAGGCGAGTCGGAGTCTGAGACCCTGTGTACTGAACCGTTGCTATGCGAGGCGACGGTGAACGCGATATACCGGTCTCGTACGCGTATCTTACTAGTGTCTTCGCCCAAGGGAAGCAGGGACAAACGCACAAGGAAATGTCCAGATATACGTCCCCTCGACCATCTCTGGACTTGAGGCGCCGCCTCGCTGCTGTTCCCGCTCCACCTATCCGCCACAAGCGACTCGTTCAGTTCAGAAACCGGATCCGTGGAACTCGACCTGGGGAGCGGACTGTGCGTTCAGGAGGTCAACCCTGCATAACACCAGAACCACCCAGGAACTACGACCGCCGGCCACGTGAACTTCGACCACGACCTCAACCTCGACCTCAAGCCCTCGATCCCTCGATCCCTCAACACGAAAAAGGTCGGCTGAGAAACTGAATCCTCGCTTGACGAGAGTGGGATTCGAACCCACGTCCGAAGACTGCGGAGGTGGATACACCTTAACACAGCGCCTTAGACCGCTCGGCCATCTCGCCGGTGAAAACGCTCTCGGAGGTGGCGGCCGGGCGCCGATTGATGGTGAGCGGCGTATGATGTCACGTGGACTGGAAATTTGGTGGTGAATGTAGCATGAACACGTGGCTATCTCCTAGTGTCAATGCAGGCGTGTGCTGAGGCCGTTTAGAGGCGTCCATGGCTGCCTAGGACAGCAACTCGTCATTGTTTCGTTGGGCTTGTACTGGAGATGATGGCAGGATATCGCAAGTTTCAGTCAGATAACCAGAATACGCCAAGGCAGGACCAAGAATGGAGGTTCATATACCCATAAAGGCAAACTGGTCAGAATCAGAGTGTTAGTGACAGAGCACAGTCCACTGCTGCCATCCCCCTTTCGTGGGAGACGAGTCGTGAGTAACTTCTGCCCATTGGTTACGGTTCCTCTGCGCGCATGGCTGGCCGCATCACTGTAGCCCAAATCATCGCAGTTGAGGAGGCAAGTCAGTAGCCCTGCTGCGTGAGATGACTACCCCCCCTGCGTTCATAGAACGGCGTCCTTACATGGTCGACACATCGTTTCCTGACCTACCAACCGCTTCAAATTCCTACTTCTTGTACCCCCTCTCCTCCAGCATCGCCTTCCCCTCATCCGCAAACCGCGTAAGCGCCTCGATCTCGCGCGCATCCCCAGCCTCACCCTCGGCGGCGCCACCCACCGCCGTGCCCGTGGCGCGGAGATCGGCCGCCACGCGCTCAAATACGGCCGCGAGACCGAGGTGCAGCTGTCCAACATCTTTCGCAGCGAGGGAGGAGGTGACGAAGGACGAGATTTCCTCCATTTCGCCGACCCACTGACGTTAGCGAGCGCCGTCACTTGAACTTACGCGGTACGCCTTGCCCTGCATGTCCTTGAGGGTGAAGCCCAGCGAAGAGAGGAGGTCGGGGCGCGACGTGGCCATTTCGTCCATGAAGGCGCGGGCTGTACCTGGAGAATGGGCGTTGGCGGCTGGAGGCAGTCAGTAGGGGGCTCTAGCAACACTTCCCAGCTGTACTCCCACATCCCAGCCCGTCTGTAGACTCACAAAGGACCATAAGCGCCGCGAGCCCAATCGTGCCCTTATTCAACCCGCCATAGCACATCTTGAGCGCGCTCGCCCCTCCGGCTCCGGCATCAGGGAGGACTTTGACCTTCTTCCACCCGGTTTCTCCACCAAGGAGGCCCGCAACTTCTTGGAGCTGAGCACGCCATTTGGGATCAGACGACAAGTACACCGTCGGCTCCTTGGTGTCTGTAGGCGGGAGGCCGATGACGCTGGCATCGATAAGCGGCACGTTGTCACCGAGCACAGCGGCAATACGCGCCATCGTCTCGGGTGACACGGCGTTGGCGTCGACGTACACTGGCGGTACCTTGCGCGGGTTGGCCTGCAGGATTCTCGAGACGTCCGCCGCGAGATCGACCGCAGCGGAAGGGGGGAGGATGGATATGATGGCGTCAGAGGCACCGACGACCGTGGGCAGGTCGACGGTCTCCAGCCCCACGGCGCGTGCCCGCGCCAACGTCGCCTCGGAGCGCCCGTTGATGGCTGTCAGGAGGCGCCAGGAGGGGTTGCGCGCGTGTAGGACTCCCGCGAGCGCCGAGCCCATGGCGCCGGGGTAGAGGAACGCGATTGTTGGTGGTTTGGACATTTTGCCGGTTATAGCGCGGAGTGGGCGATTGGGAGATTGAGGATACGGATAGTGTGAAGGACAAGGACAAGGACGGCAGTGAGCATGGTGATGGCGTGCTGATTGATAAGACAGTTGGGTGTTGGAGTCTCTGGCGGAGATGACCGATGATGATGACGGCGCGGGGCTCCGTGTCATGTTGGTGGGAATCTGCCCACTTGGCCGAGGTGGCCGTCGATATCCGTGCAGCTCACACGCAACACATGTGCTCGGTGGAAAGGACGCAGCGGAGCGGCATGAGGGACAGACCTGTACAGCGCTGCGCGTGCATGCTCTGACATAACTCGGTTTCAGGCGCGGCCGGTATGTTATATCGTTAAGAAGGTTGGGTAGCTTACAACCCCGGACAATGTCCGAATGCCGACTCATGGACGCATAAATATAGCAGCTGCACTGGATCACTGCCTCAACTCAGACCTCTGCTCTCGTAAGAGTAACTTGGACCTCTGCCTACGGCCGCAACCTAAACCTCTGGTACAGACTCGCAGTAACTTCAACCTCATCACCGACAGTCTCCACCATGTCGGCCTCAATAACCCCAGAACGCATGGAATCCTTCATCGAGCGCTTCTACACAGTAACGGACACACCCGACCCAGACGGCTACGCGTCTCTCTTCACACGCGACGCAACCCTCAACTTGCACTCGGTCACGGTGGGGCGCGACGCGATCCGGAAGCGGCGCGCGGCGTCCATACACAAGTTCCACCACATGAAGCACATGCCCGCACACACCTACTTCAATCCCAAGGAGCCCAACGTCGCGCTCGTGACTGGCACCATTGACTACGATAGGAAGCCTGATGGATCGCCCACGCTGCTCAGTGTGCGCGGGCTCGAGTGGGTCGCGCGCCTCAGGTTCGAGGTCGTGCAGGACGAGGTGCTGTGTGCTGATTATATGGTCTGGGTTGTGAGTACTTGCTGGAGGTTCTTGCTGACTGAGTCTAGCATTACCCCTGAGTGTTGTGTATCTTGTGTAGTGTATCAGAACGAACGTGAAAGCCAAAGTTGATGTTGGATGATCATATATGATCGCACATAGTTCGAAGGGCTTCAGCTGTTACATACTAGTTTGCAGTGTCATTCGTTGTCAGTCCCTAGAGTATACACCAGCAGAAGGAATGAGACTGCACGTCGGTATACACACATCTGCATCGTTTACATATGATCCTAACTCGCTGCTGATAGGATGAAGAGAGGTTCTCGAGCACTAGCTACCCGACGAACCTCGACTTTGATTCCTGTCTTCCGACCCACGTCTGGTTGGCTCACTTGCCGGCCGCATCACGCACGGCCTGCAGCAGCGTCCGGCGAGTGACGCCTTGGGGCTCGAAAGTGTTCACAGCCTTCCAGTTACCCGATCCCCAGTGGACGCGCCACGCGGCTCCGAGGCCCTGCGCGGGTCCGGCATCACGGAGCTCCTGGATGTCGGAGCGGAGCATGACCTGCACGGTTGGCGGGGCGCCATTGACTTCCTCGAACGCCTCGAAGATCTCCTGTCCATACACTTCCGCCTCGACGATAGTGTACTGCTGCCCGGGGCCGAATGTGGGCTGCACGACGAGCTGCGCGACCGCCTCAGCAAGGTACGGCAGCGAGAGGAACGAAAACTGCTGCCGGAGCGCATCGCCGTAGATTGTCAGCGTGTTGTTCTTGGCATCGAGCCCGAAGAACGCTGGGTCCAGGAATGACGACTCGAACAGCCCGTTGTGGATTGTGGTTACCGGTACGCCGAGCGCGATCGCCCGGTCCTTGAGAGACGCCTTGGCGTGCAGGTACACATTCTTCGGGTCGTTGGCCTCGGCGTCGGTCCAGTTGGCGGTGAAGTAGGAGGGCACGTAGACTTTGAGGGAAGGCGTCTTGGCGAGGTTCTCGATAAACTTTTGGCTGCCGTCGGCCGTCTGCTTGATGGAGGAGCTGCCGTCAGCGGGGACCGTGGTGATAGCGTGGCCTAGGAAACACTGCGCTCGTAACTTACATGAGGACATCAATTCCCTCGAGCGCACGCTGCACCTCCTCGAGGCTCGCGGTGTCGGCATCCAGGACGCGCTTCTCGACGCCAGCGGGAACCTTGGAAGTGTCCGACGATGGGCGCGCGAGGGCGACGAGCTGGAGGGTGCCCTTTTCGTGCGCGGCCGCAAGGGCAGCGAGGAGGTGCGAGCCAAGGAGACCCGAGACGCCGAGGAGACCGATCGTGCGAACCATGGTGAGAGTGTATGGAGAGGTCGCGGTAGAGAGATAGCTGTCGGAGACGGGGATGGGAAGGCTGGTGCACCGGGCTTTATACTCGGTTATTGCCAGGGTGCAGATATCAGATGCGATCCGGAGTAACCGCCCAAATGACGACATGATTCGCCCCAGCTTCCGAGCATGCCCACCACCACACCCGGAGATCGCGCAAGATTGCAAGCGAGGGGTCTTTTGGATGTGTAAGCCGTTCTGTTCCGTGCGCTGTTGATGACCAACACAAGCATGCGTCTCGAGTCGCACAGTGTGGAGTCTCACAATGAAGACAGTGCAATCACCCACTCGCGTGCATTGGAAAAACAGTCAATTCTGCATGTACAACAAACAAACACTACAATCTAGCTTAGGCTCAATAGTAATCGAGCAGCGCGCCGCCAGCGTATGCCATGATCCCGCACTTGAGCGCATGCAGGAGCACCTTGGTTCCCGCGACGCCTGGCGTCGATGCGACGAGGAACAGGTCCGTGACGCCCGCGACACTAAAGCTGGCAAGCAAGATGCCGAGGGCACGCCGTTCGCCTGTGGCAATGTACGCGAATACTGCGAAGCCGAGCGAGAGGTTGCGGCCAGCGAGGGGCGGGAAGAAGGTCGCCTCGCGCCCCGTCGTGTCCCTCAGGCCGAAGAAGTGTGCCTCTAAACAGTCAGCGAGCACGATTCAATTAGGGGACGTACCGCCGATAGGGTTGAGGATGCCCCGGATTCCCGTGCCGGCGTAGAAGAGGCCGACGATGGCGCACGCGGGCCGCCAGAGCTCGACAGGCGCGTCGGTGACTGGGTTAGTCACGTATGTGGGCGACGACATGATGAGTAGGTGTTAGAACGCAGAATGTCAATGGTCGGGCAAATGTTGTTACTGTCAATGTTGATTGCTGCCGGTGATGGGAACGACGAGTATTGTTGACACGTCGACACTCGTACTTGGTGGCCTGGTCACATGTCTCGGTTGCCATGGTCGAGACCCGGTTGATGCCAACGGAGCCACGATTATTTGGCCAGTGGACTGGTAGGTTAGGTGTATCCTCCCCGTGCTGTCCACGTCCGACGCTATTGTTCGTTGAGATCAGCAAGGTTGATATCTCGGCGAACAAGGTACTATGCATACTTCAATCAAGGCAATGATCACGTTCAAGTTGGGCCCGGGCCCAGCCTTGATGCGGAGTCCCCGTCGCGGCCCAGATCACGGTAGTTCAGATCGTCATCGAGAAGCGGCTCGCCGTCGTAGCTAGAACCCCGAAAGCGTCCCCTCTGCCATGCCATAAAGTATAATGGTGACCTGCACACGCTCCATTTGGCGCATGCATCATCGACGTTGAGGTCTGCGGCCAACACGTTGGAGGGATCAAGGACACGGCAACTCGGAACTCACGGTCCGAATCGATCCTTCATATCCTGATCTCCCCATCTCCCGGCTCTTGACGAGACATTAAACCGGGTCACATGTCTGACCGGCCATGCGGCAACAATAAAGAGTGGCGTCCAAGAAATGCCGGGCCGGAAATGCCGCGGTGCTGCCAAGTCACCGCTGCGGTTTCCTCTTCTTTGCCCTGTTCACGAGCAACACGCTTAGCAATGTCTGGGATCAGACTCGCCGGCTCATGGCTGCTTCCCGTGGTGTCTGGTGACCTCTGCCGCCAAGCCCCGCTGGGCGGTTGTCTGTCGTCGTGACCCACCTGTTACTAGTGGCGATCACGACGACCTCGCTCGTCACCTTGCTGCCAGTCCGTAAATAGTCGAGGATTTCTCTCAAGAGACCTGCATAATGCAAATAGAACACATAAACAACCTATTCTGCTACTTCCTCGCGACCGTACGCGTCGCTGCCTTCTTTCGTTCTCCCGCTACATTTGATCCCAGAGAGATAGCTTCACACCCAGCAGTCTCCCTATTACTGCCCTGCTGCTAACGCCTTTTCTACCCGTTGCCTGTCTGCTGCGCTTACTCGACACGCTGGAGGTGGAAGTCCTGCTGGAGCTCGTAGACCATGTCCTGCTGGACGTCGGCGGGGGCCTTGGCCTTGAGCTCGGCGGAGATGGGCTTAAAGTCGACGATGAGCTTGTCCTTGACGGCGAAGACCGAGTCGTCCTTGAGGTAGTCCGAGGTGCGGTCAAAGATCTGGGTGACGAGCGTGCGGTGGCCGGGGGCCTCGATCCAGAAGTGGATGTGGGCCGGGCGGTAGGGGTGGCGGTCGAGGAGCTTGAGGAGGGCTCCGGCCGAGAAGTCGAAGGGGATGGGGTAGGGAGTGGGCTTGAGGCAGATGGTGTAGTAGCGGCCGTTCTCGTCCGTCTTGAAGCGGCCGCGGCAGTGGTACTCGGGCTTCTCGGGCGTCTGCGAGTCGTAAAGGCCGTCTGGGGCGTCGTGCCAGATGTCAACGAGGGCGTTGGGGAGAGGCTTGCCGTCGGCACCGTAGATCGTGCCGTAGATGTAAGTGTACGGCGCTCCGGGCTCGCGCTGGCGAACGATCGACTCGCCGTTGGCCTGGACGGGGACACCGGAGCGGTAGAACGGGCCCAGGATCGCAGAGTACGTCGCGTCCCCGTTCTCCTC
>Ga0160505_101658_pt1 | contig 10325 bp, 7 predicted proteins | sample DIDeMG_FD_108225 | JGI IMG/M metagenome (GOLD analysis project Ga0160505, IMG submission 108225) | Enriched chicken feces microbial communities from UW Madison campus, WI, USA - DID2874_E49_Stillage MG | ecosystem: Host-associated > Birds > Digestive system > Large intestine > Fecal ...
AAAAAAAAAACAAAACAACATAAAAGGAGATAATTCTGGACCAAAAAAAAAAAAAAAAAAAAAAAAAAAAAAAAAAAAAAAAAAAAAAAAAAAAAAAAAAAAAAAGAGAGAAAGGGAGCTGCGGTAGCAGGAATGACTACCGGCTTTTGTTCTTAACCAGCGACTTGCGCAGGGTACCGTTTGTGCCGGCCACGCGCGATGAGGCAGTGGTCGACGACGCTGTGCCGGGGGGAGACATGGCCCACAGTCTTTTCTTGACTTGCTCAAGCTCACGGTGCAGCGAAACAAGCTTGCGGACCTTCTCGCTCTGACGATCATCGCCACCGGCCGCCTCACGGTACGAAGCTGCAGCCGAGGCCGTGACGACGTTGTTGCTGTTGCTAATCTTGCGATAAAGCTTTTCATATACGCTGTACTTTTCTCTGAACATTTGGGCAAGCGCAAACATGTCTTCGTCGGGGCCGGCCGTGCCAGCCTTAGGCGGTGACGGAAGTGTGGACGGTAATGATGATGCAGATGTTTTACCGGTTTCAGTGGCAGGCCGCTTGGCAGTTCGAATAGTCACGTCGGACATAGAGGATGCAGGAAGCTTGCGCTTTTTGGGGTTTAAAATACTTGATGTGGTAGACGCCTGCGGTGACGGCGGTGAATGTGTAGAGGGCGATGCAGGTGACTGTTGTTGTAAAGTGTCAAAAGATGATGATCTAGATGCAGGAGTGCCGGTCGGCGTGGCACCGCGCGTGCTGCCCGCAGACGGGTGCATGCGCTTCCGAGTTTTTGATGTAATAGGTCCAGAGGTGGGTGGGGAGCTGTCGCCGTCAGAGACGACGGGTGACTTGCGGATCGTGGTGGCGCTACTAGCGCTGGTGCCTGACAAAGCTTTAGGCGATGTCGTTAGCAAATGCGACTGAGCAGAATCAGATGATGACACGGATGGTGATCGTCGCTTGGATCCATTGGTGGTACCTATCTTGGTAACCTTCTGGAGCATGGACGTAGGGTTCGACACTTGGCGCCGAACCTGGGATGCGGCCTGTTTTGCGGCTTTAGCCTGCTCAGTGATTTTCTCAAACGCCAGCTTTTCGGCGGCAGCCTTCTCTGCAGCTTCAATTTCAGCGGCAGCCCTGCGCTGCGCGTCTTTCTCCGCGGCAGCGGCATCGGCCTCGGCTTTTTTAATTTTAGGGTCAATAAGGTTGCGCCGATAAACATGGTCCTTAGGGATATCCAAGGTGTCAAAAGCTTTAGTAGCAGCGGCAATGACTTGGGTGCGCAGTGTGGGCGAGTATTTCCATTCCCACACTCGCAAGTCTTTGTAGCGGTTGTCGGCAAGCCGGTAGAGCTCCGGCTCTTCACTATCGGGGTTGGCCCTGGTGCCGTATTCCTTTAACAGATTTTCTACTTCTGAAAGGGGGATTTTCATTTTTTGTGCCATTGCCTCGGGAGTTATGGGCCCCACGGCAAGCAGGTGGATGGCGCGGTTGGGTAAAGAGTGGATGGAGGTTGACGATAACGGCTTGGTAGATGAAAGCGGTAGACGTTTAGGCTTTGATAAATTTGGCAGAGGCCGGGGAAATGATGACGGAGACGCATTAGTGGAGCGCTGGCCAGTGATGTCGATGAGAGTAGTACGGTTTGCCTGTTTCTCCCGCATTAATTCCTCGCTCTGCTGTTTTAGCAGTGACGCGGCGGAAGCGGGAGATGACTGAATAGTGGCTTTGTGAGTAATCTTTCCGCAGCTGGTATATACCGCTGGCGAGGTAGGCTTATAGATCTCCGTCGAGGAACTAGTGGGAGTAGCATTCATAGCATAAGAAACATCACCAATATTCAAAGTCTATACGAGAGGGCAGTTAGTATCTAGTACAGCGGGTACAGAGTATACAACGGACAGCAAAGGTAAGAATAGGGGGAGGGATTCATACCATTTTAGGTCCCATTGATATTTTGATTCCGGATTCATTCGCATTCTTGAGAGCAGCTAAGACATCGTTTGGCAGCTTGAGGTACATAGCCAGAGGCTTATTTGAAGGGTTAGAAGCTGGCAGAAGCGTAGCCTGAGAAGGTAGACGGGACGCAGACATGATGGATAGTTAGAGTTGGATTGATGCAGAGCGGTTATATGGGGAGGGATCGGGGCGGGTGAACAAGAAATGGCAAAAGCAGGATGAGGAATGAAAAAGAAAGCGAGCTGGAAGAGTAACGAAAAGAAGATATGAGTGAGCAGAGAAGAAATAAAATGCGGATGAGGAGGAAATAGAGATGAACCTGAGGGTCTAAAAAAAAGAAGAAGGAATAAAACGAGAAAGGGAAGTGACCAAATAAAAAAAAGAGGAGGTTTCAACTGTTCAATTTTTGGTATTTTTTTTGCAGTGCCATCATTCGGACAACTGCTCAAGAAGTTGCAAAGAAAAAAAAAGAAAAAAAAAAAAAACGCCGGACGGACCTAACCCTTGTGACAACAACGATGGTGGTTATGGATATCATGAAGGACTCGCCGATGCTAATGATTAGACATACAGAGCCGTTGCTTTCTAAATGACCTCAGATCATCTCTCTCAGGCTGTCTTTTGGTGATACTTCTTTTGCTCCAAACGCTCCAGCACCTGTCAGGTGTCTCCAGCATACCAGCTTTCTACTTCAGCCCGTCTTAATGCGCGCTGCTGCTGCTGCTTTATATGACACAGCATGACGTCGACTGATCTCCATAGCTATCAAATAAGCAGAAATATGACACCACGAACAGTTGTCAAACCTGGCTGAGACCAACAATTTGGCTAGCTGCCTGTTAGCCGAAGGGCTTTTTTGGGGGTTTACTGTTCTGCCAATGGGGACGGTGTTTGGGATTTCTCAACGGATTAAACTACAAAGCTACAACCTCGTCAATCCAAGGCGATCGAACTATAGTGCATTGCTATACCTTCTCCTCTTCCTCCTCCCCCATGTTGATTTGCCCTTCTGCTAAAAATAACACTGGCTGAATACTCTACGGTGGGCTCAGACCCAGGGGAGGAGAAGACAAGCCCGACTGACCGCAGCCACTCATCTACATTCAGAAGGCTTCTACATCAACGGCAGCCGGTAAGGGTCGGACCAGTAGCTTTTTTTTTTTGGGATGCCAACAGTTTGAGACAAGCTGTTTTCAACCGTACCATGCTCACCACCCTAAATATTTTTATAATGATTTCATGCCGGACATGGTAGCCTGTGACCCACATTTTTCATTTCGTTGTAGGTGAGGCTGCCATCTCCTGACAAAGACGATCGTCGGCATGTAGCTGGGAGTAGCTTCTGCTAGTTAGCGTATCAGCTTCCAAACATCGCTGATAGGGATGTAAGGGCTTTCGCAACTAGTGGTTGACAATTAGCTAGCCGACTCTAAAACATACCAGTACTGCTTTTGGGTGAGCTCCTCTATCCTCGGTTTCTTATTTATTTTATTTTTTATCTGCAAACTTTCAAAAATGGGCAAAATTTCCAAAACGTTTTGTATGTTGACGGTACCTTAGAAAATTGCATCATCATAATGAGCCCTAAATGCTTCTGTTCCGATACTTTGTCAGCTGTTAAATCCAACATGCTGATGGACTGACCAGCTTAAGAAAGATGGTCGTAGATTTCAACGCAAGTTTCATGCTACCCAATAGTTATTGAAGATATGGTTGGGTAAATACCTCTATGAAACCCTTTTGTAGTATATATCAGCTCATGGTCACAGAAGTGGATCTCAGGGTTGGAAATCAGCCAAAAGAAAAGCAGTAGAGATTAATTAAAGAAATTAAATAACAACGGCAAATTGCAAAGCCATCTTAAACCCAGAGCCTGTGTGTCAACTTCATTGTGTTTCTCTACCACTGCTATTGTTTCATATGCTGCACTAAAAAAGGGCAGGCTGTTACAAAACCCTGTCACATCATCACAACTGAAACAATACCCAACAACCCTATCATGTATACACCTCTTGCAAATGACACTTCATGAACAGAGAGGGAAAAATAATGTTGCTCCCTTTTTTTTTTTTTTCCCAGTATGGCTTTGTTTACAGTTTTTTGCTCAACTTGCAGATGTTGAAAAGTTAAAAATACAAAATACAAGCTGAAGTAATATATTAGATAAGCATAATTATGATTGTAAATGTAAAAAAAGTCAAACTATTTAGTGCTTATGACATGAACTCAAAGCAATTGGTTCATATCAGAAAGCATATTGCACAAGTCTAAGATGCGGTAGATTACTCAGAAACTAGTCCCTTACTAATGTCAATAAGCTTAAATAATAAACTTCTTCAAGTGCAGATGGCCCAACTTTAGAAGATCTGCTGGAATATTCTTTTTTTTTTTTTTTTCAGAACCACCACTCGCAATGAATGACATGACTGCTCAATTGATTGTACTTGAATAAAAGCCTTCTACTTCTTGATAATATATTTCATTAGCAATTGATTCATCATGGACTCTTAATCTTGTGTATTATTATTTTTTGTTTTTGTTTTGTTTTTATTTTGCTCTTTATCTGTCATGCGTTGGAAAGATGTACAAAAATCTGGGGTCCTTTGTAAATGTTCAACTCTCGGGAAAATTCCAACATCCACCGCGTCTCCCTAGCAAATAGAAATGCAAGTTCTCAAAGCCTCATCGATTCCATAGCCCCTCCTTCATTTTAAATAGTTGATAGACCCGACGCAGAGCAGCTGACACTTCTGTTACATTCGTTAACATGCGGGCATCGGAGCGAGTTGAGTCTTTGATGGATAAAAATGTAAATGGTCTGTGGTTATTTATACACTCGTTTGGTTTATCTGGCTGAATAAATGAGCAAGGTCCCTAATGTATATATATGTTTTTAATGGCGCCAGTAACCATGGTACTGAGAAATACTGGGGTAGATATCCGTGATGAGACTAGTCTCAGTGCTAACCGGAGGACTTGAGTTTATTTTTGAAACCCTCGGGGGTTTCCTCTTCTCCGGAAAGTTTTCTTGTTTACGAGAATTCTGCCTTGTCTTAATTATAACCTGGTCATATGGTTAGCCATATTCGAGGGATGAAATTTACTCGGTTTACCGTATATATCCACGAAGCTTGTTCCGAAAAACGAAAAAGAACAGGGAGCCACAAGCCACTAACATTACTGACGCTAACCACATCCCTCTCTAAACAAAATGCTAAATGGAGTCAAGGGATGACAAGGTAATAATAATAATCAAATAAAAAGAATCAAGTTTGACGGACTATAGTAGCACAATATTTTTGTGGGGTAGAAGGATGATGCCAGCACCGTCCGGACCATTTGAACCTTTGAATTAATGCCATGACCTGGGATCAAACACATTGTGAATGATGTTTATATGCTCTTCCAAAGCTTTCAACACGACAGCAAAGTAGTTGGTAGTGCGGTCTCGCATGTAGAAAAATAGAGGCCGTTCGAGGACATTAGTCCATGTGAGCCATTTGTTGAAGGAAGTGTTTCATGGTGCTCTTCAACCCCAGATTTTCAATGTTTTTGTATTTTTTTATTTTTTATTTTTTTCAATTTTTTATTTTGGTTTTTCAAGCGGCATGGCTTTTTAGTTGTTGGATATCTGCTTCCCCGGGTTTTTCCCATGACATTACATAAGACAAGTAATTGCGATTACGTTACCAGGTATTTTCACGGAAGATTGAAACGACTGGTGTTCAGCCCACTAAATTCCAAACTTTACGCTGTAAGGTTAGTGCAAACACCAACAAATCAAATGAAATTTCATCATCCAGGAAAAAGCCAAAAAAATCAAAAAAAAAAACCAAAATGAAGGCCATACGAAAAATCAACGGAATGCTTGCCCAACAGCTTGCAAATGACCAAGCCATCAGGTTTGATTCTGCTAACCACTTTAAAACTGAGGTTAGAAAAACCAATGCTCTTTTTTTCACTCTAAACTGCGGTTAGAGAAACCAATGCCCTTTTTTTTCTTTCTAGAGCATCATTGTTTTGTTTTTACTATCATCACTAAGATTGCCGAGACCCCGTAGCAAAAACTCCAGAACAATGAAGAGCAAAAACAAAAAAAAAAAAAAATACCCCTCTCATAGCGAAGTAACTGTCTACCCATGACGGTATCACTGACTTGGAAATGATTTGACGTGAGATCACAGCCATTCTTTATCCAATCATTGCTGGCCAATTGGATTTCTCAGTGGCCTGTGACTGCTGTTTTATGACGGCGTTTTCAATGTATTAAAATGAATCAAAATGTATGGTAAATTGCCCCTCATTCTGTAAATATGACTAATCTTTTGAAGATGACAAATAACACTTTCCTTTTTGAGAAGCCCAGTGACAAAGCACTAACCATAAGGTAACCTCAAAGTGCTGCTTCAAAGTATGGTAAAAACCTTGTTTATATGGTTATCTCAATTGGATTAACCAATATTGGCCATAACTTGATTTGTTGTTTACAACCACCACCCACCCGTAAAACCGTGGGAAAATGATCCAACAACGCAAAAAAACAACACGCTGAGTGGTATCTACTTGTTCTTTATTTGCTGCTTCAACAAAAAACTGCCTCCTCCTTCCATGGTAATTTTAATCATTTCCATTAACAGCGATCTCTAATTTTCACCTCCTCTTCAGAAAATTATAAAAAGGTCACCTTGCCCCTCCATTTTCCACTTTTCTAATCTTCTCTTTTTTTTTTTTTTCCTTTCTCTTTCCTCAAGCAATTTCATTGTTTTCTTAATCTCACACCCTTTCAATCTTCTCTTTACTTTTACATATTAATCAAAATGGTCAACGTTGGTATTAACGGTTTCGGCAGAATCGGCCGTATTGTAAGTAATCCTTATTATTATTATCCACTTTGCTATTCATAATGCTAACAAATCTTTCCAGGTTCTCAGAAACGCCCTCCAGAACCCCGAGGTTACTGTTGTCGCTGTCAACGATCCCTTCATTGACATTGAGTACGCTGCTTACATGTTCAAGTACGACTCTACCCACGGCAAGTACAAGGGTGAGGTCTCCCACGATGACTCTCACATCATCATTGATGGCAAGAAGATCACCGTCTTTGGCGAGCGTGATCCCGCTTCCATTCCTTGGGGTAAGGCCGGTGCCGACTACGTTGTTGAGTCCACCGGTGTTTTCACCACCACCGAGAAGGCCTCTGCTCACTTGAAGGGTGGTGCCAAGAAGGTTGTCATCTCTGCTCCTTCTGCTGACGCTCCCATGTTCGTCGTCGGTGTCAACCAGGACAAGTACACTTCTGACCTCCAGGTCATCTCTAACGCTTCTTGCACCACCAACTGTTTGGCTCCTCTTGCCAAGATCATCAACGACAACTTCGGTATCGTTGAGGGTTTGATGACCACTGTCCACTCCATCACTGCCACCCAGAAGACCGTCGACGGTCCTTCCCACAAGGACTGGAGAGGTGGCCGTACCGCCTCTGGCAACATTATCCCCTCCTCCACCGGTGCTGCCAAGGCTGTCGGTAAGGTCATCCCCGAGCTCAACGGTAAGCTCACCGGTCTTTCCCTCCGTGTCCCCACCGTCGATGTCTCCGTTGTTGACTTGACTGTCCGTCTCGAGAAGGCTGCTTCTTACGATGACATTAAGAAGGTTGTCAAGGCTGCCGCTGAGGGTCCTCTTAAGGGTGTTGTTGGTTACACTGAGGACCAGGTTGTCTCCACTGATTTCATTGGTGACTCCCGCTCCTCCATCTTCGATGCCGCTGCCGGTATCCTCCTTAACGAGAACTTTGTCAAGCTTATTTCTTGGTACGACAACGAGTTCGGTTACTCTGCCCGTGTTGTTGACTTGCTTGTCTACATTGCCGGTGTTGATGCCAAGAACTAAGTTTATTTAATGAAGTAAAATGTATTTAATGAAAAGATATGATTGATTACTACGAAATAAGTTGCCACTATTTCAAGGCTTTGATAAGGCCTATTCATCAAGAGCGCACTGAGAACGCAACCCTTGTTTTTCCACTGCCAGATGATATTCACGCATTTTTGCGCCACAATGAAAGTAATGTTTAATGTTCCATAGTACTGAAAACGATTTTTCTTTTAATAATCAATCTCTAACGTGTATTAATAGCGGGTCAAGCTCTATACCAAATAAAAAAACAAAAAAAACATGTGGGCTGACGTCCGGCCTACAGTCAAGGTCCTAGTTGCATACACACACAACGCGAGACATGTCAAGAGCACGTGAAAATAACCACTTTGCATGAATCCAACAGCGACCTTTTATATCATTATTATCATTGTTATGAGCTTACTACGTGAATATCACCAGTATCTTTGCCCTGATGGAGCGCTATCAATCCCTTTTGGCAAATAAAGCCAAACTGGAAAATAAATTCGCTAACACTGACAGCCGGGGGGTTAAAGGAAAAGGCTAGGACACAATGGTCCAATGGTCTATACTTGTTGTGAGCCTAGAGAGTAGGACTAAAGACCCGTTTCGTCTTAATGTGGTTAGAAAAGGAGGCCCTTCTATTTTTTTTTCTCTCATCAAGGCCTAGCAAAAGAGGTATGATACCGATAAATTAGGCAGGGTTTTGCAATTTTTTTTAAAAAAAATAAATAAATAAAAAAAATAAAAACAGTTGACATAGGTTAGTGAGACAGGTCCTTAGGCTCCCGTAGAATATAGTACAAGAGAACAACAGGACAAAAAAACTGAGACAGGGTTAAAATCCACCTTATTGTTTTTGTGGGCAATCGAAGCAGTAGATTGCGCGCGCAGGTGGGTACTAAAGCTTATAGACCGTATATATACAGTTTATCAGCATCTGCCCTGGGAACAGGCCCCCGGGTACACAGACAAGATCTATTGACGTGGTAGATCAGCCCGTATTTACAAAGTAGTTTGAACATGGCGTTCCATCACCAACAGGGCCGTGGGCCCGTCCAGAAGACCTGGCACTAGAAGAAAAGAAGAGGGAAAAAAAAAAAAATCCAACATCGTCCTGGGGGTGGCAGTACTGCTGAATCTTGCAGGCCTTATACATAGGCAACAAAGTGTACGTGTCTACATCTCAAGGTGACCACTGTGTGCTTCCGTGTGGTTAGAAAACAAGCTTGAGGGAAAATCAGGCTACTGGTCTCAACATTACCCTGAAAATTAAGCAGCAACAAAAATAATAATATTAATAATAATAATAAAAAAAAGCCAGTAATATAAAGATATCAACCAAATGTCAAAGCTCCCTTTGATTTAATTAGACAATAAAAAAAAGGCGCCTTGGAGGTTTCAGCCCTTGCGGAGGCACTGAACAAGTCTCTTGGTAATTTCGTGGACTATGACAAAATTGGGATACGTAATATAATACTTGGGTGGCGGATTGATATCAGAGATAGACGCCCAAGTCAAGCCTTCAACAAAATTTGCTGTGATCAGCCACCCAGCAGTGGTGATTAATCTACAATCTCGTTAGCAAATTGATTTACGCATGAATAATATAGAGTGAAACAAATTTTTATGTTTTTTTTTTTATTAAGATAAATGGATTGAAATATTGGGCCGCCTCTTACTACAATATCATCATCGTGAGGCTGTGTGACTACAGGCTTGAACCGGATCGTGAAAGGAATCAATGTCGATCTGCAGCTGGCTGTGTTGAAAAATTTTTTTTTTGGAACTGAATGACCCAAATATTGACAGCAATAGAACTCCAGGTAGTTTCAAAATCCTAGGTTTGAGTTCCTACTGAATCACCTTTTGAAACTTCACATGTTGTCTCAGTAGAGTCAAATTGCTCGCACTGCTAAGCCAGATTGCCTCCTATCTTAAAACTACAAGAGCATTGTCAAAAGCAAGCAACCGTCCAAACAGGTGTTTTTTTTTTCTCTCTCACTGACTTAAGGTTGCAGTAATGGTTCAAACACACGAGAGGCATTTCGGAGACTCCCTCCGGCCCCGCGTGAAAAACCATCTCCTCAAGGCTCCCGCACCGAGGGGCATGTTTGCTGCTTATGAGAGAATTCTAACCGCCTGGAATTTCTACACCGATGGGGTACACAGCATGGTTCTACAAAACTTCGGATCAGTCTGACTATATTTTTCCAAGCCTTGCGCAAAATTTAGTTGCTCAACAAAATTGTAAAGAAAATTCTAGTAGTGCGCACCAGGGCTTTTCGGAAGTAAATGATATCAGGCGTATACGACAGACGTAGCAGGGGTCAAAAGGGGGTAAAAGAGCAAACTTCCGATGCCAAATTCAGTACTGCAAAGGGCAAGTTTAAATGTTTTTTTTTTTTTTTTTGGAACTTTCACACCTCATCTATTTACGAAACCCTTTTGCCAATATTAAAAAAAAAAAACAAGAAAGTTTTT
>Ga0160505_101659_pt1 | contig 10324 bp, 2 predicted proteins | sample DIDeMG_FD_108225 | JGI IMG/M metagenome (GOLD analysis project Ga0160505, IMG submission 108225) | Enriched chicken feces microbial communities from UW Madison campus, WI, USA - DID2874_E49_Stillage MG | ecosystem: Host-associated > Birds > Digestive system > Large intestine > Fecal ...
TACAAAGAAGACATGAAATTTCAAAAACATTTGTCTCTATGAGACTGGCAAAGTAGCGGTGTCAGCGCGCGCAATAAGTTCAGACGTTCGATGGCGCCGAATTTTCCATGAAAGTATCCATGTACTTTGGAATAATTTATTTGTTATTAGGGCTTGAAGTTACAAGTTAACGATACGGGAATTGCATACATTAGAAAGGAATCTCAACATAAACAGCATCAGCTCAACTTTAGACTCCAAGCCAGTTAAGTAGTAATACAGCATGTAAAAACTAATACAATTATATCTGGTTAAGAAATTATTAAAAATTAAAAATAACTATCAGCGTGGTAGCTTCAATGTTGGAGTTCAATACGCTTGAAAGAAATGGTGTTGTATTTCAATAACGAGTTTAGAGCATCATGATCAAGCTCTACGTTTGCTAGAATTTATTTTCATCACTATTCTTGCTCTTGGTATTAAAATTTAAGAGCTCATTGATTATGAAACAAAAATTGAAGTTGAAATATTATAAAACAGAATCTTAGCAGTATTTTTCAGCAAAACAATAAATAACATTATTAGACTAGTATTTCAGACATACAGAGAATCGTGACTAATCAAATGGGATATTGCTGACATATCATTCCAACTCAATGTTTAAGACGAACTTTGATAAAAAAAAAAAACCTTTCGAGTTACGCCCACTTGAAAAATCCATTTCTTCATGAATCCGCCCGCAAACCACAATGCTAAAAACAATGATAATGGCTATGGTGTAGAAGAAGCATATTTGCTACACCAGCTTTCGACTCCTACATCGGTACTCTTTTCTGTTGCAGATTTTATCATACAACCTGCACATGTTAAATCTGCACATCGGGATCTCGTAATTGCTCGTTCGAGATCTCTCGAAATCTATAGTTATCAGAATTCTAGTTATGTCCTGTCTTTCATAATTCCCTTAAATTCCCAAATAACGGCGTTAGACACTGTTCATATCTATCCCAATCAGCCTAAATCGCTCGTATATATACTGGATGACCACAAGTGCTACATTGTGCATTATAGTTCTAACGATTTCGAAACTGTGATCAGTTTCGCAACTGGAATGGAGAAGGGACCTGTTGCGGCACAGTTTGGACCTTTTTTGAAAACCAATTCTCATAGTCGACTACTAGTTTTACATACAGTTCAAGGGTTTCTTCATGTCGTGACATTTTCATTATCGTCTAATACGAAATCCAGTGAAAAATCCAAAACCCCCGCCTTCAAACATCACTATATTTCGGTGCCATTCTGGGATATTACATCTATTGAACTTATAAATCCTGGGAATAATCGCCAGACTGCTGAAAAATCCCCGACTCTCGTTATTTCCTTTACCAAGCCTAACAAAGCTTCAACCCTGAGAATCTATAGCCTTGACGAAAATTACAATCTTCAATTGTCAGACTCGGAACCTATTTCATTATCGCGACCAAAATCGTTAGTTTTACCTCTTCAATATCCGGGATTTGGATTTTTGGTTGTTAATAATTCGCAAATAAATTATTACACTATCAAAAATTCATCATTGAACAGACACAAAAAAAAGAAGCATGGTTCTTCGACATTCACTGCAAAGGCAAACCTTGAACAGACGATTGATTTACCTAACAAAACTTACATTTCATACTATTTTTATATCATAAAAGATAGGGTTCATCTTATTCTTGGCAGCAGGGAGCGATCAATTCATCTCATTACTATCAAGCGGAAATCTTCTAATACTGTGTTTAAAATAGAAACACAACTCACCTTGGAGATACCATTTACTCAGCTGGTATATTGCGGTCCTAGAGAAGTATTTGTTTGTAACAACAACGGCGCCTCTGCTTTACTTTCCATAGATATACCATCTAAACGGTATAAAATTTTAAAACGGTTTGAAACTATTGGGCCAATCTTTGACTATACTCAATGTGAAAAGGATATGCCCTTCTATACTTGCTCTACAAATGGTCACAACAGCAACATAACAAGATTTTTTGCTGGACAAGTTATGGAAACTCTCAGTTCATTCCAATGCCAACCTAAAGCTCAAAATATTTGGTATGACGAAAACTCAGGAAACCTTGTCTTAAGCTACTTTGACAGCACTGATACAATTCCTTTATGTGATTCTCAATCAATTTTGACTGTTCCCTTTACTGCCTCTAGCACTCTTGCATATGCTAATTTTACTTCTTACCACATTCAGGTCACTCCACATGCTGTGTTTCAACAGGATCTTTGCTCCGGGATGATAGAAAATGTAAAGACTGATTCTGTACAGGCCTTTATTACTAACCAGTTTGTTTGTGTATCTACATACCAGAGTGTTTTTCTCTATACACATACTCTCGAGCTGGTATTTGAATACACAGTCTCTGAGAACATCCACGATATCCTGTGCAATGAAAAATATCTTGTTATATCACTTTGGCAGAGTGACAAACAAGTCATTTTTCGAATTTCGGATTTGGTAAAACAAATGAAGAACCTATCATTCTCAGTGCTTAGAAATCCTAGCCCGTTTTTTGTCATTCCCATCAAAGCTTTTTATAAGCCTGTTTGGTTAGAAGATTTGACTATTTCGGATTCTGAAAAATTACAATTGAAAGAAAAACATTCACCAAGTTTTTATTTGCTTTCCTCTATCATGGGTACTCAGCAATCTATGACCTATATTGTGAGATATTTTTCCAATGGGGCTCTGACTATTGTATGTCTAGACGATTCGGTGCCTGAGTCGATGATTATGCAGTATGCTACCGACCATGCTAAATTTTTGGAAATTCAGTCCAGGCTTCCATTGAACCTTTTTTACTCGGATGGTGTTGTTTATTGTCTGGGAGAAACAAGCTACTGCGTTAATCTTTGTGACAAGTTTTGGACCGGCATGATACAGGAATTATCTCTTGACTTGCACTGTCCAACATTTTGCCAAAGCATTAAAATTGGTTCCAAGGGACAGTCAATTTATGTTTTTGGTAACAATGCTGGAGATCTCATACTGACTAATCCTTTCCCCAATCGCAAAAGCTTGGTCTATAGGCAGAAGTATTTTTCAGGTGTTGCAACAAAAATCAAATCAAGTTCTGATTCAAAATTTGTTGTATCCCTTCTAACTAAGGTCTCTGGCGCAGTTGCAACTCAATCGGTAAGTGTTCATGAAGGAAGTTCACTGGAAATATTGGACACATTATCATTTAACACCCATGAAAACGTTATTGATATTGGTATATTCTGGGTTTCTTTTGATAAGGAAAATGATCTTCATTTCCTAGTTCTTTGTGAACAGTTTGATCCAGCTATGCCCAAGTCTAAGGCTGTGATGTTATACTGCAAATTTGATATTTCTTCGCCTAAGATCAAAGTTCTCGTTCGAGAGTACTTCCCGGAAGTCCCAGTTTATCTTGAAACATGCAACTTATCCTATGCAACAACCGTTTCGAAGGTTCCAGACAGTAAAAGACTTGTGTTTAATCTATACTGGTCAAATATGAAAAAAAACTACACCATATCAGACCAAAAACCAATTACTCTAACAAGTCAAAGTCTGCCAGATTATGACATAGTAGAGTATACTGAGGTTGATAATTTAGGTCGCAGCATTTTAAATGGCACTTTTACCAGTCAGGATGATGTGTCTTTTGCAGTTCTTAATAATGCTGGAAAGCGATATGTTCTTGCCTCCAGTACGTCTTCGAAAGAAACAGATGACTATTACACATATGAAGGGCACGAAACTTTTACACCACCACCCTTCATTTACCAGCACATTTCGGAGCAAATTACAAAAGTTGTTTCTTTGCACGGTTCTTCGTTTGTTGAAGCCTCTCCTTATCTCACACCTAAAAGTATTATTACAACTGTATCGGGAGCTCTCTATGTTCTCTTTTCAGTTTCAATTGAGAGCTCGATATTGGCTGATTTGCCACGTTTTGGCAGCCTAGTGACTTTTCATGAGAAAGAAGGTGATAGTAAGGGTAGTCGTATAGCTGTTATCGAAGGACAAAATTTGGCAGCAGCTGATGCTGGTGTTTTCAACAATCCGCAGGTTGATGATCTTTTAAATAGCAAATTTTTAGGCTCTTTTATTACATACTTTGGCTTGGATACTATATAGTTGACTTTTTTGAATGAAACTTGTTTTGTTAATTATTGTTCGTAATTAAAAGTTGTGTCCATGGAGAATTGTGAGCCATCGAACGCTTGAACTCATAACACACTCTGACACCGCTATATTGCCACTCTAACAAAGAAAAATGATTATATATTTAATTAAAAGCTTTGCTTTGGTGATTTAAGTTGAATTTATTAGTCCAAGAGAAGAGAAAACCAATTTTTTTCAGTTTGCTGCCAGTAGTGGAAATGACCTTTGCTAAAAGAAAATTATCTAGCGCATTTAATTAAACATCTAATGGTCTCTTGGCCCAGTTGGTTAAGGCATCGTGCTAATACAACTCCTAGCAGTTAACGCGAGGATCGGCGGTTCGATCCCGCCAGAGACCATATTTTTTTGTTTCGATTCGTGTGATATATGCTGACGAGGAGAATTGTGAGTAGGGAACTGAGTTTTATGATTGGTGTGTCCATGTTGATGTTTTTTTGAAAAAAAAAAGTGTTGATGGTATATGGTGCAAACTTTATTTTAGATCTGTGCATGGCTGGTTATATAACTTGGGGAAGCTTTTTTTGTTACGGGATAAACTGTTAAACTTAGTTATCGCGCCAGCCCCGTCCATTGGGCCAGTTGGAGATTGAACAAACTGCATAAACATTGAAAAACTTAATAATGAAGGTTAGAACCACAGCTTCTCGAATCCTTGGTTCATATAAACAACAATCCAGCTGGTTGGTTAGCATAACTGCGTTCTTGGATAAGATACATGCACAATAACAGACAAGGGCAGCTTAGTTATAATTCAAAGCATGATTTACTAGAAGCACACTAAAGATGGTTTATGACTGCATCAAGCATGTCTGAGACTTTATTTTTGTGTCTTAAACCGCATTTTATTGAGATCAGCTTCTAAAAACTTTGCAAAGCATGGACCAAAATTTACTTCTACGGTTAAAAAAAAAAAAAAGGTTAGTGATCGCAAAGGCTGAACTCGCAGGTAAAAGAACCATACGGTGATGGAAGATGCTTGGGACAACCAACGTACGACCGGCCAGAGCATAGTCGACATTCCTTTTTCTCACACCTTGTGCAAGGAGCTCGGACTCTACCTTTTCTGAGATTTCAGCATTTTTGCATTTGATTTACTATTACGGTTCAATTTAAATTTACTTGAAATCAGAGATAATCTATTTTCAATCAGAACAAAACGGGGTCTGTTGGAACCTATGATCATAATTATACCCATTCTGAAACGGATGAGTGAACATTGATAGACCAGCCCTTTTTTTTTTTCAAAATGATTTCCGTTGAAAATCTACTTTATCCTGGAATCAAACTCATAAGAGTTTGGAATGTGGGTGGAGGAAACATACTGGGCGGTTGTAGAGAATGGTGAGTGGATGATAATAGAAAAACAAATGAAGATGGAAGTTATATTCATCGACACAAGACTAGAAGTATGAGGGCAATGGATTTCAATACTACGTTGGATGGCCTAGTATGACATGCTCCATCGTAGATGAACGAAATAGTCAAAAAGCTGGAGACCTTTTCAACGACTGAGAAATAAAATAAATTTAAAGAACCTATTTCATTCAATATGCTTTAAGTAATACCAATCATTGGTTAATCAGAGCTTCTGATTACCATGAGCATTATTGCTCTATGAGCATGCATCTCATGTGGACACCGAGAAGGTCAGCGAGGTAGTAATCGAAGTCTAGCAACCTGAACAAGGTCCAATTCTGTATTCATGAATAATATTGGCTCTTTCCAAAAAAAAAAGGGGGATTATGATTTCTCCGATAACAGTGTTATGGAAAACAACGCTGTTTTGGGCGATGATGGTGCAGGTGATATCTGCTAATTGTTAAACAGGAATTGCAAGGGTATGTAATATACATTTGTTTTCAGATCAGTCATGAGAATAGTATTATACTTTTAAGAATTAGCATATTCTCAGATTATAGATATCAATATTCATCGAGAACCTTTTCAAGAATGAGGATGGATCAGGGGTTCCTTAAAGCTCAAGAGTGACAAATACCAACCAAACTTGTATGAAAATGTCGATATGTAACTAATTTTTTATTTTTATTATGGACGAATTCGAATATCCTGAATTTATATTTTTATCAGTGGCCAGCTTTCAGTGTCAAATGACGATCTGAAAAGACACCCAGATTCTTGATTTAACAGTATATGCAAGTACGCTGTGTTTTATTACCAGATCTTAAAGAAGGATTATTGAGATGATTGTGGCCTTGTTGACTTTTCTAAAACTTTTTCATGAACGAACTATCTTGTAATTTTATTTTTTGGAATAAATCCATGTGGACTGTCATAATCCGCCCCACTATCTTAAAAGATCTGCAAGATTTTCAGCGTGCTAATCAAGCAGTTGAACTAGTTATTTTTTGAATCCTTAATTTTTGAACGCAGCTTTCTTTTTTTCCGACAAGCTTATGCTAGATAAATAGATAAGCAGGAGAAGTCTATGCTGCAAAACAAACCATGCTCTGTCGATGTAGAGGATATTCATTGTTTAAATACTGCCAATGCCTTTCAAACCACTTTGATGCCAAGCTTTGGTTGCAGAAACAAATCTCAGCACTCTCTCAGCACAAAATAAAACGGTTCCAGCATGAATGTGACTAACACAAGAAAGTACCTGTACATGCAGCTTATCACAAATTCAAAAAAAAAATTACAAGCACGTTGACTGAAACAGGTTTTAGTGAATTTGTATTTTATAAGAGTATCAGTATTTTTCATGGAATCATAAGATAGGCGGTCTGATCAGCTGCATCACAGCCATCGGAATAATTTTTGGATCATTCACATGTCTACAACGTGTTGAATGATCCTCCAACTCTCGTTCAAGGGGTTTAGTGGAGTTTATGCAACTAGATCTTGGAGATCCTAAAATAAGCAACCGAGGAAACGGCTGTGCTTGTATTGTGGAGTGGTAATACGAATATCAGTTTGGAACCCGCCAGGGGGACCCTAACTAATCTATCGATGTCCTAAAATATTGTATTTTTGTTGAAAATCCCTCAGCAAATTTGTAGGAACCTGGGCCTATCTGAACCTTGCAATCAGCAAAAAACAGAAAGCTTTCAGTATGGACTAACTTTTATTAATCTACTGTTGGTTTGTTTGCCCAATTTGGTCTCTGGGCTGCCGACTTTGAAACTCTGCTGTAGGGCATAGTGAAACCCTTAAAGACCAAACCCAATCATAAAAAAATAAAACCCTTTTCCAATTATCTCGGCATGTTTTCAGTTTGCCCTACACCGTTCTAAAACATGATCTGCTCTGAAGTCATATTGCAATTGAGCCCCGGTTTACGCTTGTTGAATTTCACTAGTGGCAAACCGTTTTTGGTTTTGATTTGTCATTTCTCAATGGCTTGACAGGAAACTAGTACCTGAGGGAAGGCTGAAGCAAGAACAAAGACCGTTATTTGTGCTTGTTCGGGTGCTGCGTTGTGGTACCACCGGATCAAACTTAGTTGCCATCGACTTTGTGCTCCAATCATTTGTGTCAGGCCCATGATGTTTAGATATACCAATAAAACACAGTCTCAACTCGTTCAAGGCTTAGTACCATGAGGTTTGACCAAGTAACCACTACAAAGTGAGCCGTTGCTTGATAAAAGAATCACCTTTAAAAAAAGTACATGTCTTACCATTAACTCTTAGTCTAGTTTTTTTAAAACATAAACATCTTACTTTTTATACCAATTCAACGTTGCTCATCTCTACAATGGACCCGGGCCTGACACACGATGCTCACAGCAACATTGTTTCAAAATTTGGCAAACAATGCTTTATACAGCTCCTACTCATCACAGTCGTGATTCATTTGATCTTTGCCTTCGTACAATCATCTAAAGAACCACTTATACTCTCAAAAAGCAACCTGATTCAGCTCAAGAAGTGGGTGACAGATTCAGCGACACAGATAGAAATTAGCAAACTGTTTGAAACGATGACTGGGTATGTTATTGACTTTTATGAACCTCAAGAGCTGTTCGAAACTGAGGACCCTATTGGTGAAGTGTTCGAGCATTCGTTTGGTACAGAAGGCCATTTCCAAGTGACGCCCCCGGAATATCAGGCTTTAATACACGATTCATATGTGCAAAACTTGGAAACCCGGAGCCAGCATGGCTCGCATTCGCAACAGGAGCTTCCAGTGTATAGTCAACTCCCCGATTCTTCAATTCAACAAGCAACCAGTGATACATCCAGATTAGAACCGTCAAGCCGAGCTAATACTGAGCAGGCCAATTCAACTGCTCGACAGAGGGCTTCTTCTGGAAACTGGGTACGGCGAAACCTGAGACAGCCCTTCAGACGCGCCATGAACAAATTTTTGAACCCGGTTAACTCCAACGCTAACCAACCAACAACTGATGGGGAGTCGAGTGATACTTCACAAGCTGTATCAAATCAGTCGAATTCTAACAAGCGTAAGGGAAAATCCAGAACAGCGAGCTCTCAAAAAAAGCAGTATACCAACTTTCCAGAAAAGGTGAGATATTTGCGGTCACTGCCAGCAATGCAGAAGAGAAATGGAACCAGTCTTTTGAAAATTAGTCGAGACCGGCTGATTGAGACATCCTTTGATGCAATCATGTCGCAGTCACCCAAGAAACTTAAGAAACGCCTATGCATTAAATTTTGTGGTGAGGATGGTGTTGATCAGGGAGGAATTTTAAAAGAATTCTTTTATCATCTTTCAAGGAGTCTTTTGGATCCGGGCTATGGCATGTTTGAGCACGGTTCAGACAGTAAAGATTCGCTACAAATTAATCCATATTATACCAGCTCGCTTGATCACTACAAGTTTGCTGGCCGACTGGTGGGGCTAGCTGTTTTCCACGGCCATTTAATCGACGGGTACTTTGGGCTGTGGTTCTACAGACATATTCTTGGAAAAACTGTTGAAATAGCCGATTTGGAGCTCATGGATCCAGAATACTATCGCAGCTTGAAATGGATGCGTGATAACGATATTGAGGGCATAATTGACAATACTTTTTCAATTGAAGAAGACGTGCAGGGCAAGCTCAACACAATTGACTTAAAAGTGGACGGCCACAATATCGCGGTAACAAACAAAAACAAAAAGGAGTACTTGCAGCTCGTGGGTGAGTGGAAGTTATACAAACGGTCAGAAGTCCAATTTCAACAGTTTCTTGAGGGATTCCATGAGTTTGTTCCAGCTACTATTACCAAATTGCTCAACGAAAAGGAGCTGGGACTGCTGGTAGCTGGACATCCACGCATTGACCTCGACTACTGGCGGCGGCACACCAAGTATGGTGAAGGTTATACCAATGATTGCCATGTAATCAATTGGTTCTGGGCATGTCTCGAAACGTGGGATCCAGAGCAACATTCCCGACTTCTGCGATTTGTGACGGGCAGCGGGCGCATTCCGGCCAACGGGTTTTCACCCATGGGTTATCACAGTGAGCAGCTCAGGTTTACTATTCTGAGGCAACCAAATCCAAAAAGCTTACCAACTGCAAGCACATGTACCAGCAGCTTGTACCTTCCACGGTACTATTCTTATCACGATCTGAATAAAAAATTGATGTTTGCCATAGAGGAAACGATAGGGTTTGATTTAATATGAGTTTGCATCATACCAGAGAGTTATTTCAATTTATTTTTAGTGTATTTAGGTTATCAATATTAAACTTCAATTTGGTTTTGTTTATCTCTGGGTTTTAATAAGCTAGGTAGTAAAGGCAGCGAGAGAATAACAATGAATACAGCAGGACGCACTTTGCTAGTACCCATAAATACTTTCGAGCGCTGACCTGCTTAAGTATCCTTCTATTACCGTGAGGCGCTAGTATTTATCTGAAGCAATTAATAATATTATTATTATCACACATGCCTAAAATACTTTGCAACGTTCTTCAAACAATTCTTTTGTTTAGTTGTAATTGTTATAAAATTTGCCTAGGGGATTGCTTTTTTTTTTTTTGCAGTCATCAGAAGTGGCCATTAAAAGACTAACAGTTATCATAGAATAAGAAAGAGTTTCAATCGCGCGCGTGGAGCGTCACCACGGCCGGGGGGAAATTGGGCTTACGAAAAATAGCATAGTGTATGCACGAACGAGTGGTTTGAGTGCTAAAAAAAAAAAAAAAAAAAAAAAAAAAAAAAAAAAAAA
>Ga0160505_101661_pt1 | contig 10317 bp, 3 predicted proteins | sample DIDeMG_FD_108225 | JGI IMG/M metagenome (GOLD analysis project Ga0160505, IMG submission 108225) | Enriched chicken feces microbial communities from UW Madison campus, WI, USA - DID2874_E49_Stillage MG | ecosystem: Host-associated > Birds > Digestive system > Large intestine > Fecal ...
AAGATAGAAATCCACCAAGCAGTGAAAAACATCCCCACGAAAACGTGAAGAGCCAAACGAGCCCATGGGAATCTGATTTTGATTCTTTGCCACTTGCTCAACTCAGAATTGCCATTACTGTTTTTGTCAGAGTCCAGCGACAGCTCAATCTCCGCCTCCTTAGTGTCGGTTTCCTTCTCGATGGCATCGAATTGTTCGTTCTTAAGCGAAGGCTCTGGCACCAAAGCTTCAATATCGTTTGCGGCCATTTTAAAGAAAGCTCAACTGTACTAAGAGAAGGGAAGAAAAAAAAAAAAAATTCTTTTCACAGTTGGCGCAGGTGACAAGATATTATATGGGGTGACGCCTATAGAAAAATCATACGAAAAAGAAACAAAAAGGCAGAATGCAACAGTGATGCTTCTTCATGCACCGCGCCTGTCAATGTTTTTCCGATGAGATACTGTCACTTTTCATGCGCTCAGGCAGAACGTCTTCAATTCAGACTATTTCCAGCTCCTAATGCTAATGAAATCCACCTTTATCATAAATTATCATTCTCTTTGATTCATTGGTGTTGAAGTTTTCTCTTCCCCAGCAAACAAAAGATGCTCAGCTCGCTCAAACGTAAAGGAAGGAAATTCCGTACGGCACCATTGCCAAGTCTCCGAAAGTGCTTCTATACCATAGTATGCAGGTAATGGTTTCGATACGTCCTCAATCTGAAGATAAATGGGAACAAAATGCCATATACCCCACTTAGAGCCATCTGGGGTAAGTCATTCCTCTTTAGTCCACATAGCAAAATTTACAAAAATGGAAGGAGTAACGGATCAAAGAGTCACGGACCTCTAAGATGCTCACCGAAAGGCTTTATTCAGGAACCCCGCCCAGAACATCGGGAAAATGCTCACGGCTTTTCACCTCTAACTATCTGCACAACCCCGATGATTCTTATCTGTGCCAAAGTCATGGGTAACGAGCCATGCCGAGATAACTAGTCCTCCCCATGTGAGCTCCTATCGCTGCGATACTTATCTTGGTTTTCCGTCATATACCGGGAATCGATGCCGTTCCCTAACCCCATGAGGGTCTTCATAACTGCCTCGGTAGTGCCAATCATTGGACGGATTACTATAACAGGCGAAGATTTAGCAATTGTTGCGAGCAGCTCTTGAAAATTCTCGGCATCTTGAAGATCGTTTCTCAATCCGATAAGCTTTTTCTTGGTTGTCTTTATGTTTTTCTCGAGAGATTTGTAGGCAGATTTCAATCCCTCCTTGACGTTGGCTGGTTGGTTGGAGTATAGACTGACCATCTTCTCAGTATATTCACCATCTTCCTCGTCCTGATCCTCCTCTTCGTCCTTAGATCGATGGACATCAGGCGTACCTGACTTGCTCGATTCATCGAAAACAAGAATAGATGGCTGCAACTCGTCGAACTCCAGATCTTCCTCGTTTACCTCGTCCAATGCCGAATACAATTTCTGGCTTGAATATGGATCACGATCAATCTGTACGGAATTCTTGAGCAAGAGTGACGATTCCAAGATACCATTCTTCTTTGCCCCACTTCTGTGTTTAAGATCTCGTACATTCATCTTCATTTCTTTGCGAGGTTTCCTTGCAGTCAATCCTTCTCCACCAAAGTACTCTTCCAGATTCTCGAGCATGACTTGGGTGCCCGAAGCCAATTTCACACCAAGCTTCAATAACTCATAGGTTGTGGTCTTAGCGAAAGACTTCGTTCCTTTTTGAAGACTTCTCATAAGACGTCCGTCCTTCTTGTATTCCTTCAATGGTACTGTCACCAAGTCTTTGACACCTCCCCCGATATTAACAATGGAACGCACAGGTGATAAACCTGCTAAGAGTCCAGCAAGCTGATACTTCTGAATGTAGGGTGCATACACATTTCCTAGGGCCTGCCCCAATTTGGGGAATCCCGGAACCCCATAGACAATAGCTTCTCTCAAGGCAATATCCGAACCATCTAGGATGAAGAAATTAACGAATTCAGCGTGATTTCCAGACCTCAAACCAGAATAGTCGATCTTTTTAGGTTTGTAATCAAACTTCAATTTCAACGGAGCAACCACAAGCTTCTGAATATAGACCATTTCGTCCGCGGGGAGCTGAAATCTGGTATCCCGAAACTCAAAGAATCGAGTGATAAATTCTAAGGTATCCTGGTCGATATAAAGTCTGACTGGAAGAATTGAGACGTTTATAAGAGCCTCCGTATATGCCAAAGTTGGATCTGGCCTGACATTCATCAAGCTAAACTTGAGCATGCTGGTTCCAATTTCTCGTTCTCCAAGGATGCTCATATAAGTCAAAATCTTGTTCCAAGTAGACGTGGGCACGTTATCAAAAACAGTGATTGAGTCCAATCTCACATCGATATTGTTAACTTTTTCAAACTCTTGTTTCTCAGTTACCCTATCCACTCGAGGATCATTGCTTGTAAAGTTAGTCAAGTTGATTTCGATGTTCTTCAAGTCCACCAACACTTTATGAATATTGGAACGATTTAGTCTTAATTCTTTGTAATGCTTCTCGACATTTACCTTGATTTCTCCATCTTGTTGGTTATTAATCTGGTCAAATTGCACTTGCGAGTTTATATGGGCAACTAATTCACTTGGAGATGTCCCTTCAGGTAAGGATAAATTGATTGATTGAAACAAATTCTCAGAAATTGCCTCAAATGGTTCTGCATCATCATCATCATCATCTTCAACCACACTCGTAGAAAACTGTGGCTCAACATGCTCAGATATTGGGAGACTACCCTTCAACAATTCCGAAGAATTTTTTGGTAAAGAGTCTTCTTCTTTGGTCAGTTGCTTGTTTTTCTTTCTTTCTGAAGCTTGTTTAGCTTTACCTTCCAATTTTTTCACTGCTTTTCTCAATGTCTTGCGTGTCTGCTTCCAGTCAAACCCATCATACAAGTATATTTTTGTCTTCGAGAGATTAATGTTGAAACTGAATGGATATATGTTGATATCACTTTTTGAAGATTTCTCCGAAAAGTGATCCTCAACAACCAAAATTGAAGATGAGTCGATATTGCTGTTGGAAGATGAGTCCAAACTCAACTTGCTCACTCCCAGTTCAATATTGACGTCTGGCCCTGGAATATCGTTATAGTAGTCATCAACAATGAAAAAATCTTCTGAATCTTTTTTAGCAGGCTTTGTTAGTTTCGCAGAAGAAGTTTGATGATTAGAGGCAAAATTCTTAGAACCACCTTTCCGTAAAGCTTGGATCTCTTCAAGAATTTCGTTAGGAAGCTTGAAACCCTCTTCCACTTTAACTCTGAATTTGTCCTCACTCATGAACACTGCTGGCGCTTTCAAGTCATTAACAGTCTGACCCAATGTATGTGCGGAATCAGCACAGAGCTCAATTTGGTGTTCGTCGGAGTTAATCTTGACATCAACTAGAGAGAGATCACCTCGAATACCTAAACGTTGATTCCGTCTTTTGATCTCACCCACATCAGTGTTGACAGTAACTCCAAGATGCGAAGAGTTAATGTGCCCGATCATCACATGTCCCATTGAGGTCAAAATGGATTGAGGAGTAGATTGTGAATAATTCTCCGTAGCATTCTTGATATTATTCTTATCGTCGATCAAAAAGAGAGAGAGTTCACGAAAGGAACTCTTAATATAAAACTGCTCCTTCCCTGAGGTAAAGTCCATGTTACCCCTGGAAACTGCTAAACTTAACTTACTGTTAAGTCTATAGGGGTTCATGCCGACGACAAAGTCATTGAATGAAACATGTATATCTGAGCGCTTTGTGGAGGTTGGAGGATTGGCTGGAGTTGTAACCTGAACTATTTCCTCGGCGTTATGCCCCTTAGTGACATCTCTCTTCAAAAGTTCTATCCAATTGGCATAATATTCGACACAAAATCTACGAAGAACGAAATCCATCGAAGAGTTCTTCTCGTTGGACACAAGAACGAAGAAAGCCATAGGGGTGGTAGAGGGGGAATTAGTAAAGCCAGTCAAGAAAGGCTGAGTCAAACCACCGGCCTTCAATCTTCTCAATGCCCCAACTGACTTCACAAAACCATGAGTGTTCCCAGCTTGCTGGCTCAACTCAAAATGGTCGATTTCGAAGTCCATATCTCCGAAGTGCTCAAAGAGGTTCTTCACCGAGAAGTTGATTTGCTTGATAAACAATCTTAAAGATGCCACAGAAGGACGTAACAGTTCTCCAAACGTAACGGACGGGGTTTGTGAGCCTTTCATTCTGCGAAACCTCGTCTGGTTAGAATAAATTGAACTGGCGTATGAACCTGCTGATCCAAAGGAAGAGATCTTTTCCAGAGGTTTCGACAACGCCGTGTCCAAAGCATTCACTAAGTTAGAATAATTCAGAAACTCCTGAGAAAATTCCATAAATGCTTGTTTGATATTAATTAGAGTGCTGAATTCCATTGAGCCCTTTATCGTTCCGCATGATAGCGTATTAGAACATTGCAATGTCAACTCACGAGGAGTGGAAGTGGAGGAGCGATATAAAAAATGCCTGAACTCTTGAGGTTTGAGTTTCATGATAATATTTGGTACGGTAAAGATTTGCTCCTCAACCTGATCTATGATGGACAGGATTATAATTCGCTGCAAGGACATTTGCTCCTGAATCTTGTTAAAGGAAATCGGGTAGACAACAGCCTTAAGTTGAGTTGACGGGGACAATTGAACATTGATATTGAAAGACGATGTTTGCAATAAAAACTGATTTGTCTCTTCAAATCCTGGATTAGGCGATGCCGGTGACAGATTGACCATAGTATTTAGATCTTTTACAGACTTGAGGTTGTCCAACATACCGTTCAAGCTCTCGTAAACTGTGGTGAGAGACGATGCAAAGTGGATCAAGTACTGGAGTGAAACACTGTCCAAAGAGAGCATTGCTGGCTTAGAAAGCAAGGCAGTGATTTCAGAAGTAGCTTGTTTTTCTTCAGTTTTTCTGAAGAATTCAAAACGAACATCAGCTTTGGACAGGGAGGCCGAAGCCGACGTAGAAGGAGCTCCCGATGATGACGAAGAGTCAGAAGTGGCTGTCAGAACCTTTGTGTTTTCAAATTCAAATACAGACGACTCTGCACCTTGAGTGTACTTCTTGATAGAGAACTTCTCAATACCTCCATATATCAAATTAGCGCTTTTCTGTTTGACATTCAAGTTGCGCAAATCAATGCTAACATCGTCAGAAGTCGAAGCAAAAGCTCCGCTGGATGTTAAAGCAGAAGTGAGACTCACAACTATGGCCTCAACATGCAACTTACTGAAAGCAACAATTAAAGGATCTGTATCTTCATTAGAGTCGTCTTCAAAATGGTCATCATCTTGGTCATATTCAGGGAATTTAGTCGAAGACTTGCTGTGACGTCTGAGTGCCGCGTTCTGTTTGCGGAGCTGATGGATCTTCAACTTCAACATCTTGGAGATGCAGTTGCAAGCAAGGGAAGCGGTAGGCACGAGAGGTACAGCAGCGACATTGATAGTGCCAATGTCAACCTTCATGTCAGAAACGGGAGAGAGTCCTTCAAAGCTCAACGATATGTGGTCGATGTATGCCATCACGGCCTCATCACTTTGGGCAGATGCTAGATCTCCCTTGTTGAAAGACTGGGATGTAGCACTCATGTAGATTGAGCTAGCCTCCTCTGGACTTAAGACCATGCTCTCCATCAACGACTCATCCACATAATCCGAATCCGAATCGTCCTCAGACTCGGAAGTATTGGTGCTCAGTACATGGTCCAGAACGTCAGATTCAGCGCAATGTCCTTTGTTAACGCGAGGCTTGAGGGTAGAAATCTTCACTCCCAATATTTCCACAAAACGTAGGCCGTTGTTGGCGTTGAACAGCACGGTGTCGATGTGGATCAAGATATCGGTAGGATCAGAAACAAATTTGATGTTTATATCTGAAACCGTCACCACAAGTCTCAGCAAGGCGATTTCTGCCGCCCGCGACATCATTCCGCCTATGGTTGAGCTTCTTCTGGATGTTGTTGAAGATGTGGAGCCAGAACGCGTTGTTTTTGGCAACGCTGTGGACTCTATGCTTGTATCGGAATCATTATCGTCATCTACGGCGCTCTCACCGTCCTGCTCGAACATAACAGTGCTAGCCAAGTTGGCAGTACTTTGTGCTAACAGAAATTGCATCAGATCGTCGTCCAAGTTATCCACACTAGGTGCTATAACCAATTCAACGCCTGAGATGGCAAAGTTCACTCCGCTGACTCCGCCATTGAGCTCAACATTGCGGAGCTTTCCCAGACGTAGATTACAGCCAGGAAGCTTTCCGACCTTCTCAGGGTCGATGGAGATGTCCTTGAGTAAGATGTTATTGAGCGAAACTTCCTCCAAGTTAGGTAGGTCGATGGCGGAGAAAAGCTGTAACTGCTGGAGAATGTAGAGAAGCAAGCGCTTCTGGATGTTCTGGGGGATCCACTGCGGGCTCATTGCGGGCGTGGAGGACCTTTGTGGGGTGCAAATTGATGGTTTTGCTAGTAGATGGCGTAGTAAGTTGGATTGTGGAGTTATGGCTCAGATTAGATAAGGAGTGCAGGTAGTAAAGAGTTGGGATAGGAAAGATAGCAAGGCGATGTAGAGTTAGAAGGGGTTAGGGCGGAAGAATGGGATGAATTACAGGGCAACCAGGATTTCAGAAATTGTTAGTGGTGGCAATAATGAAGATTTTTGTAGCTTCTGGAAGTTTTGGTATCGTGTCTTGTAATCGTATCTCACATTGGTCATGTGAGTGAGATAAGATAGGTGGATTGGAGATGAGAAAGGAGAATGAAAGAGGAAGAACTTGGCAATTAAAGGATAAAAAGAAGATATACAAATCACCTGAATGATAACCTGTTCTATCATTCTTCATTAATATAACCTTATTGCGACGTCCAATTCACTATGGACCAGCCATTAGTTCATGAAATAGTAGAATTCTCGGTAATCATGCCACACCAAACGGCTTAATGGTCCAATTATCATGGCTGCCAAAAACACAAGCAGCTTTGTGTCTCTTGTAATCGTTCTCAACCTTTTCTTCCGGCTCGATGCTTGTTTCTGTACTTGTTTCTGTGCTTGTTTCCGTGCTTACCTGCTCCGAGAGAATCTCCTCCAACAGAGGAGGCAACATGAACTTCTTCTTATTTGATCCAGAAAGAAAATCCTCTACAGCGATGCGGATCAGACTTTCCACCTCAAGGAGAGTCAAATTTGTGCGTAGAGCTATAATGGCATCGTCCTTGCATTTGACCATTCCGAACTGGAATGGACCCTGTAAAACTACCGGGATCAAATGCTGTAGCCATTGCTCACTCTGAACCAAAGAACAGCCATCGAAATGCCCAGGAATGAGCAGTGAGCTCTGGTGGATGAGTGTAAGCAGCACGTTCCAACGAAACTCAACTCCCAAATACTCCACCAACGGCAGGTACACCTTTATGGCTGTTTTCGTCTTTGCCTCTATCCTCTTAACAAGAAAATGTTGCACCAAGATTTCCGCCACCTTCGTCTGATTATTCTTGCACTCGCTAGCTAAGCTGTCGATGGCACTCCAGTAAATTTGCTGGTCATAATCACAGATTAGTGGCCTCACCAACCTCTCAGAGTCTAGCAGTCTCTTGCGGCCACGCTTGAAGATTTTCAACCATCTGACAATGTCACCGTCCGAGGCTCCATAAGCAGCCTTACTTTCAACCACACCGCTATTTCTTCCCTGCGAGCTTTCACCACTGACATCTTCATTCAACTCCGACCAGAAGTTGTCTTGCAACCACTTAGTAGCCTTCAACGCCAGAGCACGCAACGCTTCAAGCGTAGGCAACTCCTCGTGGGTGGCAGCATGGCGAATCTCCACAAAACTTAGAGGAAGCCCCACGATTTTGGCGATGTTGACTAGCGCACTGGCATATTGGCCCTGCTGGAACGGATCTAGCATTCCATTGACAAATCGCACTAAAGCCAGCGCATATGCGTTTCGAAGAACAAAAGTGTTAGCGCCCGGAATGTCGGCTAGAGCCAAGGACGCAAACAACGCTGTACATTCGACTCCGTGTGGAAGTTTTCCTCGCAGTTGAAGAACCTGGACTTCTCGAAGAGCATCTGCACAGGTGTGTTTGTTCTGGAGTTTAGAGCCAAGAGAGATAAGCTGAGTTATGGATCTATAGGGAGAAACAATCGTTTCTGGGAGCTTGGAAGGGCCAATTCCACTTTTGGTTCTATCAGACATGTTGTCTTGAAATGCAGGCCGATGAGGTTGTGAGATGAGAAGTATTGTGAGGTGACCAGTGAGTAAGCAATGAGTGTGGGTAGTGAGTGACTAAGACTAAATAGTAAAAATGAAGAAGCGAAAAAGTGTATTAAGGGTTTAGCAAGGGAATCAGGAAATAAAGAGGGTTCTTTTGTGTGAATTTTAGAGGATATTTGCACGCAACTTGGATGGGTATTCTCTTATCATAAATAAGGTGAGTAAAAAGCAAATGATTCTGGTGCCAGCATATCAAACTTGACAATTATCTAAATTAATCTAGTTACTCTTTCTTGCTGATGCTTAGACACTGATGTGTCTACAGATTCATTCCTGATGGTTATCCCAGATGTTCCGTCCCAGACATTTACACTCTGAGTGCAGCCATTTCTTCAATATCACTGGCGGCTTTCCTTTCAACAAGGCCATGTATTAAGCAAATCAATCTTGCTGCTAAATTGTCAAAAGATGTGACTACAAACATTAATAGCCAAGTATTTTTTTATTTCATTGATAGAACCTTTTCAACTACAATGATAAATCGTTAAGTCCCATGATTCCTCGTAAATCAAATGTGACCAAATAATGACGAATTGAAAAACCAAGAAACATTTCTGACTATTTATATCTCCAATAGAATTAAAGTATTTTCAAAAGGAAAAATAAAAGTGGAAAGTTGGCCATATTCAGTCAACTTCGAGATCAAGAATGAAAGACAAGCTCAAATATAAACGCAAAGAATCCACATACATATGGGACTTTCAGCAGCTAAGGCTTCTATTAGGTTCTTAGCAACTATTTATAACTCTCATACAAAGTAACAGTTTTTCAGCATTCAAACTGCCACCTTTCAAGTTACTAATTTGCATTGCTGCAATCAAATTGTCCCGGTAACAAACAGTCAAAACCTCAAACATTCCTCCATTAATACCTTGCAGCTTCTCTCAAAAGAATATTAGAACTTGTCTTTGAGAATGTAAATTGTATTCGGAAAACTATCAACAATTAAACAGGGACTCAACAACATACATTCCAGAGAAAGCCCAAAACTCTAGTTAAGTAAACTAGAGAAAACAACAATAAATGCATACCGATTTTCTTCTTTCTCTAACTCCATCATTCAACTAATATAACCAGCAAAAACATCCATGAAGTAGTCAATGTAATTATCAGAAATGGCATCAACGTTGCATCTTGATTGCTTCCGTTGACCTTACGGAAAGTTGCGAAGATGGAACTTGATGATGATCGATTCTGGTGTTTTGGAGATAATGTACCATGGCTGGAGGGTTGGAGTCTACGAGAGAGGTTTCAGTCGGAGTTATATATGTGAGCCATATCTGAGCTAAACACCTGCGCTAAACACCATGACATTAACACCGTAAGCAATCCAATGCGAACACAATGAAAAGGACAATACGGCAGCTACTGAAACAGCGTTTTTTCTTTTATAAGAATCCTTGGTTGGATTGGTGATTATCCCATGACTATTCCGTGAACCTGTTTGAAAATAAGCTTAATAGAACCTTCAGTTATAGTGCGAACATGCGGTGTTAGAAACTAAAGTGGACGTTAAGTAGCCATGACTATTGATTTACTGAATCATTCCAGATTTAAAAGGATGATTGAAACTGGTGGTTTCAACTCAGAAAATGGAGTGGGAGAAAGTCACATTCCAAAGAATTGAATAATAGAGTAAGATGAACGGAAGAATTGAAGAATTAAGAAATGAAGAACAGAATAGGTAATTACTCGACAAGCAAATATAGAAATGGAAAAGAAGAGACAGAGACAAAAGGTTAAAAGTTCATCATTTTTATTTATTTCATTATCTATCGAATTCAAACGTCAGTTAGATTTTAGGTTAATACAGAATAACTTCTCCCGCTCCAAAACTACAACTTTAATCAAGAATAATCAAGTAGACCAGAAAACTATTCCCTTTTTTTTTTTTTTTTTCGTTTTTCCCAATTTCACATTACTTTTCAACTTCAAATTCTTTTTCTCTTTCATCTTTCACTTCTTTTCCCATATTCTCCCT
>Ga0160505_101662_pt1 | contig 10314 bp, 8 predicted proteins | sample DIDeMG_FD_108225 | JGI IMG/M metagenome (GOLD analysis project Ga0160505, IMG submission 108225) | Enriched chicken feces microbial communities from UW Madison campus, WI, USA - DID2874_E49_Stillage MG | ecosystem: Host-associated > Birds > Digestive system > Large intestine > Fecal ...
AAAAACAAAAAAAAAAAAAAAAAAAAAAAAAAAATACATATACCTCTTTCTCACTTTCTTTCATACGTATATACACATACACACAGGGGGTTTATAGAAAGTTAAACATCTCAGACACATAGTACATTAATACATATTTATATATACAGATTAGGTTCTGAGCTAAATAAAACATGACTTATTCGTATCTTTCCCGATAACCCGACCGGCCGGGGCTGCCGCTGTTGTTACTGCTATACCGGTTACTGCTGTTGTTGTTATTGTACCGCGCGCCGCCCGATCCAAAGTTTCCACCTCCACTATTGTACCGGCCGCCGCCGCTGCCACCGCTATTGCGGTAGCCCCCGCTACTACTGTTGTTGCTGTTTCCGTAGTAGTTGTTGTTACTATTATAATTGCTGTTGCTGTTGCTGCTGTTGTAGCCATGGCCTCCATGTTGGCTGCCATTATAGTCATTTCTCGGGCGGCTACTAAAGTTGGACCTCCGATCACTTGACTGTTGGTCGCGCTCACGGCTCTGATACTGCTGATGTTGCGGCTGCTGTTGCGGCTGCTGCTGTTGCTGTTGCTGATTGACTGCAGCAGATAACAATGTCGCAGCCATTGGTGGCGGCGCTGCAAGCATCGCGCCCGGAGGCTGCGGCACAAGATAGAACTGGCCTGGCGGCGCCGGCAGCCCAGCCAGATGCACTGGCGGCACAAGCCATCGATCCCCCACCAACTCATCAAAAAGTTCTTCCTTTGTCTTTCCCTCTGTCCCCGGGGCACCCGCCTCGCTGAAACTGTCAAGCGCTTTGGATTGGTTGAGTTTTGCGCCCGAGCTCGCGGCGGCGGCCAAAGCCGGGTCGCCCCCCGCGGCAGCGGTGGCTGCTGCTACAGCAGCGGAGGGGAATGCGCCGGGAAGTAGGTTTTCCTCAATTGCTGCTTGCTCGTAGTACTCGACAACAAGCTTGATATGGTTGCGGCCGAGATTATGCGATTTGCGAACGCTCATGGAGTCGTGCGTGAGCGGGACATTGCAGTAGTCACAGAAATAGTGATCTGGGCTGTTAGTTTAACGTCACTTAAACATAAACAAATAAAATCAAGTGGAATACTTATCTTAGGCATTTTGTTTTTTCTTTGACTATTTATACTATTAGGTGTTGCTCTTGAAGTAAATTAACGCGTAAAGATATTCCTGTTAATAGCCTTGCGGACGCTGTAGGATATCAACGTGTGGTGGTAAATCCTGTTTCTGGTTCCGGGTGGTGTTGGGAGGTTTGAAATTTCTAGCGCCCACACTCTGGGAAAAAGAATTATCACAAAAATTAGAACAAACACCGACACTTATAGTAATAATAATAAAAATCAGTAAAATATTTGAATTGTATATCTACACATCAAAGTATTTTATAACAAACTACGTGAAAAGGCTCTTAAGCTAACTGATAATTTTTTTGAAATTCTCAGAGGAATAGATGATTTGAAAAGCTGGATTCAGTTTTAGAACATAAGCAGGACATGTAGTCTAGCAAAAAAAACTGAATAAAGAGCAACAAATTCACTATTATAATATGTACTATAGTATGAAAACAAGTACTGATTATTATAATGGAATGAGAAACAAATGTCATCAAAAAAAAACAGTGTCTAGCATCAGCCTAAAGAGAGTCTTACAGTAATCAGTGTACGTAATACTTAGCGACTGGATATGCTTTCCCGTGAAGCTGAGCTGGTTAAGTTTTCTTCAAAATCTAAAGGAATGATGATATTTTGAATATGGAAATTTATAAAATCATTACCAGCTTTATATCTGAAAGACACTTACTTGCCAAGTTGTCTTATGAATTGGCCGTATACCTAATGGCTTTTAGGGTGGCAACTGTCATCACTATTCGAAAAGTTGATATTTATCATTTCCCCTCAGCGTTAACATGCAAAAGCCATATTTTGTCAATTCTATTAAGTGCTAAAAAATCAATTTCTAGTGTATTTTATTGACTATCGGTTCAGTTGAATTTGACAGTCTTGGGCAGTAAGTGATTTGGTTTTCTAGGACTCTTTTTTACGAAACTAGTCTTTTCACGGCCCTACCTGTTGGTCACATCAAAGCTATCTCACTTAATTCAGTCTTTGAGAACATTTTGTTTTGATACTTGTCTTATATTTTAGTTAATGGTTCAGAATTTGTTTAACGATTATGATAATTTTGCAAATGAATTAATTAATCAGTTGGATGAAATGCAGGCTTCTCGTTTAAACAACAACAGCCACACAAAAGGCTGACGAAATAACAAAAAGATATGCAAAGATCTGATTTTCAAAAAAAAGAAAGAATTCTTCGGGTGAGATTTTTAACTTAACTTAAAGCTTTAAAAGATTTGGTTTGGCATGGCAGCGTTGCTTTTAGTAAATTTTATAATCATGAGCCCAACAATCAGTACCAAAGATGGACAGTCTGCGCAGTAGCAAACTGAAAAACTAATAGGACAAATAGATCAAATGATATTGTAATTTTTAGTTTTATAATCGTTAGAGATCCATGGCCGGGAAATACAAAGATATTGCAATACCTGATTTAAAAAGATTTTAGTAGTGAGCTTTTACTTCAGTTTATGTGTCTTGTGTGATATGCTCTCGTTTATGTGGTGGCTGTCTAGGCATCTTGTCTGCTTTTAAGGTCAGGTTGGCCAAGTTAATAAAAACGTTCTTAACTTGATAAAAGAAATTTGTTGTTCATGTTATCATGGATATCTTTTTTGAAAATATTCCATGCTATGATATTCCTTTTTTTCTGTAACATTTGTATGACAAATGTTGCTCATTACTAAATCACTATATTGCCTTTTTTTTTTTCAGTATAAAAAGTTTACCCTATAAATCTAACTCCATTCGATCTGCACTCGCCTAAACCTCAGGTCTCAATAACCTCCTACCCGACGTAGCTATCGATATCAACCCTACCGTAAATCCCAAACATGCCTGAAAAGCCTCTTCCGTCTTTTAATGGGCGACTCAACAAGTTCAAGCATAAACCATCTCCTCCCATTACCCCAACTACGAACCCAGTTACTTCGGCCGCTGCTACTACGATCCGGCCCAAATCTAATCATGCCCGCGTTGCCAAACCTGTGCCCGCAAAAGGTACCACGCGGGGAGTCTCTAAGAAGAAAAATACGCCTTCCACTGACCTGCCACCATTGCCTCTAATGCTGGAGCCGGGCCTTGTGTGCGTTTTTATCGGGTTCAATCCTGGCATCCAGTCATCACTCCAGGGCCATTTCTATGCTCACCGGTCCAATCTTTTTTGGAAAATGATCTACGAATCAGGCTGTGTTAATGAACCCCTTACGTGCTACGATGACCGGTCCATGATCGAACGGTATCGCTATGGGTTTCATGATCTTGTCCTGCGGCCCACGCGTGGTATAGATGATCTTGATCGTGCAGAAATGTTGGATAATGTGCCCCGGTTGGAGCGCACGCTACAAACCTACGCCCCTGCTATTGTCTGTTTCGTGGGGAAGGGAATATGGGAGAAAATCTACAAAAACAAAACCGGCCGTAATCTACCAAAGGACGGATTTACGTGGGGGTTGCAAAAGAACATTGATTTCACGTTTATTTCAAAAGACCGCAGCACCAAGTTGTTTGTAATGCCTTCAACATCGGGTCTGGCGGCGGGAATGAGTCGGGAGCATAAGCTTGCATTATGGAAAGAACTAGCTAGTATCATTACACAAGAACGGGAAGCGCAGAAGGAGAAGGAGTAGCAGTAGCAAAAAGAAGCTTACTCCCTCAGGGCTCTTAGCCGTTCGTTCAGTTTATCTTCGACTTCCTCCGTGGCATCAACCTTAGCTTGCACAGGCTTGTTGGCCTCGAGATCCTGTTTCAGCTCAAGGCCAGCTTGGTCGGCCACCTTCTGCATTAGCAGGTCAACCTCCTCCGGCGGCGTGGTCAAAGCACTGGCATTACCCGTCGCATTTTCGTAGTACGATGCCGTGGCATCAAGATCCTCAAATTGCGACTCAAATTTGTCCATCACCAGCGATATCTGTTCCGGATTCATGCTCTTGAGCGCACGGTCCATGCCGCGCACGACACCAACCATGTTGCCTGTGACCGACCGCATTGTGACGGCGGTTTGCACACGGCTGGCAACGGCATCAATCCTTGACGCCAGTACAATCAGATTCTTGCGCTCACCTTGCTTGCGGATGGAATTTTGTGCATACACCCGCGCAATGTCATTGTTGCCGGCTTGGATGGCCTTCTTGACCTTGCCCTCCTCAGCCTTGATTTCCTTATCGGCCTTTGCGGCCTGGCGGTTCAGCTGCTTGGCGGTGAATTTGAGTTGGAAAAGCGTGTTTTCTAGTCCTGACATGATGCAAAGTTTATAAAATAAAGCCAAGTGTTAGATCAAGGTAAAAATTGAAAGAATGTTTTGTGGGTTGAAAATGAAGTCAGAAAGGTGCGAGTGGCAGGAAAAAAGAGGCAAAAATTAAGGTGTTGAAACTCGTTTGTGTATGGCAAATACCTAAAAAATCAGTGAGCGGGAGAATTCAGTGGAAACTGGAACAGAACCAAAATGTCAAAACATCAATTCTTTTAGCATTTTTATTATACAAATTATTTTTTAATTTAATAAACAAATATAATACTTTAAAAAGTATATATAAATAACGTTTTTAGCTTGTTTTCTTCTGTTTATATTTCTAAAATACTTTTTCTTGTATTACTAAAACACCTTTTAAACAAGAAAATCGGTAATAGTTTAGTGGCTAGAATTTCCGCCTGTCAAGTTCTTAGAACAGCGCGCGGGGGACCGGGGTTCAATTCCCCGTTACCGAGTAATTTTTTTATTTTTTCTAGTTTACACCTTTTTAAAAAAAAAAAATATGGGACTATCATGAACGCGTCCCTTTTTGTTTCATTTTTCTCTCTCTTTCTCTCTATCTCCCGAGACTGACAGGACAACGCCAAAACTAAATTGCAATGTCCGAGCCAGTTGATGATCAAAGTATGTTTTTGACGTTTCTGTTATTTTTGTTATTTTTTAAATTTTGTATTGTCAGCTAATATGTTTGTTTTCTTGTGCCAGATCAAACTGCCGCTAGTTCCACAGCCAGTAGACAATTGAGCCGACGCGAAGCGAGACTTCGTGGCGCTGGGTATGTGTTTTTTTAGACTATTGTCGATGCCATTATCAATCGAATAGAAAATTTAAAATATCTAACAAGGCTGAATTCTATTTTTTTGGTGATTTCTTAGCACGCGGCAGGTCAACATCTCTGCCTTTTCAATCTTTACGTCTGCCCAGGATGGAAGTAGGTTCAATATGACTTTTCTTTATATTTGTGAATTCATACGTGAGAATATGAAGCTAATTTGTTGGATGCGATCTAGATGAGTCGGCAGTTGTTTCGAGCAAAACTATAACCCACGAGAGCCAGAATGTGGTATCTCAAAGCGGTGATGACGGTAGTGTGACGGCCATGGCATCAACGACTACGACTAGTACCAGCCTGGTAACGGTATCAACAGAGACTCCCAATGAAAACATACCAGCAACTGGTACCATTGAAGAGGTTGATGATGAAATTGTGGAAGTCAACCATGGTGACAATGATGATGATATTGAAAAGCTGATCTCGGAAGCAGGTGGTATACGGGACCACGAGGAAGAGGAAGTTGGTCAGGTTGATGATGACGAGATGGAGAGCTACCAGGTTGAGTATGGAAGCCATTCACCACCAATAGTATCGCCCAAGCGTGGACTTAAGGAAGTTGGAGCAGATGAAAGTCCAAAACGCCGCAGATCGAGCCGGTTGCAGGCTCGTCAATCGCTTGAAAATTCGTTTTCAGTCGACTTGGACACCCCCACAAAAGACGACAGACAGGGCCGACTCGAGTCGCCGATAGAATCGCCATACCCAAGTCCCGTTGCTGTACGCAGCAAACCTGTCACGGCGGCACAGGCGCCAGCACAACCTAAGGCTACACGTCAGAATAGTACGGCTACGCACCGGCGAGGCGCGCTTACCACCGCCAGCGTTTTCCCCACTCTTGCTAATGCGCGGCGGCGTAAGATCATTCTTCCTATCTTTACGCATAGCGATTCCGAGGAATCGGACGGTAATGGCGGCGACGAGGACGATTCAGACCCTGACTACGTAGAGGGCGAGAGCTCACAGCGGTCGCACGACACGTTTAATCTCACAATTTACAAGGTTCCGCCCGAGCACGGCGGTACACTTGCTGTCAATGTCGTGGATGTGGTGCATCAGGTGATTGTGAACCACTTGTCCCGGTTTCTCAAGCACGACAAAGGAATGCGCAAGGCGCGGCCGGCAGTGCGGCGCGCGTTTGCGCGATATCGCTCCTTGGTACACGACCACCTGCTACAGTTGGGCGATCTTGTTGATAGTAACGCGGTGCTCGTAGCGCGCGTGCGGGCGGCTACAGCTCAGCGCGACGCTGCGCGATCGCGGCTTTTGCAGCTTCGGGACGAGCGTATGCGAGTGCAGCGGCGCATGGAGCAAGTCCGGATCAATCACGCTGAGCAGACAGCCAAGTTGAATGAAGCCCGTGAGGTTGACTTTTTTCTAGCAGATATTGAGCAGTCTCGGTTAAGGGCATCAGATTCGGCCGAAAACAATGACTATAGTGGCGAGAGTAATGAGAAAGAAGCTGGTACAAAAGCACTTAACAAGGTGTTGCTTGAACTCGATCTTCTTCGACCAAAACTTGGTAAAGCCGGCGCGGCCCAAATACTTCAGAAGGCCGCCCGGAAACTAGAGCATCTTGACCTAAATCTTTCTTTTTAGAGGCCAGACTGTCTTTCACATTTTATTTATTTCACAGACATAGTATTCTTAATATTACGTTTTACTCTAACATACGTTCAACTGCTTTCTCATTTTACTTGCTGGGATTTCCACTCGGCGACTTGTTTGTTATTGTAGACCTGGTCGAGCCGGGTTCGGTACTTTGAGACCCAAATATGCTCAAAAGCCGCTGCAGTATCCATTCTCTGATTAGGATCAACCTTCAAAAGCTTGGATACAAATGATTTACCCTCAATCGTAATCTTCTTCCACTCTGTAGTGTTTAAAAATAGCCTACCAATCCTTGCATTCATGGCAGTCCTCATAGTATCATTTTCATCAAAAAACGGGGAGATACCTATAAATGTTTAACGTTTGAACTCTGAAAAGTAGCAGTTAACTTACCAGTAAGTAACAAGTGAGTGATAACGCCCAAACTCCACATATCACACTTGAGGCTGTATCCAGTTTTCTTACCCTGGAGACCAAATCCAACTTCTGGTGCGCAGTACTCAGGAGTGCCGATGATAGTGCTCATAACATTCCTGGAGCCGCTGCTAAGTTTTGCAATACCAAAATCGCCCAAAACCACTCTAGATCCAACTGATGGCGAGCTTAGCAGAATATTATCAAGCTGTAATTTCCCAATAGTTAATATAACTAGTTACCTTATTATTGATGTTATGCATACCTTTAAATCACGATGTGCAATTCCCTTCGAGTGGAGATAATCTAACGCATGTAGTATTTGAAAAACAATTACCAGTGTTTCTGCTTCTGATAAGCTTCGAAGAGTATCGCTTGATCGAATCAAATAACTAAACAAATCACCACCAGTGAGTCTGCAAACAAAAATTAGAAAAATGTTAAATTATTTAGCAGTTAGTTTCTCTTACAAATCTTCAAAAATAAGGGTGTGTCCGTTAAAAGTTGCAGTGCTGTGAATCGATATTATGTTTGGCTGTGCTATTAGACTTCATTCAGATACGTCTATTTCACTATGTTAACATACGTGGGATAATGTCGACAATATATTCACTTCCGTCGCGGGCTCAAACTTTTTCTTTTTTAGGATTTTGGAAATTTTACAAGCCACATGCTGATTTGTCTTGACGTTGATCGCCATTCGCACCTCACCAAACGAACCATGGCCAATAATCCGGTTAGAGATGCGGTAGTCGCCCAACTCTAGCCCAGACATGTAGCTCAGTTCAGACTTGGGAGCATCGGAATCGCCAAGCATACGCTGGTAGAAAGTAAATTGAATGCCGTTACACATGGATAGTTGATCACCGTGTGTGAGCATCACCGTAAGATGTTTTCCAATCAGAGTATCATTCAGGAAAGTGCCGTTCAAGCTCATATCTTTGCAATATACAAGCGGCATAGATACTGTGTCAAATTGTACTACAAAAACCTTGAAGTGGACTCCGCTAATAGAGTTCTCATGATAGATCTGATTGCTGCAAAAGATAAACGTATAAGGTTAATATGGAATGTGTAGCGCACAAATATTTTGCCGGCTTACCATTGTGGATTTCTGCCAATAGTTAACCCTTCTTTAATGTTGACCTCAATAACTTTGGTACAAGTTAGCAATAGTTGTTACTTTATGATCCATACTAACTTACCACGGTTCTTTGACCAGCCAGTTTCAACAAGAACTCCAACTATATTTTTAGAGTGATCCTGCTCCTTTCCCGAGCAATTAATCAGTAATCTACTTTATTTTTAAGCCCGAGAATATTATTGATCTACTTACGTTTGTTTCATTGCCGTTGTATGAAATTATTTCCTGAGACATGTTGCTATGAACGTGTGAGTCGATACCGGTCATTGATAAGTATATTATTTTCGTAGGTGTTAAATGCGACGTATATGATCAAAGAAGAATCTAGCGAAAGAAGATATAAAGAAGAAGCAAAGAGATTCACAATTGTTTTGCAGTATATAATGGAATATCAGGTGTAATTCCACAACATCTGGTCTGTAATGGCCGTGATCTTTGTGCTGGTCAAATAGACTCACTTCTCAATATTATTATTGCTATTATCATCATCATTATTACTGCCCTCCTCCGATTGAAAAGGTTCTGTTTCCGTTCCGCCACCTTCCTACGATTCCCACCCGTTCAGCCTATATTAAAAGTTTGCCAACAAGCAACGCAAGGCATATGCAAGCTATCTATACCGTGAAATAAGAATAATGGATTAAAAAAAAAAGTTCTCTATTGTGGATATTCAGAAATCAAGTAAAGGATAAACTAATCCCTAACCAAAGCGACAATCATGCAGTACAGGAAAAAGAAGAAGAAAAGCAGATGGTAACCAAGCTTGATATAGCTCTCCTTCTTGTGCTTTCCCAGAGTTCTGAAAATTTCTGTGGCATCGAGTAGATGAGTGTTAAGTTGGATCCTAGAGGGGCGTCTGTTAGTAGGTAGTAGACAGAAATATGTTCGAGTGCTACATACTTGCGAGCGTTAAAAGCCATAACAGGAGCAGTAACCAAAAACGACCACCAAAAGCCGTTCAGCAAGAAGATAATGGTCAAGAAACCTTGAATCGCGGCTTCAGGAAGGATATACTACAAAATTATATGTTAGTATCGGCATACGGCCTAGGAAATAAAACTATCATGAGGGAAATCATGATACTTACTTTGTTCAATTTGTTGCACAGATCAATGGGGTTGATGTAGTCTGTTTCAAAAGGATGTTAGCAAGGTTCTGCATATCATTCCGGTTAATTGTGGTCCTCTTACCAGATTCTACAAGATAAACTGTTAGTACTCAAAGAATAATCAAGACAAAAACCACCAGCATCATGAACGGCCTGTTTTAAAACTTACCCAAATCACTGTAGAGAATTGTGAAAAAGACTTGAAAGAATAGGTTTGTCGCGTTTAGCAAAACGGCCAGTAAGTAAATCCTAGAGAAGCAATGTTAGTAAAAGTATGAGACCCGCAGATCAAGATCAATCCCAGCGGAGGATATATGCATGATGCGGCGACATACCAGGGGGCGGAGCTCATTGTAAAAGGTATAAAAATTGTCTGTATATATTGAGGATGGCTACAGCTAAAAAATGCGCAAAGTTCGATTTGGTGGCAATTTTTCGTGAAGAGAGATCAAGCTAAGCAATTCGGTCAGTTATGGGAATAAAGATTGGTAAAAAATTGAGAGGAAGGAAGGAAAAAAAATGAAATGCCGATGGGTTTCTGTTTAATTATAAACAGACGTGTTAATGTTTTTCTTGTTCATCTTAAAGACTTTTTTTTTTTTTCATTTTTTGTTTTTATTATTTTTGCCGATAATCCAAAGGGGTAATTCCGTGTTTTTGCCTCTTTGAAATTTTGATTTCTCTTTTAGGTTTATACCTCATTGGGAACGTGAAAATCTAACTCTCCTCCACCCTACACTTCTTGCTGCTGAATGCATATCGCCAAAGGGCGTTCTCCGCCACTGCCATCAGTATTTTGCATTTGTTTTTTTTTTTTTTGTTTTTGT
>Ga0160505_101663_pt1 | contig 10313 bp, 11 predicted proteins | sample DIDeMG_FD_108225 | JGI IMG/M metagenome (GOLD analysis project Ga0160505, IMG submission 108225) | Enriched chicken feces microbial communities from UW Madison campus, WI, USA - DID2874_E49_Stillage MG | ecosystem: Host-associated > Birds > Digestive system > Large intestine > Fecal ...
TATACAGAAATCTTATAAATAACGCGGTTCACGCCTTATCGGTTATTTTTTCTGGATTTACCATTTTTTTTTTTTTTTTTTTTTTGTTACAGGTGGGTAGTTGACAGGCGGCTGAGCAGACCCCGAATCATAAACTTATTTCAAAAGGAGAGCAAATAAGATGATCTATAATAGCTCACCATCAATGATTTCATGATCTTCACCCATGGAAAGTGTTTGGCATTATATCACAATTCTGTTCCATACTTTCTTTTTGTTTTTCAAAAGTGATTTGGTTTCATCTGATATTCTAGTTTAGACTGTTTTCTAAATATCGCCAGAAAACCTGGAAGATCAACGTAATGAAATGCTTGAATAAGACAGGTTGACAGTGTGTTCTTGGTAGGGGTATGGGATTTAAACTGCAAAATAACCTTCTCAACCAACAAGAGTAAAGATATTGTTAAATACCAAAAATTTCCTAAAAATCACAATTTCCATTTATTGAAAGTGTTCAGTTATCTTTTTCTTTCTAAAATATTCTTAAATTCGAAATATTTTCAGGTTTTCAAGTATAAAACCGACCAGGATTGCCTCCTTAGATTATCTTTTCATGATCTATATTACAATCTCCATCAAAATCTATATCCGGAATTATCTTTTTCATCATGGAACCTCAAACCTCAAATCTATATATTCGCGACTGTCCTCTTAAGGATGACAACTTTGAGCACATGGGCCTTCGTATTTCTTCCATCTTTGTTATGCTTGTTGCATCAATGATTGGCGTTCTACTTCCCCTTGTTGCCTCACGCGCTAAGAGACTTCACCTTCCATATCCTGTTTACTTCTTTGCACGTTATTTTGGTTCTGGTGTTATTTTTGCAACATCATTTATCCACTTGCTTTTTGAAGCCCACGAAAATCTTAGTAGTCCCTGCCTATCCAATGCTTTCCGACAGTATCCTTATGCCTATGGTATCGCACTTTTTTCAATCTTTGTAACGTTTCTTATTGAACTGGTTACTAAATTCAAGATTGCTGAGAAGGCGCGTAAGGCTGGCCTAAGTGCACCTGTCCACTCACACGGACCCAATGCACTTGCTGCTGAAGGGAACACCTTTAATCTTTGTGAGTCCAAATCGCATGGGATTGACCCAACTTCCCAGCCCTGCGGTAACCAGAATGATTTGGAAATTGCCGGGTTTTCAGGTCTCACATCGAGCGAGTCCAAGGACGATACTGCATCTGAAAAGGCATCAGAAAATCAACCTGCTATCACAACGACTACGACTGTGTTAGAAGACCCTATTGGAAAAAATGAAAAGCTTGCTGCACAAATTAGTAACATTTGCTTGCTTGAAGCTGGTATCGTTTTTCACTCCATTTTTGTTGGGCTCACCCTTGCTGTCTCTAATAGTGAGTTCAAAACACTTTACGCTGTAATTGTTTTCCATCAAATGTTTGAAGGACTTGGACTTGGTGCACGCCTCGAGAGAACTCCCTGGTCGCCTGAAAATGCGTGGGTAGCTTGGCTCTTTGCCTTCCTTTTCAGCATCACCACACCGGTCGGAATTGCAATTGGCCTTGGTGTCCGCAAGTCTTTTGAACTCAACTCGCCTCGCGCTCTTATCACTAATGGTGTGTTTGACTCTATTTCTGCTGGTATTCTCATCTACACTTCGCTGGTTGAGTTGATGGGCGGGGAGTTTCTGCATTCCGATGAGTTTGCGCACTCGTCATTAAAGACCGTGCTTGGTGCTTACGCGTGGATGTCTCTTGGTGCAACCCTGATGGCTCTACTTGGTGCTTGGGCGTGAAACTGGTTTGGAGCCCTGCAATATGGCCATTTCTTTTTTTTTTTTTTTTTTCCTTTATTCTTGTTCAACTTTTGTTCTTAAAAGCATATATCGATTTTCGTAATAATAATAACAATATATTTTTGCTAAGTAAATTGCCTTACAATAAAAAAGTATCTAATAAAATAAAACAGGAATGAAAATAATTTAGACCACAATAACGACTGATGATCATCAGAAATTTCTTTTAACAAGATTTTGCCTTAAATGTCATAACATCTCGCCATTGCATGGATTGTCTGAGAATTCTCATCCTAAACTGCCAATCAGCTAAAGATATCCTAAAAAAATTTGAAATTAGCAAAAGATTTTGGAAAGTGATAATCGCAATAGTTTTAGCAGGTGTTCTTCAAAATTTCTGAGTCACTAAGAGACTTCATGTTGTGGTCTATTGGAAATTTCTTGTTGATAACAGTAGAGAGTTCCTTTATAAGGTTCTTTTTGTTCAAACCAGATTTAATTTTCATTGATTTGATTGCAGCGAAATCTGTTAGTCTTGAGTTCACAAGGGGGACTGCTGTTTCCATCTCAAGTACTTCAAAAGAAGCAGTTTCGAAGGCCCCAGGCGTTTTCTTTAGGCAATTGCTTTGGATACTTCTGAATTTGTCTTGCCCATTGCCTTGGGTTGCAAAGTTCCACACTTCAATTCAATATTAAAAAATGGATCATACATCAAATTTTTTATATAAGCATATCACAAGTACAATATTTTTTATATGCAAAATAAACTTATTGCTTTTATATAAGCAAAAAGTAATTTTGCTTGAGTTGAATATCAAAAAATGAGGGAGTGCAAAAGGAAATAAACAAATAATCTAAACTAAAGTAAAATAAAGAAAAGATGTATTAAAAAAATAACTAAGGGATAGTATGAAGTCTGGAGACTGATGTCTGTGTTCTGTAAACTTCATTTTTCTTTTTTTTCCAGGTAAGAGAAAGAGATAAAGACTAGGTTACATAATAATTAAAACTGTAAAAGAATAATCCTGAGAAGGATCTTGGTTCCCAATATTCCTATGTTCAATTCTCAGTCTAATGTCTTGAAGCTGCTAGGATCAGCAAGGGTGTCGATAAACTATATCTAATGACTTGTCGTGGCTAAGAGAGAATACTACGATATAGGGCACAGCAATAAGTTTATGAGGATAAAATCTAAGGTAAACGGTATTAAAAGAAAAATTGATTTGACTGGGAGAAAGAGACAGCCAACTGATGAGACTGCACACGACGATGGGCTAAGAGACCGTGGTATCAAGAAGTAATGTTACGGGCTATGAATGTTGAGGTTTTAAAAATAAACTAATAAGTCATGAATGCCCAGAGGTGGGATAATAAGTTCAAATGATTTTAATGAAAGGAATGTCATTCTTAAGAGGTGAAATAGGAAGTTGTGGGGGTGGAACCCGTTAGGAAATCAACATTGGGGAATAACTATTATAGTAGTAATAGTATGAATTATATATATTTACCCAGTCAATTGCTTTAGGGTAAAGACTATCTAATGAAACAAATCACAAACAAAAGCAAAGAATAAAAATAAAAATAAAATTGAAATAGAAATAAAAAATAATTTATATCAATAGAAACTGGCGCTTTTCAGAAATTCCTTTTAACCAGATTGCGCTATAGATAAGATTGAACATTGTATTATGGAGCAAGTATAAAGAGAGACTGAACTCATGAAGGAGAAGTCAATCTCTTAAAACAAGCCAGTGAATGAAGTTTAGCCTAATACTTAGGGTTTGGATACTAATTTTTGTTTTTAAAAGCCTTCCAGATTAGCCTCAGGTTAAATATTCTCTTGCATTCTATTCCCTATTTCTCAACCCAGAAAGTAAAACACATACATAATAATACTGACTGAGTTGCACTCATCATATAACAAATTTCATTTGAAAGTGTATTTAGGAGGGATCGGTGGTCTCAGCGTGAAAAGTAAGACGGAGGAAGGAACTACATCAGTGACTGCCACAGTTACCCCCGGACATTCACCAGGCAATCATGTTTACCCCAAAAAAGGCCTTGGTGGAGGGTTGAACCCGAAGACATGGAATCGATGGCGAGGGGTTGAGAACATCTAACTTGGTCAAACTCCGTAGGGGAAACGGCAAATAAAGTAATGCTAACTAACATAATGACGGCTAAAAGAAAACCTAATCAGTTGATTCTGTCTGGGAGTAAGACCGCGTACAGTCGACATGGGAGAGGACTCCTTGAGCTAAGTAGCTGCCAATTGTTTATACAGGTAGAACTGTAGAAACATGACATATGATAATACGAGGGAGACATTGAGAAAATCAAATCTCGCTCTAGTACAAATCTCGCTCTAGTACGAATCTCACTCTAGTACGAAGATCGGTGCTGGAAATAGGAGGAAATAGGTAATTGTATAATCTGTATTGTTAAGTACACTTTGACAAGATAGATAGGTAATCAGTTTGTTGTTCTTACATCAAATCGTTACCAACAAATTTATAAAACAGAATGACATACAAAGAAGACATGAATTTCAAAAACGATAACCTCTATGAGACTGGCAAGGTAGCGGTGTAAGCTCGTGTTATGTGTCCAAGCTTTCGATAGCGCCGAACTCTCCATGAGTGACTACATTTCGGCAAGTAAGTAAAAATAAAAACAGATTTCATAACTTAGGAGCTGATCGTCAATGGGACGGAAACGGCAGGGATAAATGGACCTACCAAGATCCAAAGAAGTAAGGATGTGTAAACACGGGGTTGGGAGAGCCGTAGCCTGCAGTCCCACAACTATTGAAAGCCAATTGATACTATAAAAGCGGGATTTGACCCATCTAGTTGGTCATGTCTTTGGTAAACAATTTAGCCAAGAGTTTAGCTCTAGAACTTCTTGACTTGGACTTGCCTGCCAAGTCAGATAATTTGGTATCTTCTATAAGAAAGGGATGCTGCACTCATTTCCTGGAACTTTTAATGGCAGCAGTCGGAATTGTTTTTCCTCTATGCAAAAAATAAAATAAAAAACTAGCAGTCTTCATTTCGTTATTACTCATCATATATATATGAAAAATCCAAACAAGCACCAGTTCCGAGCTAGATTTGCTTCCGGAGCTCACAACAGTGGTTGCTAAAGCCGTTCGACCGTTTTTTTTTTTTTTGAAGCCTTAGACATTGCGACCACATGCAATTATCTCATCCAGTTTTGCCATTAAAGGCATTACTCCCGGTTGAATTGCTAGGTGACACAAAGAAGATGCTCATGGGATGCTTAGTTACGCATTGATGCATTGGTACTGAAACCGGAGTGTAATAATTGAAGCAATTTCATTCATAGGCACTGCCAACTCGCTGTTTTTGGGAAAAGGTTGTGCCATTAGTGGCTTATAAGTTGGGCTTTCGTTTTAGGCGACTGCTGAACGCGTTGCTAGGGCTAGGGCAATTTGATTTAACGGCAGTTCGCGTTGACTTTTCTGCGGTGTCTCCTTGACCATGACACGACCTCTACAGACGACGATACTATCTCACGCATCGACGCAATCACAGATATGGAACAAGAGGAGTATGAGAATTGGTACTCTACACTCACTCACACCGAGCTGGACATGATGTCCCTAATGCGTGCTCAGCAGAGTAAAACTAAAGATTGTACGATTTTTTTTTCAGCTTTACTGTTAATATTCTTCATAATGGTACTATTTCTAATCAGAAAAATCTTTTTTATTAAATTTATTCATTCATTTATTTTTTAGATGTGAGTAGTCTACGTGCAAGCTTAAAGCAGGCGCGCGATGATAACGCTCAACTCAAGTTGGAGATGCACGCGTTAAGACAAGGGGGCGATCTAGTGGCGAACGACAGCCTGGCCGATTTACAGATCACGCCGTCGCAGAACCCACGACTTCTTGCCAATGCATTTGATGCTAAAGTACAGCTTGAACGCGAACTTGCTCGTGAACGTCGCAGAAATTCTGAGCTTGAAAAGATAAACCGTGCCTATCAGAAAAGCATAAACGAACTAGCACGTAAACGGGCTGAAGACCGCCACATCATTGAAACCTGGCGGCAGAAACTTGAAGGGCTTAAAGAAACCGACGAGCTTGAAGAAAACGTCTTTGAAGAAGAAGATCATGACGCTCCAGCGAGTTCGGCGTTGAAAAGACGGAGAATTGAGAGCACTAGGGCCCGGAAGATCATGCGCAATGACACAAATCTATTTGTTGAAACGGCTCCGTCAAATTCTGATCCTCGCGAGAAGGAGAATTTGGGAGAATCTGCCATCAGAATGCTAAGTAAGTCTGAAGAAGAGGAGGGCGAAACCAGCGAGAAAGTCGGGTTTGCAAAGCCGGCTTCAATAGTAAACCCCACTACTGCTCCTTCTACTAGTGTCTTTGATATGCCTAATCAACTACATACTGACAGCCTGGACATGGAAGCCCGTGGTATTCCTAACCTGGTCTCTTCACCTGTGTTTTCAAGCTCACCCAACAAGAGTAAGCGTACCGGCCAAGGCGCTCCTGTGACTATCAAACAAGAAGAAATTAGCGATGTTGAGAATGACTTTGAAGAGATTCAGACGTATAAACGCAAACCGCTTGTCAAGAGTTCACCACCCATTGAGTTTGCACGACCTTATCAGCAGGACCAGTACAACATTGATGATGAGGCGACGTATTCTCCGTCTAGGGCAAAAAACAAACAGTTACCACAAGATCAAGATCGACTCGAGGTGACTGAAAACATCTGTATTCCACAGACAGAAACAGGACCCAAGAAAATTCCCGCCCTGATGCCTCCGACCGTTCTGCCTCGTAAGAAAAATATGCGTATCTTTGACGAGAACGATATTGATTCTCAGCTTCTTGTTGTGGCGGCAGATCATAACAATGGCGCAACTGATAGTATTACTACCAAAAACAAAACAAGACTATTGAAAGAGATACGAAGTACCTCAATTCCTATTGCAATTCAACAGGCGATACCTACCACTTCTATCGGCGCAAATAAAACCCGACAAACAGCTGGAACTGCGGGAAAAACCCACCCACAGGGTACCAAGGCGCAACGCCGTCAAGAACTGCATGATAGAATAGAACGAATCAACAATTATCATGAGCTTGTGGAATAGTAAGACAAAATTCCCATTATTTGTCTTTTTTTTTCTTTCTTTTTTTTGTAAACCAGTGAAATAGTCTAACAAGCCAGTCTGAAAACCCAGATTTGGGACCTGGATGACTTTCAGGTCAACAGCCACTATGGCGGCCAGTCTGGCCTGCGACATGCTTTCAAGGAATCGTATCGTGGAAAGCGACGAAAAGACTGCATTCCGGGCCAATGCGACTGCGAGAACTGCACTGAGTTCCATCGGCTTGCAACGACCTCCGTCAATGGTGCCGCTGGAAATGATAATAAGCCAGCACCGGTAACTCGGGAGGCTATCTGGAACAAGGACTCTATCGCGCAGCAACGGGTCAGCGGCATTCAAAGTGGCTCCACTAACAAGAACAATAATACCAACACCTCGTTCTGGGGACGCCCCAAGTCGCCGCCAGGATTCTGGCGCTCGGATTTCCCATCAACACAAGAAACCCGCGAGGAGAAAAGACAGGCACAAGAACGACAGCGGGCAGAAGTTGCAGCCCGTCTTGCGGAGGCTGTGAGTACATCGCTTACCGGCAACAATGGAGTCGAACCCGGCGGCCGGTTTATATTTAGAGATGGGCGAGTAATGGAGCGTTTGAAGGAGTTAAGCTGGACATTATAGTGCGTTAATCGTATTATCTAGATAAACTAATAGTTATTGAACTGCTGGTGATTTCTTGCCAGGGTCTTCTTTTGGTGTAAAACCCCCCTGAACAATGGTTGCTATGGGTCTAAGACAGGCCCGCAGTAGTGAGGTCACAATGACTTTTGGCTACTAGTATGGTTTGGATTCATCAGATATTGTTTACTGGCGTGACCGCTTTAACAACTATAAACTCGATATATATATCTAATAGTTCACCCTCTTTATTCTTTCAGGCCACCAAGATCTGATTTCATTACAAAGAAAAACTTGTTTTGTGGATCGATGTATCTCCAAGTGAGAATTTAAACCGGTGCATTAATTCTACTTTTTAGACAGTGATAGTGAAAATTGTTTATCTACATGTTGCATTGCTTTCTGAAAACAATGATTAGGCCCGCAAGCAGACGTAATAGATTAATAGGAATTAGATAGTTATTATCGTGGTAGTAGTAGATAACATGAAGGCTATAAGCCTGTACAAAACAAACAAAAAAACAAAAGTCATTAGCCGGGTGCAAACCAAGAGCACAAGGAGTGAGGGCAAAAAAGAAAACATGAGAAAACATGAGGAAACAGAAAAATAAATATTCGCACACATGAGACAGTCAGCTAGCTAAGCATCCTTCGGATCCTCCTACCAAAACACTGAAAAGTTGCATTAAGGCTGGACAGCTATTGGTGACACCGAGGCCTGGGCCGAGGTGGTGGCGACAGAGGCCGTGGGTGATGCCAATGCAGACAGGCCGGCCGTAGTGACCTTCTTTTGCTTGGCAGCACCCTTGGTCCGAGGCCGGGTATTGCTCCCCAAATGGGTGCGATAGTGTTGCATACAGTTGTCCTGGCGTGAGAACCGCGCAAAACAGCCCGCATACGGGCATGTGTAGTTCTTTTCGCCCGTGTGGATGCGCATGTGCCGCGCAAGGTGGCCAGATGTAGTGAAGGAGCGGTTACAGTGGCAAGTGTAGGTCTTTGACGTCTTCTTCTTGCGTTTTGGCGCGGTGGTGGCAGCACTGGTAGTAGCTGAGGAGGGAGATAAAGAGGATGCAGTGCTGGAGTGGGTGCCGGGGAGTGATGCAGTCGAGGGTGAGGGTGACAATGATGAGGGCGATGGTGACGGGTGAACATAAGCCTGGGGGTATGGCTGATACTGCTGTTGCGGGTGTGGAGATTGCTGCCGCAGTTGATATTGCTGGAGGTGTTGTTGATCAAGATTCTGCGCCGGAGAGGGCGAGCTGAGCGTGTCTATAAAGTTGAACTTTGAAAGGATGCGGAGATCATTGTTATTGTACAACGAGACAGAGTACGATTGTATATGGTTGTTGATGGGAGGCAGAGGCTTGTCCGGGAAGACGTACGATGGCTTTGAAAGGATCGGAGGAAGATGTACAGTAGTATTATAGGTCATGGCGGAGATAATGGAAGAAGGGTCTTCAGTGAATGGACAAGAAAATAAAAAAAAAAAAAAAAAAAATAAAAAAGGAAACAAAATCAATTTTATATTTGGTTCTGGAGATATCGCCAGCCTTAAATACTTTGGGTACAGGGGCCGGAAAGGCCCTTCGGAGACATTTTTTATATTATTTTTTATTATTTCTTTTGCTCTGTTCCTGTGAGCCGTGACAAAATGGAGAGAATCAAGGCCCAATGTTAGCAGCAGGTTGTACGTTTGGTCTTTGCCTAAATGCGTAGAAATCTACAGACAGAAAGAAAGAAAAAACATTTCTTTTTCGAAAAAGAAATTTAATCAAGATTACAAAAAGACCCTTTTTATTTTATTTGCCGACCACAAAAAAATCCATTCCGCATACACCACCTACCCTTTTAACTTTTTATTTTTTCAGTTTTTCTAGAAAAAAGTTAGTGCCCCTCTGAATCTGCATATATGTGCCGTCATACCTGTGACGCTTCCAATAGCCTAATTAGGCAATTTAGACGCTGGTATAGCTTACAGAATAATCAGCTTGACATCAATTAAACCACATTACAAAAACTTATAATTTCTGTTTTAGGCAAGTTAAACACATGAGGGAGTGGTGTAATCAGATCAACCGGCTGTGCTAATTGATTCTCTTTCTAGGTTAAAAAAGCGAATCTGAATGAAACGATTGCATCGTATGCCTTCCCAACAATATATAGTTTTCTCAAGTTACAAGTCTCGACAGGTTTGTAAAAATACAATAAAATACAAAAAGAATCCCTGGCTTCAACCATCTAGAAAGAGTTGACGGTATCTATTTTTCTGGAAGAAAAGCTTTTCATTTAATGGAAAATTCTTGTCATACTGTTGAAAAAGGGTTTAAAATGAGTAATATAGTAGTAATATGGTAGGCAAAATAGAATCTAATTATTATCAATCCCTTTTAAGGTTGAAATATTCACTTGGACGTGAGGACGTGTTTTGGAAATGGTACACAGACAGTTCTTGTATGGCAAATCCACCATATCAGTTTCTTTCTAGAACCGTGAAAATCTTGCGGTGACAAAGATCCAGCATATTATAGAGACCCTATTCATAAGATCTCATTAGTGCGAAAATGTCGGCTTAAGCGGTTCATGGTTGCTAATTGACTCAATACCCTGTCTTTTTTTTTTTTTTTTTTTCCCAACGTTTTTGGAACTAAAACAACATCCTAATTTTTTTTTTTTCTTATTTAATTTTTTATTTATTTGAGTGGTTTTGTTTTTACAGGGAATTAAAAAGGTAAGAAAATAAAA
>Ga0160505_101665_pt1 | contig 10289 bp, 4 predicted proteins | sample DIDeMG_FD_108225 | JGI IMG/M metagenome (GOLD analysis project Ga0160505, IMG submission 108225) | Enriched chicken feces microbial communities from UW Madison campus, WI, USA - DID2874_E49_Stillage MG | ecosystem: Host-associated > Birds > Digestive system > Large intestine > Fecal ...
CAACCTCGGTCAATTTCTCCAAGTGGGATCCCATCCTGCGGATCTCACTCTTGTCACCACCAATGTGCTTGGAAGTGAAGATCTTTCGGATCACCGTTGAGTAATTGTTGTTGTTGTTGTTGCTGTTGATGTTGCTGTTGTTGTTGTTGCTGGTAGATCCACGTCGCTCATGAGGAACATTGTTGACTTCAGCCCCGTAAAAGTACGACGAGACTGGGGAGTTCGAGCTCATGGGTGGCGTCACCTGTGAGTGGGAGAACGGCGGCATTGGTGCTGCAATATGCGTCGACGTCTGCAGTTTGTCCTGACCACCAACCTTCATCTCGATGGTTTTGATCTCTCGAGCACGTAAGCTGATGAACACCGTACGAGACGTCACCAGCTCGTATCCACAATTATTCTGGAAGAAGAGAAGATCGTTCTTCATAGCATTCATCACCTGAGCTTCTAGCTTGGGGTTGAGTGGACAAGACTGAACCATGTACTCGGGACGGAACTCATCCACAAATGCCACATTGGGAGGAAGTACGCACTTCTTGTTGACTGGTAACCAGTGCGCGTTGGAAACATCGCCGATTGACGAATCATTGATCCCAGAACTCCTTGTTTCCTCAGATGTAATTGTGCTCTGCTCAAAAAAAGTTGACGAAGATGAGGTTCTGTCCATATGAACAGGATTAACAACTAAAGTCTGGTCCATTTTCTTTCCCAAAGACACTCTGGTTCTCATGATCATTCCACACTTGAGTTTGATACGTTCCTTGTTTGAAAGCCGTATGTCTTGACCTTTGTCAGACTGGAGAGGAACATATACCGATGACATTGTTCTCCGTAAATTGACAGATGGCATTTCGCTCGCTACTGGCCGCTTCGTCTGTGATGTGTGATTGTAAAGATCCAACATCGACTGAGTTCGAGAAATTTTCTGGCGTGCTGGGGACAGCCCACTGAGTGATTGGGCAGTGGGTTCCCACATTGGATCCTCAGGGTCTAGACCTGGTGAAGGTGTCCGGAGTGACAAAATAGATGGTCTCTTGGAAAGATCTGAAAGATTTTCTTCAAAAAACTGGTTGTGCGATGGGTAGTTGTGTTGGTTGCCAGTGAACGAAGATTTCCATTTTTCCATGAAGCTACCTCCAAGTTTCGACAACGAGTAGTTGGATGCACTAGAAGAAAGCGACGAATTAAGTGACGACGAGAGATACGCCATTGATGACGAGTTAGAGAGTGAATTCCGGCCCTGAATTGGAATTTGACGTGCTCCAATGGTTGTTTCAGTAGTGAAAGACGACTTCTTTGCAGATGATACTGATAGGCTCGTTGAAGACTTCACGGGAACCTCCCAACCACGGGTCGAGTTGACAGAAACCGAACACGAGTCGTCCGATGGAGAGTTGGAAGGTGGAGACGTTCTTTGACGGATGGGAATTGGCTTGATCAATGTACTCGTCTCATTGGGAGATGCACTGATGCCCAGAGTGATTGACGATGGGCTCACTATGGATATGTGTTGCGCTGGCAGAAGTGGCTCCACATGGTCTGCGCTTTCCAAGACAGAATCATTGTCTTCATCGTCAAAAAACAGATCCAACGTCTCACTTTCCAACATATCAAGCTGAGACAGAAGTGAGTGGTCTGGGATAATTCCGTTCAAAATAAAAATTAGCTTCTTGGCGACAGCGGAGTTTCCCGTCATAACGACAACTCTGGTGATCTCCTTTGACGTCGCCATTGGTCTTGGATCAACACTCATAGGGTTTGAACCAAGCAGATGCCTAAGAGGCACCAATAGGGCAAGTAAACTGGCCAAAAACGTGCTGGAGAGGCCCGAAACATCAGTCTGACGTGTATAGTGGTTAATATAGTTGGCGTTGTATCCGTTGGGATGAAAAGCAGAGACATTTCGGCCATCCTTAAATTCGAGCCAATTGACCACCTCCAATGCCCAGTTGAGAAGATAAGGTTTAAGCTTGGAATCCGTATTCTCAATGCTGTATCTTATAAGCGAATTTGTGTTTATGAGCCGAGGAACATTGGTGTTGAAATAGAACAATTTCACCAACTTGTTAAGTTGAGTAAGCAACTCTGCATCGGACCGTAAAATGTTCTGTGGAAATTGGATACGGCGATTATTGATATAGGGACATACTCCATTGACAGTGGAGTATTTCAAACACAAAATTAGCTTTTTCAGCACCACCTTCTGCAAAATCACTAGGTGATGTGCAATGGCATCCAAGTTACTACCAAGCACATCTTCCGCTGTTTGGTCCGCTGACTCTAGCGGAATGACGATTCCAATAGCAAAACGGGAGTGATACGATGAGCGAGATGCCATGCTGCCCTCGGCGGGAGTTCCTGGTGTCTTGCAAAAATTTCCAGAGTAACTGAAAAATGCTTCCTTCGTTGGAACTGCCGGTGCAGGGTGCCAGCTGCGGTCATATATAGAAGATACGTTTGTTTCTGCATAACTGCTGCTTGGGTCGACAATCAGAAACAACCGAGTCACCAAGATGGCCAGGTATGGTCCATAGACCAGATTGACTTGAGGAAGCATGTGTATCTTTGTCGCCGTACAGCTTTCGTTAGTTGGCAAGCCTCTTCCAAACATATAGTCATTGATTTCATTGACGTTGTAGAGTTGCTTTGACAGTAAAATGTTTTTGGAACCCATTTGTGTCGGTGCATTGAGCTTAACAACAGAGCTATTTCTCAGAAGTGACAAGGATGCCACTTTTGAAGAGAGTTGCGAGTCGGATGTTCCACATGGGACAGGAGCTGATGTAGCCGGAGAAACACCAGGCGTCAGAACCGGTGATGAAGTGAGCAGGTCAGCAGCAGAATCATAAAGTACTTGCTTCGATCGAAGGTTTCCGCCGTCCTGACACACCAAAAGGCGGAAACGCCGAGGATTGAAAAGCAGCGGCTTGACAGAAAGACACTGTGATGCATAAAGTATTTCTCTTGTGTATGAGTCGTCATGAGTGTTACCGTTTGTTGATGGGTTGTTATGAGATGAATGCATTGACTGATTCTGGGAGGGAGCACCCAAATTCGGGAGCGTTGACTGCTTGAATAGACGTCCGAGCATTGCTAGTTATAGTTGGAGGTTATGAAGTCATAATAAGACTAACTTCAAGTTCTGGAAGGAGATGAATGTGGGTATTGGGACAAAGTGTCAAGAACGCAAAGATGAAATTGCAGTATGCGGGAGAAGCTACCCGAGAAGAAATAAAATAGTATTTGGCCTGACAAGTGCGTAAAAAGTAAAGATAGGAAGATGCAAGGAGGCAAGCGGAAGCGGAGGGAGGTATTTGTGGTTCAGAACAAGGATTGTGGTCGATTTGTAAACCCGGGGTATTCAGATGGCCATCCGCATGAAACCGTTTGGAAGGTGATCCCGTGACTTGGGCGGGGACTGCATATAAGACTATCCACGGTTGGATTTTGCAACATTAGGATAAAAAGACGCATTCGTAGATCATTGCGAACAAGCAGCATGACCCACATGGCGTTGCTTGTGCATGAAGTCAGAAGGCAGATCTTAATGATGATTTTTCGAAATGGGCTGCCCGACTAGAGCGAAGCAAAAATAGGGGTTCACTGTGGATGAAGCCATTGACTGGTACATCGGAGCTTCTTAGCATGCGGGTCGATCAATGGTACATCATTTAGTTGTTTCACTTCCCCATCTGGTACATTTGCCGAATTCTATCCTCGGAATGCATAATCTAGGCTGCCAATGGACTCAATATTGGGGAGCAGTTTATGGTGATCACACAGTCTCTTCCGCCACTTAATCCACAAATGTTACGAACGCATACAATTGATGGTCATTCCCTGATCCCGGTGCAGTTTGAGTCCCAGTGCTAAATCACTACAATGCTAAGGACCCCTGACTAGTCATGTAAGTCGGCTAGTGGTTAGGTGTGATTAAGTAGAGTATGACGGAATCTTCTGGAGGAGGAGTGTACATTGAGGAAGATTGTGGAAGATTACCAAGTTGTAGGTGACGACCCAGGGAGAATTCCGGGTTAGATGCATAAGAATTGACTCTGGGATACTTACTTCCTGTTTAATGTACTATTGCAAATTGAGGAGTCCCAGGCTTGAACGCAACAGAGAATGACTCGGCAGAATATATTCGTGATTAACAGGAAGTCACTATTGGCTGTGAAACGCAATTTAGAGATGGAGAGTATCAATGCTCGTGGTAGCAAATTTATTTGACTCCTTAGTGAAATAACTGTCTCGGTAACAGAATAAATTGGAGGATCATTATTGGAAGGTAATACTATACAACCAGACTACTGAAGACAAAAGTACCAATTATTGGCCCATTACTTTTCACTAACAACCTTCTCTGGTTGTCAAGAGCACAGGTACGATTGCAAATTACTCCATAACCTTCTACACATTCCCCATTAAACTTTTTATTCTTCCTACAAAGACTTCAACGAAGTCTCCAATGCCTCAATAAGTAAATCGGCGTGCTTGTTCTCGAAAACCAACGTTGGTCTCAATCTAATGGAGTGATCTCCGCAACCACCAATGTTGACACCAGCAGCACGCATCTTGGCTAAAAGCTCGTTTCTCTTGGATGGGCCCTCGCAGTCCCAGGCAATGAATGTACCGAAGTTCTCACCACGTAAGTTGAAAACCTTGTTGCCGTACTTGCCAAACAACTCCTTCAACTTTCCGTACAAGTAGTCTCCAGTAGCAGCAGTTTTCTCGACCAAGTTGTGCTTCGTGACTTCCTGGTAGATAGTTCTGGCGATGAGAGCCTTGGATGGGTCTCCGCACCAAGTGTTGAACTGTCTGTATGGCTGGTTTGGCTGCAACTCTGGGTTAGAGAAGTAGAAACCAGCAGCCTGGAACTTCTTGGAGAACGTAACCATATCTGGTGGAGTAGTCAAGTTCCAGTGCTCGTGAGCCCAGAACTTACCAGAAGCACCAACACCGGTTTGGACTTCATCAACAATCATAAGAATCTCGTGCTTCAAGGTAAGATCTCTCAAGCCTTGGAAGAACGTAGCAGAAGCATGATTGTCTCCACCCTCAGACTGAACTGGCTCTACAATAATGGCAGCGATGGTGTCTGGAGGGTAAGACTTGACGATCTTCTCGAATTCAATCAAGCATCTTTCCTCCTCCTCAGCATTCTCGTTGACAAACTCCTCCAATGGATACTTCAAAGCTGGGAAAGGAGCCTTTGGCCAGTTGAAAGCAGGAATATCCAACTTATGGATGGCCTTCGAACGGGTGGTGGACAACGATCCGAACAATCTGCCGTGGAAACCTTTGTCAAATGACAAGATCACTCTTTCTGGAGAACCTGGAGCACGGTTGTTCATGACAGAGGTCAATTCCTCATCGGTGAAATCCATGGAGCCACGCTTCTTAGCAGCCTGGTACATGAAAGCAGCCTTGTAAGCGGTCTCGTTGGCACAAGATCCAGACAAAGCAGTCCAGACCTTGTTCTGGCCAGGAGGTGCAGCAGCCAAGATACCCTGCTGCAAAATCTCTGCATAGTCAGACAGAGGGAAGCAGGCCAAGGCAGGTCTGTTGATCAAGGCACTGGCCATCTCCTTGGACTGTGCGGTCTTGAACAATTCTGGGTTGTTGTACCCCAATGCAATGGAGGAGATCTGACAGTAGACATCCAACAATTGGTTTCCGTCAGCGTCCGAAATGTAGTTTCCCAATGAATTGTAGTAGTCAGTGGCGAAATAAGATGCACGGTTGTCGAAAACCTTACCTAACTTGTCGTTGATTTCAATTGATTTTGGACCTGGAACCGACTCAGTTACCAAGTTTGGAGCCACTGGCTCACTTGGATAATAAGCAGCTGCAACAGAGGAAACTGCACGTCTGGCAGAAACCACAGCTGCGTTGATGTGGCGAGCTCTGAGCATTGTACTGGTTTTGTTTCAAAGATTTAGGTGTCCAATCTTGGAAACCTGGGGATTTTATAGGTGGTCAGATAGAGTGCAGATAGTTGCTGATATGGGATTTTATGGAGAACGATTCCCGATCGCGCTGCCAAAATAGGAAACAGGTTCCGAATTTTAGGAAGGACGATTCCTAGCGCAATTTGGAGATGAAGGACGGAAATTGATTCCGCCATGGTGAAATGTGAGTGGCCAGGTGTGTGAACAAAATCTGTTCTTCGAGATACTTTTCATTTATGCAGAGAAATCGCCGTGCATGACTTATCGCATCGTGATATCTGATCTTTAAGTAGGTGGACAATAAATACCATTGTCGACAGAAACTAGGACTTCTAGGCTTAATCTTAAGCCTTTCATTCTTTTTGAGTAGAGCGAAATATCTAGAGGTATTATAAATTGTCAACTACTGCTAACATGTCATTCTAATGTCTCGTGGTGTGCATTAAATTCCAATAATTGGGGGAAATAACTCTAAACTGTAGTAGGAATATGAGTATGTGTATGTATCATGAGTATTAGTATGTAAAGTTTCCACATTGGTTTACTGAAATCATGACTTGAGCACGACCCTGATTGTTCACCATATTGTCTAGTATGCAAGCCATCAGTCACTGTATCAGCCACTACTGTTAATTAAATGCCCAGAAAACGGTTTTGTGGCTTTGTGTTCTCCCAAGGAGTGGCTTATCGATGACAGAAAGAAGATCCTTTCCCATCTAACTTCACCAGATTGATTCATACATGGCTCTCCACGGGTTTCTCCTGTAGAACCGAGCAAAGCCAGAGACAAACTTCGAGGTTTTGAGACAAAAGACCCAGGCTGAGCACAATGTGCCAGACAAATCTGAAAAAACAACCTTCTTCTACATGATCCTTCGGGGAAGAATACTAGGCAGAGAAGCCAGGCGGACTCAGCCGTTGCATTGCTTTTTTCTCGTTTTCTCCCCGTTGCGATTACGTTATGTAGGGTAAATTTTCGGATGACTTTCACATGCAAAAGAACAACCCCAGTCACCTCTCGTCACTTCATGCGTTGCGTTGCGTTGCGTCCGCGCATTGATGAACTTACCCAGACGCATGCATCGCCCTGTGCAAGTAGGTAATAGAGATAATCAGACCCTTGACCAAAAATAAAATACTCTTGCGAGGGCCGTGATATGGTCACTTATGAATACAACCGTGCCCCAGCCTCCTCGAATTCTCTGCAGGAACATTACCCCGTGACACCCGTTGATAAGTGATCAAACAACACATAGGTGAGAATTTAGAGGGTTTATTCGCCAGCATATTCATCATGGGAACTGAATCTAACTCTTCTATCAAAAAAATCGTTAACAGATTAAGTGGTCAACCTGCTTCTTACAACCGCAAAGCTTCTTACACTTTTGGTAGAACGTTGGGAGCTGGTTCATTTGGTATTGTTCGATATGCCAGAGATTCATCCACTGATGAGGATGTTGCAGTGAAAATCATTTTGAAGAAAGCCTTGAAGGGCAACGAAACGTACGTCATCGACGAGTTGAAGCTTCTCCAACTGCTTGATCATCCTCACATTGTGGGGTTTAGAGACTGGTTTGAATCCAAGGATAAGTTTTACATTGTAACACAATTGGCTACGGGAGGTGAGCTTTTCGATAGAATTGTACAAGAAGGACGATTTACTGAACATGATGCGCTGTTGGTGGTTGTCCAGATGCTCGAAGCCATCGACTACTTGCATGAAAGGGATATTGTCCACAGAGATATCAAGCCAGAGAACGTTTTGTACCTTACCGCGGAAGCTGACTCAAATATCGTATTGGCAGACTTTGGTATTGCTAAGAAATTGCAATCCCCAAACGAGATGCTCCATTCCAGCGCTGGTTCCTTCGGTTATGCTGCTCCCGAGGTGATTTTGGGCACCGGCCATGGCAAACCTTGTGATATTTGGTCTTTAGGTGTGGTGACGTACACAATTTTGTGTGGTTACTCTCCGTTCAGGTCGGAGAATGTTCAGGATTTCATTGCAGAGGTCCGCCACAACAATGCCGTGATTTTCCATGCCGACTACTGGAAAGATATCTCCAAAGATGCTCGGAGATTCATCATCAAAGCCCTACAATTCAATCCAAACAACAGATCCACATCCAAGGAACTATTGGGAGATCCATGGCTCAAGGGTATTGCAGCTGAGCATAAGGACGCTGATTTGTTGCCAAACTTGAAGCAGAACTTCAATGCAAAGCTCAAGTTCAGACAGGCTATCGAGATGGTCAAATTGGCCAACAAGATCAAGAAACTCAAGGAGATCGAGACCAGCAGTGATGACGAGTCCTCGGAGATTGATTTGTTCGGAGATGAAGGTGTGATTTCTGATTCCAAGATTCCCTCTGCTGATTCCACAGAAATTGGTGCCGATACATCTACAGACAACAAGTACAATGTCAAGACCACTCTGCTCCTGCAGTGGGGAAAGTTACGTGAGCTGCTTAATGAAATGAGTACTAGGGACGGATCAAAAGCACTGCTCTCAAACTTAACAGCCCCAGTAGAGAATCAGAAATCCCGTCTTGCTACCAGTGCTTTCCAGCAATTGGTTCAGACAGCGAAGGAGAATAAAGATCGTGTTGCCGAATATAAAGACGAAGAGCTGGCAAACAAATAAAGAGAACTTGAATGTTGTAATTTGGTGGTAGAGCAAGATGAAAGTGTCTGTTCTTCAAATCGTTTTGACAATGAGTACACATTGGACTGTAATATTACGACATTTATGGAATACAAGCGCAATATTAAACTTACCATTCAATATTTACAACATAATTAAGAACACCATTCAGGGCCTGTAGGCAAGAATAACGTTTGGAATGAATAATTGTAGGATTTACCTCACCCTGAGAAAATAATGTTCGACCTGCAGTGATCGCTGCGAAATTGCGAATGTAAGGTTTGCTGATGCACAGAAGGTCACATTGAGGAGAAACCTCAGCATAAAGTGCTATTTTGCTCTCGAACCCCGAATTAAGCTTTGCGAGGGAGAAATTTTTTTTCTTCATGTCATCAGATTTCTCACAAGTAAAGAGACGTATATGAATTGACAACCATGCGAGCTGACGGTACGTCTTGCAAAACGTTGGAGTTACTAATGATGGTTCACTTATCCTCAATAGAGTGTGCGATTCCCAATCGCACCACATCCACTGAATGTGCGAAATTCCGTTTGGAGTGTAAAAGTAATCATATACTTAAGGGGAACAAGATTCATACAATTGAATGCACAGTGTCCCCAATCAGTAAGTTAAGGTATGATAACTCACATCCTTGCAGTAAATGCAACGCAACGCAAATCTATCAGCAATTGACCTCCTCAAATTGAGTCAAATGTCGAGGCACGTACGGGTAGCATTTCCGGGATTATAATGGTAAGTATTGCCTGCCTGAAGTATACCACATTAGTGAATCGGCCCATAAGAGGGACACACTTTGCATTTGGGGGAAGTTATGGTAGACACAACATGCCATGCAATTTCCTGTATATAGAGAACGATGTATGCACACATGCACTTTTAATGACGAAGGTCATACGTAGGTTGAGGTCATATCCCCCATCCCTACCTAAAGAAAACTTTAATTCTATCTTGCCAATTCGGGGACCCCGCATGTCACTGCTCTTCTCAAGCATGGATGCAGGCCACTCCACCATCATCGAAAGGTTTCCAGAGGTGAAAAATTCTGATAGATTTCACTTTTGCAATCCTTCTCTACCATTATACCCGCCAAATTCGATGTCTCATTAATCTTTTAATTTATTCCAATCTATTATTAAGTAACTCCGTATAAACCTGTCCCATAATGTTCATCCCATAATACAGTAATTCATAAACCATTACAATCCAACACTCAGCGTCAAAAGCTCAGGCAGAAGACCAAAATTGAAACCCTCAGTAATGTCCAACTCATGGTGCATAGGGATAATCTCATCCTCAGCGAACAAGTCCGCGGAGAAGCCTGCTCCTCCGAATGTACCGAGAGACTCCTCAAACGGAATGTCAGCTGGCTGCACTGGCATGAACTCTTGCTGAGGCATCGTCATCAGCAAAGGCATATCGGCCATTGAGAACTGCATATCTGTCGTGAAGTCAATGGGTTTGTTATGTGAGAAAAGAGATTGTGGTTTGAGGTAAGCAGTCAAGTCTGGAGCAGAAGTGGCCCGAGAATCCATGCCAAAACCATTGATCTCCTCTTCAAAACCAGAGAACTCGTTGAATGGAGTCATGGCAGGGGTTGCAAGTGGCTTGGTCACTCTCTTGGGCGAGGGATACTCTTCCTCCTCGGAAATTCTCACTCTCTTGCGGCTTGGCA
>Ga0160505_101666_pt1 | contig 10281 bp, 7 predicted proteins | sample DIDeMG_FD_108225 | JGI IMG/M metagenome (GOLD analysis project Ga0160505, IMG submission 108225) | Enriched chicken feces microbial communities from UW Madison campus, WI, USA - DID2874_E49_Stillage MG | ecosystem: Host-associated > Birds > Digestive system > Large intestine > Fecal ...
GGCGTGGGCAACTTTGGCAGCGGGATGGGATACAACCCCACAGGCACCGGCTTCAATGCGCCATCGCAGGCGCACGCGCAGACGGCGGCAATGACGCAGAGCGGATACAGCGCCTTTGACCCGTTCAGCCCTACGGGCGGCAGCATGCAGTCGCAGCAGCAGCAGCAGTCATCGCAGTACTCCAACCCGAACCCGACTCCTTCCTACTCGACACCATCGTACACCGCTTCTCGCCAAGACACGAGCGTAGGCAACACTGGCGGCCGCCCGCTGTTCATGGGCGGCGAGGGCGCCGAGTGGGTCCAGAACTGCCTGGCCAGCCGGCGCAGCGACCTCGGCCCGCCGATCCGCAACCCCAGGACATTTGCCGAGAGCTACCGTATCATCATGGACCAGGCGTACGAGAACGTGCTGAATGCCATTGCCCGCGTAAGTACTCTGTGCCATTCCTCTACTGACTGTGCAGAACAACAAGGCAGATATCTCCGTCTCGCTCGAAGTCTCCACGGCCGCCCAGAGCGTGCGCGAAATGCTCTTCCGCGAGCAGGGCGAGTTCGGCCTCCGGCAGCGCGAGAACGAGCCGACGACACGCGCCGCCAACCGCCGCCTTGCGGAAGACGTGCGCCTGGCGCTGTACATGCGCCGCGCGGGGCCGTGGGCCAACGACAGCGTGTTCAACGATGTGGTCGAGGACTCGATCTCGGGCCTCAAGGATGTGTTTCCCTTCTAGTTTTGTAGAATGCCTAAGATTCACGATATGACGTTTATGCCGCTGGAAGGGGGAGGTACTGATTCTGACTGGCCGCTGACGACGTGACTGGCAGGGGGATCACTCACCGCGTCATATCTCGAGTCCCAACACAACGCTGTCTGGATCTGAAATGGTCCTTTTGGCGCGACCACACTCACTCGAGGCTCAAGTTGACGGGGAACGATACATTCAGCACTATAACCTCACCAGCTCCGTCACCCGCCGCACAGAGAGCTGGGTATCTGTGCAGCCAGGTGGCCTTCAATCAGGGCGACAGAGCACGTCATGAAGTCATGAAGGGGTCGCACCCTGGTTGAGCAAGCCGATCTCAATGCCGATGACGCTCGTGCTTGACCGTATCGCTCGTCGGCCAACATGCCCCCCTCCAGTGTGGCGGATGGCACTAAGTGGGATAAGCCATTTGAGCGACGTACGCGCTATAGCGTGAGTGGACGGCGAGGGCGATCTGCACAGTGCTATGTATGCCCAGTCGCTGGTCCGTCACGACGGGCGCGTGTAAGCCGACATTACACCACATGTTGGCGCGTGGTCCGTTGTCAACTCGGGGGTGAATCCAACCTGTATGCGCTGGTGGGATGAGGAGTGTGTCCGGATGCAGGACACGGTGGAGGCCCGGACAGGCGCCCCACTCACTGCCTTGGACTGGCCCTCTGTTCAGTCCAATCTTTCATGGCGGCCTCCCAAGACTACTCCATAAGAGGGACAGCAAGGCAGCTGACCATGACGATATGGTGTACATACCTTGGAACAACATGCAGGCGCCTGACTGAGCGTGCCGGCTTTTCGAGACTTGACCTTCTTAGTCTAGTCCTGGAGTCTGAGGGGTACAGCTCCAAGTGGCCAAAGTCTCGACATGCCCAAAGCAGTCACTTATCGAGCGGAGGGTGTCTGTGGCGTACTGTATCTCCCACAATCCAGCCGAGACGAGTTGAGTACGAGCTCCGACGACCATAAGTGGCTCCCATTCCCGAAGATATCAAGGTCCCTTCATCCAAGCATCACCCACACCTCTCAATCAACAAGTATCCAGCCCACGGCCCAAGATACCCATGCATCATGCGATCCGTCTGTATCTGAATTATCTCGCCAGAAATGCTAGATGTGACACTATTTATTTGCGTTTTGTGTTGTGTTGCGCCTTGACTTCCGCCGACATCGCGCATGCTCCGCAGCAGCAATTGTAATGCGCGCAGTAGCCGTCCTCTAGACTCCGACATCCCCTCTCAACACGAGAGGTAGGTTTTGCTAGCGTCGAACGTGCAGCAGGCAGGTCCAGTAATTCCGGAGTAGAATGCGGCCGCCCGCGCTCGCTGCGACTGCATGCTTACTTTGCACCCCTCTTCTGCATCTTCCTCATCTCGCGCTTCCTGTCGAGCTCCTCGGCCTTCTTGCGCTCCTTGTCGCTCATCGCCGCGCGTTCTGCACGCTTACGCGCCGCCTTCTTGTCGGCGCGCTTGTCGTCGGGATTCTGCGAGGTCTCGCCGGCGTCCTCCTCGAGCTCCTTCTTGTACGCCTGAGCAAGCGACACATCGACCTCGGCGCGGGTCTTGGCGAGCTTGCGCGTGACTTCGGGCTTGAGCTGGCCGGGCTTGGAGAGGAGGTCGGCAACGTTGAGCGCGACCTGGAGCCAGGCGACGACGGCCGACTCGTCCTCGGCATCAGTGGGCTTGCGGAGAGAAACAACGACCGAGCGCGCCTTCTGCTCGGGCTTGAGCGGGCCCTTGCGCGGGCGCTGCGAGGGCTGGTCCGAGACAATGAAGAACTTGAGCACCTTGAGCGCCGCGGGCTGCGCGAGCAGCTCGGTGATTCCGACATTGGGCGTCTTGAGGAGCAAGTCGGTCACGTCGCTGTGCTCGGCGTACAGCGAGTGGGTGACGGGGACGGCGGCCGACTCGTGGAGGCGGGGGAAGGTCTGCAATCAGCACTGAGAGGCTACAACACTTGTCTTGTCTCTACTCACCATGTCAAAGCGCTGCTCACGAATACGCTTCATGACGCCCTTGTCGACAATGCCCCAGACGCCCACGCCGTCCTGCTGGCCCGAGGCGCCGCGGCCGAGCGTGAGGTCGAGCTCGATACCCTCCGAGTTGTCGTACGTCGGGTCGAGGAGGCTGTTGGCAAACTTCCAGACCATGTACAGAATGTCGTGGAGCGGGTACAGGCGCAGCGTGGCGTGGAGCGCGAGCACGTTGCGGCGGCCCGAGGCGTACAGGAGGTGCAGGGCGGACGAGGAGGAGAGGAGCGGGCGGACCTCGGAGAACTGCTGGTGGATGAGCGCGTTGAAGGGCGCGTACCTGCGTGTTAGAAGAGCTCGGGCCCCGGTGAAGAGAATAAGGAAGGGGGAGACCGCGCCGAGGTGAGATGAGATGCAGCAGTCGACATCTCGCTGCTTCTCCACCGAGTACAAGACGTCGACAGCCTGTCATCGCAAGGTATCCACAGCACACAGAGACACCGCGATCCCCATCTCGTCCTCCCCCATTCCCCAATCCACCCCAGCACAACTCCTACTCACGTCTCCCTGGCACGCCGGGCATTAATAGCCTTGCCAACAAAGTAGATACCAAGGTACGCGCCGAGAACGAGCAGCATGAGGCCCTCAAACTTGAACGTCGCGGGGCGGAAAACAAACATCTTCCACTTGACCTCCCAGCCGTCGTACTCGACAGGAGCGTTCTGCGGCGTCGGAGGCGTGATGGCCTGTAGGCCACGGAGGAGGGCCGACATGGTGTGTGTAAACGAGTGTAAACGAGTGTGGGTAGAGGAGTGGATGTAAGCAAAGAAGACGAACAAGATGTGGATGCTTGGTGCCAAGCGGCGGTATGGTGCTGGACTTTCGGTCAGCCCAGGGTATTGGCGCCAGGTGGGCCGACGACCCCAAATTACGGAATCTCACTGGCTGTCCGGAACCGGCGCGGACCGTGCTCGGTTAGATTTCCACCTGGTTCGATCAGAGCATGCAGAGCAGGCAATCTGTGCCTCGTGGTGCAATGCATACGTGCTCCTGGCCGTGGTGGGCATCGATATATCGATATCGCATGCACGGTGCGTGCGGCATGGATGCCAAGCTGGATCACATACGGGGCGTATACGTCGAGCTGTCGTGTATCGTGCAGAGGTCGTGCACAACGCTGAGCACTGATGTGCAGGGACGCTTGGAACCATACAGCAAGGAACAATCGTTGTCCTCAACTGTCTTTTATCAACTTAACGACAGCCACCGAGCACATCTACACAAACTGCGACTGATCTGCAACTGCAACTGACGGTGCGCCCCTTCTGAGAATCACATTCCGTCTACAAAAGCTACAAACGCTTTAGTTGGCGGCGGCCGACTCGGCCTGGGTGAGGCGAGGTCCAACGTCGAGGAGGTGGGTGAGGCGCTTCTCGGCGACCTTGACAGCCTCACCGAGGACGACCGACTTGGTGCCGTTGGCGAGCTGGATGGGGGCCGAGCCGTCCTCGAGGCCGAGCTGGGCATCGGTCCAGATGGGCTCGATAGGGGCGGCGTTGGGGGCACCGACACCGGCGCGTCCACCAATGGCGACCCAGTCTACCTCACGCTTGAGGTCGAGCTCCTTGAAGATCGAGTCGACCGACTCGACGAGGTGCTGCACCTGCTCGGCCGTGTGGCCGGGAGTGGGGGTGATACGGAGACGCTCCTCACCGACAGGAACAGTCGGGTAGTTGATCGACTGAACGTAGATGCGGTGCTTGGAGAGGAGCATGTCCGAGGCCTCCTTGGCGAGAGCGGCGTCACCGACGAGCACGGGGACAATGTGCGAGGGATTGGGGACGACGGGGATGCCCATGTCCTTGAACTGCTTCTTCACCTCACGGGTGTTGAGCTGCTGGAGGCGGCGGTCGCCCATGAACTCGCGCTGGTAGGCGATCGAGGCCTGGGCACCGGCAACGACCGAGGGAGGGAGCGAGGTGGTGAAGATGAAGCCGGGGGCGTACGAGCGGACGACATCAACAAGGTCGGCCGAGGCGGCAATGTAGCCACCGACAACACCGTAGGCCTTGCCGAGGGTACCGGTGATAATGTCGATGCGGTCCATGACCGAGCGGGGAACGGGAGCGTTCGAGTCGCGGGTAGCATAATGGGCCGCAAAGTCGAGGTGCTCGGCGACACCGGCACCAGTGGGTCCGTACATGCCGACGGCGTGGACCTCGTCAAGGAAGGTGATAGCACCGTACTTCTCCGCGAGGTCGCAGAAGGCCTCGATGGGGGCGACCGAGCCGCACATCGAGTATACCGACTCGAACGCAATGATCTTGGGCGTCTCCTTGGGGACAGCCTGGAGCTTGGCCTCGAGGTCGGCAACGTCGTTGTGCTTGAAGATGACCTTCTTGGCGCCAGAGTGACGGACACCCTGGATCATCGAGGCGTGGTTGAGCGAGTCGGAGAAGATGACACAGCCGGGGAGCTTGGAGCCGAGGGTCGCAAGACAGGCGTCGTTGGCGACGTAGCACGACGAGAAGACAAGTGCAGCCTCCTTGCGGTGCAGGTTGGCTACCTCCTCCTCGAGGGCGAGGTGCAAGGCGCCGTTGCCTGCAATGTTACGCGTGCCACCAGCACCGGCGCCGTAGCGGTTGAGGGTGCGGTGCATGGTGTCGAGAACGGCGGGGTTCTTGCCCATGCCGAGGTAGTCGTTGGAGCACCAGACATCAACCTCGATGTCGGTGCGCGCAGTGTGCGCAACCGGGAACTTGGCCGCCATGCGGTTAATGTTGTTGAAGTAGCGGTACGACTTGTCCTTGTGCTTCTTGTCGAGCTCGGCGGTGTAGAACGAGCCATAGTCAAAGCCGTTAACGGGCTTCTTGAATGCGGCCTTGTCGGTGATAGCGGCGCCCGCCTCACGGGTAGCAGCAGCCGCGGCGTCGCGGGCAGCCTTGGCGTGGGGGCAGTTGCCAGCGGGGGTGCCAGTGGGGTCGAAGGGGATGTCCTTCTGCTACATTGCATGTCAGCAACCGTAACTCGGTCTAAAAGTGCGATCGGGTGCATGAAAAGCCGGGGCGGGATGAAAACTAGACTCCGGAATTGGTGCGGGTGCACGGGCGCGCATGACTACGGGCCAATACAGTGACCTGGATTTGCCGGATTTTCACTTTCCGTTTCCGCAGCCGACAACACGCAGCAGCAGCAGCAGTCACTCACCTTGTGGATGGCCTCGACCTCACGGTTGCCAGCGACCGAGGCGTACGAGCGCGCGCCGGCCTTGGCGACGAGCGAGGGGCCCATCATGGGGCACTCGATGGCCTTGGCGGTGAGCGCAGAGCCCGAGGTGGCCTTCTTGGCCGCGAGGGCGCGGAGCGAGTTGGCGCTCGAGTGGCCGAGGAAGGGGCAGACACCAGAGTAGCGGAGGAGCTGGGAGACCTGCATGCTGGGCAATGTTCTTGTCGCTTTCGGTAGGCTAGTTGCTGCTGTGTAGATGGGCTAGAGTGTGACGGGCTGTTGGTGTATCCCCGGTGTGTTATGGTGCGAAGAAGAGAGGGGGGATGATTGACCGGTGTTGGGTTTTAAGAATGAGAGGTGCAGTGGTGGGAAGGGCAGATTCAGGTTGGCTGGGTGAGAGTGGGAGAGTGGGAGAGTGGCAGGCCACACGGATCAGCGCTCGTAGACAAGCGAGAGGGGGTTGGGCCCGAGTCGATGCTGCCGACAGCCGGCCGCCTGGGGTACTACGGGGAGGGACGGAAGAAAAAAAAAAAACTAAGGGAGACGGAAAAAGGAGGTTGAGCCAACGGGGCGTGGGAGGGTGACCAATTAAAGTTTCCGTTCCGTCCTTTGTTAGCCAGTCACAGCGCAGCAATTGCTCAGAGCCAACCAACCCGGTTAGAGCTTGTATCCAAAAGCGGAGGGTTCCGCTCATCTCGTCGCTCACCAGGCTTGCCGCTCCACACACTCCACAACGCTCGTAACGAGCCCAACTGTAGTCCGCTGCCAGACATTGCAGCGGCGTGCATAGGCAAGCGGAGATGCAGCCGCTGCAGATCATGCATCGGTATCTGCGTATCTGGTGTGCAGATTAGATCTCCATCGCGGTGTGCCAGTGTGTAATCCATACCTAGCGTGTTCTTTGCATTCTGACGAGTCACCGACGACCGAATACACACCCGTACGCACGGTTAGCACGTTTGAGACATCTGGATGTCGTCAGCGGGAACACTTAACACAGGCACACCTCGCTTTGTTGATTCCGTACACCGGACACGTACCCGTACCCGCCAGGAGGCAGGAGGCAGGAGGCAGGATGTTTACGCCGAGCCGAGCAGCAGGAGAGTCTTGAATTAACCGGGTTCCGCGCATGCCGCGGCGCCGGCGCGTTACGCCCATGCCCATGCATTCGACGGACAGCACCAACTAAGTTACAGTAACCGATAGCCATGCTCCATACCTTCCATACCATCGTTACCATGTTTGTGCATCCCCCTACTGTCAGAGTCCGTCCCGCCTCACGTACACGCATCGTCGCTACCGCTCGTCACAGGCTCAGGCTCTTGCTCGGTCGCTCCTCGGAGTATTCCTAGGACCTTCCCGAACCCAACCGTTCCCGATATCCCTGTTCCTAACTGTATTCCAGAGTTGCTGGAACGGGCGATGCTGAGGTTTCAGCTTGGTTGCGTTCCATGCCACGATCCATGTCCCAGCACCCATCGTCCACGCTCGTTACCAGTTCATGGACGCGCCGAACACTGGGGCTGCTGACTCAAAGGTCTCAAAATGACAGGGAAGCCGAGATGCCGACTGTCTGCCAAAGATGACGCGATGACGCGCTTCCCTGCAACACTGACTGTCTGCCAAATGGATTGCGCCGAGGCTAAGGACACGGACAAACTCATCGTCCCTGTCCATCCTCATCTTGGCATGGCTGGCAGCCAAACAGAGACACACCACAGACGCATTCCGAACAGCTAAGATCTCGAGATACCAAACCGACGGACACCAAATACGAAAATGTGACCCTGTTCCGCGTCGGAATGTCGCGTGTCGATCCGCGGAACGGTGTCGATGTCAACGAATGGAGACGAGGAGATGGAAAGGTGTGCCTGAGGTGGCGTCCGTCAGATGTGAAGATGGTGGAGATGGGTGCGAGACGTACAGTATGTACTCGGCATGGGATCGTCCGACATTCCTGCCCAGTCAGCAGAATTCCACGGACTTTGGAGGTCAACGGGTGGGCATGGAGTCGAGTCCACGGACTTAGGAATGAGAACTGGACCTTGGTCACTCTGGAACAAGAACTGGGACCTGATCTGTTCTCGAGGGGACAGCTGTCCACCGTCCGCCAATTCCAAGCTGCTATTCTTGTCTCGCTGTGTGTTATCCGCCTCGCATTTAAGATCTTTGACCACGTTTGTGGAATGTGCAGGACTTCACAGCAGCCGACGTATCTCACGCCACGAACTGCAGCTGATCGCGATCCCAACCTCGGCCCACCAATCTGACTATATTATACCGACACCGAACATTGATCTAGATCTCGTGAACTCTTGATCGGGGAATGGGCAGGATAGACCGCAGAACAATCTAACACAAACACGAGTCCACATCAACTGACATCAGGCTGACTCGATTCGTATCCACATATCCTAATCGGCGCTCCGGTGCTGCAAACCTCAGCTTCGATTCAGCCCGACAAGAGCAACTCCTGGATGACCCTAGATGTACTAGTACAACGCGACCGCACTCAAGCCATACAGTGCCCTGCGTATCAACTTTCGTTTCCACCGCCGCCTGGCGCGCAACTCGCCGCAGCAGACTTCTTGCCGTTCCCCGGACGCTGCGCCTCACCGTGGCAGTCAAAGCACCTGCTTCATACATGTACTTTACGTGCCAGACGGAGCGAAATATGGCAGGCTAGGCGTGTAACGGGTTTAAATACAACACGGACGTGGTCTGCGCGTGCTGGGATTGCTGGGACTGTTGGGATCACGCAACAATGATTCTGCGGCTGATCGCGCTCCCCGCCTCCGCCTTACCAATGTGGCATCGAACACGAGACCTTTACTGACCCCGAGCTTTGACCTGGATCTCGGGAACTCGCTATTGGGGGATCGGTAGACTAGACAAGTCAACAATCTCACACGCACTACGACGCCACGCATAACTGACACTAAACACTCGACTACTTCCCATTTCACACCGCGATGCCGATCCACACAGCTCGCGATCGCGATCCTGCATCACGGCCACACACCACGTACACCACGACCTGTCCCGACTCCTCCGTCTTCGTTGCTCTCTCTCCATGCTCTGGACGAACGAAAGCAAAAACAAAAATTCAAGCTCGGCTTTCAAGCTCTAGCCTTGTATGGGGCTCGAACCCATGACATTTTGATATCTTAGTAGTAAGAGTCAAACTATCTACCGACTGATATAACGAGGCTTTTGATTTTTGGTTCCGCTGCGTTTTCTGTCCTGTGTGGCGCAACCCAGACCAAGTGTGGCGCCGCGACGCCCGTGAAAACTAACAAGAGCGAGGTCCGGGGTAAGAACGACTCTTGGCGGCATGATGGACTCATCGTTCATTTCACTCTGATTATTTCTGGTAGAGCCACTGCCCTGTCAGTACTGGAGATAGGACCCCCCACAGTGTCATTGCCCGACGGCCTGCCCTCGAGGACATGGACAAAGGGGGTCGACGGCGCCACGGCGCCACAGCGCCATGCTCGGTGGAGGCAAAGCGGCGCATATACCTCCAGCAAGGTGGAGGCGCATACGGCACCACCGTCAAAGACCCAAAGGTCTCACCTCTTGTCCTCGAGACCCTCATTCCGAATCCACAATGATGCATTGCGTTGTTCTTCTCATCCTCACGTTGTCTCTGCCTTCTTTCTTGTTCTCTCACGCCGACCGCACGGTATGTCGATCTCTCTATTTGTGCTGACATAGAGATTTCCTCTCCTCAACTAGACCGTCTTCGATGGCCCTGGCTTGTTGCTGCTCGGGTATGTTTATCCGTCCGCGCGCTGGACTAATGCCCAGAGCACTTTCGGACCGACGATCAGCACCTCTCCCCGTTACCCACCAATCCAAGCAGGGGCTATTCTGCATATCAGGCCGTCAACTCCTCGACAGTCATGTCGCCTAAGATCAGCGCCACGAGAACCGCAAGCGCAAGCAAAGCAATCATCGTGACAACCGCTGTACTCCCACGCCCGGCGTCGAACAGCCCCTGAAGGTCCGTCGCCACAATTCCGACGCACCCACCAACCAAGAACTGTCGGCACAGGAGTTCTTTTTTAGCCTTCCGTATCTCGTTGCCGAAGTCCTTAGTCACCTATCTATTCGCCAGGTCTCCATATGCCTGTACACGTCGAAGACTTTCCGCTCCGCTGCTCTGCTCGCGCACAAGGTCGTTCCTCTGCATCAAATCAGCGACTTGGACGACGAAACCAAGGCGCGATATGTCAAGACCGTTATCGCGCCTCCGGTCAAATACTGCGATCACGAGATGACCAAGCCTGCTCTCCCGAAGGCAGTCCTCTTCAAACCAACCAGAAAA
>Ga0160505_101667_pt1 | contig 10277 bp, 8 predicted proteins | sample DIDeMG_FD_108225 | JGI IMG/M metagenome (GOLD analysis project Ga0160505, IMG submission 108225) | Enriched chicken feces microbial communities from UW Madison campus, WI, USA - DID2874_E49_Stillage MG | ecosystem: Host-associated > Birds > Digestive system > Large intestine > Fecal ...
AGATGTAACTACAGAAGGTACATATTTAGGAGATCATACATTAATTGTACAAAAAGGTATTACAATGGGTGTAGCTCTTTTCATTGTAACAGAAGCATTCTTCTTCCTTACAATTTTCTGGGCCTATTTCCACTCATCACTAGCACCTACAGTAGAACTAGGTTCACACTGGCCTCCTGCTGGTATTGAAGCACTTAACCCATTTGCTATTCCATTATTAAATACAATTCTTCTTCTTTCATCAGGAGCTACAGTAACATATGCTCACCATGCATTAATTCAAGGAGATCGAAAAGCAACACTATTAGGAATTACTATGACATTAGTATTCGCTATTCTATTCACAGCTCTACAAGGAGTTGAATATGTAAATGCAGGTTTCACTATTGCAGATGGAGTATATGGATCATGTTTCTTCTTCGGAACAGGATTCCACGGATTCCACGTAATTATTGGAACACTATTCATTGGAGTAGCATTTTACCGAATTATCGCATATCACTTAACTGACCACCACCACATTGGATTCGAATCTTCTATTCTTTACTGGCATTTTGTTGACGTAGTATGGTTATTCTTATACGTCTCAATTTACTGGTGGGGATCTTAAATATAAAGCATAAATATAATGATGATCACATTAAGATTAAGAAATGTATTCAAAAAGTACATCACTAACAGTAGACACGATATGTCTAATCTTAAATCATTCTATAACATTGTATAATCCTCGTTGTAGCGATTATTTTAAACCATTACATTATAATCCCCTTATAACAATTATTTTAAATAATTACATTATCAAATAAATCCCCAGGTAACGATTATTATAAATAATCAATATTATTCTATTATTAAATAATCTCTCTTTTAATCTTATAATATATTGTCTTTAAAGAACTGGGGATACTGGCATAATATCAAATGCAATTAGAATAGATGGTACTAAGACAATAAATGCAATTGCTAGAGGTAACATACCTGTCCAACAGAATACCATAAGTCCATCATATCGAAGTCGAGGCATAGTTGCTCGAGTCCAAACGAAAAAGAACATGAATAAACAAGATTTCAGACCTAAAATAATAGCTTGAATATTAATAAATGTATCATTTTCGAAAATTTCTGGCATATTATAACCACCTAGGAATAGAATGGCAGCTAATGTAGACATTAAAACAATAGAACAATATTCTCCAAGGAAGAAGAATACGAAAATCATCCCAGAGTGTTCTGTAAAGAACCCTGCAACTAGTTCTGATTCCGCTTCTGGTAGATCGAATGGTGTTCGGTTTGTTTCAGCTAACATTGCAATTAGGAAAATAATGAATACTGGTAATAATGGAACAACATACCAAATACCTTGTTGTCCTTCAATAATACCTGTAATATTAAATGTACCTCTTAGTAATAATACTGTTAAAATCGCAGCACTTAAGACTAATTCATATGAAATCATTTGAGCTGTTGATCGTAGAGAACCTAAAAAGGCATATTTAGAATTTGCAGACCATCCTCTAAATAGTACCCCATAAATACCTAATGATGAAATAGCTAATGTATAAAGGATTCCAAGTGAAAAATCTGTAATAGCTAATCCTGCACCAAAAGGAATTACTGCCCAACCTAATAGACTGAACATTAAAGTAATAATAGGTGCTAAAAAGAATAGGCTTTTAGTAGCATGCGCAGGTACTACTGTTTCTTTAACTACTAATTTTAAAGCGTCTGCGAACGGTTGTAGTACTCCGTAAATACCAACTTTGTTTGGACCAATTCGTCGTTGCATTGAACCCATTACTTTCCGTTCAATAATCGTCATAAAGGCTACTGCTAATAAAATAGGCACTAAAACAATTAGTACTTCTAATAAATTAAATAAAATATCAAGCATATTTTTTATTATATATCAAATTATAAATAGTAAATAATATAATTTGTAACGTGGAAATTTAAATAGGCTTTTAATTCCTCTGTACGTATATTTGTTATTTTTAAATAGTTACTAAAAATCTATATTTTGGGGATTGTTAACCTCGATATGGAACAAGTGTAGAAGATGTGTTTCCGAATGAGGGTGTCGGGATATCGTGGTATAATTCAAATCGAAATTGACCTGAGGCCATGTATTTTCTAGTTTCTTTAATAGATTCTTCTCTAATCTTTACTACTCCATGAGGATAGTAAAAATTATTACTGTAGTTAATTGTATCTTGTAGATATACTTGAATATTATGTGAAATTGCTGACGCTGGTAAGTCTAATAAAACAGGATGACATAAGTGCTTAATAGGAGTTTCCATAGTAAGATTAAGTAAATGGATAATTCCACCATTTAATTTAAACACATAAAAACCATTTAAAAAAGTTTCCAGGGAATAAAAAGGTACAGCGTCTGGCATTAAACAATCTATTGTAACCATCCCGTAAAAATGAGTTACACTATATCTTCTTCTTGAAGCCACATAAACAAAGCCTACAGGGCTAGAAGAAACTACAGACGAAGATCTAAAAACATCTTCTACGAAACGATAAAGTTTGAACATTTCTGAAAGATCTACTTGATATATATAATTGTATAAAGGAATTTCTCCTTGTAGTCTGGCTATTAACATGTCTTTCATGTTTTAATTATATATCAAATTATAAATAGTAAATAGTATAATTTGCAACGTGGAAATTTAAATAGGCTTTTAATTCCTCTATATATTTTTTAATTTTTCTAATAAATCAAATAAAATAGAAAGTATCTTCCTAGTTTATAAATAGTGTATATCCAATTATATATAGTATATATATCAATTGTAAAAACTATCCGATTGTAAAAAGTGTATATATCGTATTATAAACGATATAAATATCAAATTATAAATAGTAAATAATATAATTTGCAACGTGGAAATTTAAATAGGCTTTTAATTCCTCTATACGTATGTTTATTTTTTTTAGGATATTAACGGGGATTAGTGTATTATTCAATAAAGTACTTATTATAATAAACAATTTAATTATAACAGGTATTTTATATACTAATCCTTACTATAGCATGATGTCACAATATACTTTGTAAATAACTATCTGAATGTTAAGTAAATTTAATACTGAATATCTAGTAATATAACTAGTTATTATAATTTGTTATTAATTATCTCGTTTAATTGTTAGTCTATATTCCATAGATGCTAAATATTCATTAGCCGCTTTCAGGGAAGGCATTGAAGTTAAAAAACTTGAAGGATAACCCATAGCAAAATTTCTATCAAATAGACAATCTATTAAAGCGTCTTGAATTATTCCATAGCGAACTCCTTCCCGGAATTCCTCCGTATTAACATATTGAACAATATCCATCTTATTATATTTATGCTTAGTAGTATATAAATGTCGACCATTTCTGTTATAAACTACTAAAGCAAAGGCATTAATACTCAGTCCTAAAACAGAACTACTTACTGGAACAATAACATAGAATTTAAGATCATGCGGAGAACTTAGACCATGAAACTTAAAGTTTATCGTAACTCCGGCTAAATAGCAATAACGAGTCTGTGTAACAATGTCTTTTAAATAACTAATTCTTAAGTAATTGCTATCAATTAGTTTATCTAATTCTACTTTAAAAAAAGTGTTAAAACGAGGACCATCAGAATAAAAAGGATTGAAGGGATCAATATAGTTAGATCTTCCGGAAGTTCCTGCTATATTTCTTAAGAATGTAGCAGGTCTAATTGCAGACATAAGAATATCAAGGTTGTCTACATCTAAGATGAGTCTAGTATTCATAAACTATAGTTGTCCATATCTAAGATTGGGAGTCTAACCATGATAAGTACTTTTCTAATGATACTGCTTCTACTGCAATAGGCATGAATCCATGATAAACTCCACATAGTTCTGAACATTGGCCATAGAATGTTCCTTCTCGTTGAATAAAAACCGATGTTTGGTTTAACCGACCCGGAGTACAGTCAATTTTTAGCCCTAATGAAGGAACAGCAAAATCGTGAATTACGTCAGCACCTGTTACAACGAATCGAATGTGTGTATCTACAGGTACTACTACTCGGTTATCAACATCTAGTAGCCGCAGTTGTCCATCTTCTAGGTCTGAATCAGGAATCATATATGAATCGAATTCAATTGATTCTCCATCTTCATTTACGAAATCTGAGTATTCGTATGACCAATACCATTGGTGTCCTACTGCTTTAATTGTCATTGACGGTGAAATTACTTCATCCATTAAATATAGTAGTTTGAATGATGGGAAAGCAATAGCAATTAGAGCTAATGCAGGTGTAATTGTCCATACTAATTCAATTGTTGTTCCATGGTTAAGATATTTGTATACAATAGGGTTTTTGTTGTGACTGAAGTTCACAATAATTGATCCAATTGCCCAAGATACTCCAATGAAAATAACTACTAAGTAGAAGAAAATAGAGTTGTGTAATTCTGTAATTCCTTCATATGTAGGTGTAGCTCCATCTTGGAATCCTACTTGCCACGGTTCTGGTGCATCACATTGTAGTGAGTTAAACATTAATGATAAAAATTGAGTAAGCATTATATAAAAAAAAACATATCCTGTTATTAGTATAATAAAATACTTTTTGTGTTATTTAATATTTTTTACAAAATACAGGTTCTTTAAACTAAAAATATGATTTGTGGTGATTTGTAATCAAATCTTAAGAGATAGAGGAATCGAACCCCTGCCCTAGTGTTGTAAGCACTATGATCTAACCGTTAATCTAATCTCTCTTTCGATAGTGTACCGATTCTATTATGATATAATTATTGTATTATCATATTTAATATGTTATTAAATCTATGTTCATTATTTCTTTTAATAATTAAAATTAAGACTAAAGAGCATTCTATCTATATCTTTAAATTAAGCAGATTTATGGGAAAGTTTTTATAATTCTCGTTCCATTTATGCCTTTTATTAAAAATATTGAACTCTCCATTATAGATAGAACTTAAAACCTTAATCTCGAGATGAAGCGGATTCGAACCGCCATAGCCCATCTTGACAAAATGGTGTATTAACCAATTATACTATCATCCCTTTTCTTTTAAACTAATTATAAATTATAACTCAGATACTCTTCTACTGATCTATAGGATGCTTCAACTAAGATTTAATAACAAAATGGGGAGTGTTATATAATAATTCTGTCACTGACATGTGTAAATCATTTAGAATAACATTTGGACAGATACCTAATACAAACGCTGGGATTAGTAAAGTAATTAATAACATAAATTCTCGTCGTGATACATCAGTAAGTTTAGGTAAATATTGTGAGTATGCTCCGAAAGCAATACGATTGAATAAGAAGATACTATAACATGCTGATAATACAATACCAGTTGAACCTAATACCGCCACTACAGGAGATCGTTGGAAAATACCAGCTAATGACATGAATTCACCTCTCCAGTTTAGTGATAATGGAATACCCATGTTTGCAATAGTAGCTAAGAAGAATAATAATGCAAAGACAGGCATATATACAGCAGTTCCTCGATAATATCGAATAATTCGAGTGTGAACTCGATCATATAGTACTCCACCTACTAAAGTGAACATAGCTGGTGAGATGAAACCATGAGCAATAGATAATAGAATTGCTCCTTCAATTCCAATAATAGTATTTGAGAAAAGTCCTAATACAACAATAGCCATATGACTAACTGATGAATAAGCAACAAGTGCTTTGAAATCAGATTGTCGGATTGTGGCTAATGATGAGTAAATAAGAGATACTACTGCAATTGTTTGTACTAAAGGAGAAAAGTAGTTAGTTGCATCTGGCATGAAGTTAATAAGTACTCGTAAGAATCCATAAACAGCTAATTTTAAGAAAACAGAAGCTAGTAAGATAGAACCAGCAAGAGGAGCTTCAGCATGGGCTCGTGGAAGCCAAATATGTAGAGGTCTTAATGGTGTTTTAATTGCAAAAGATAAAAAGAAAGCTAACCACAGAATTTTTTGACTTTCTAAACTAATATTTTCTAAAGACAGCATAGTAAAATCTGTACTTCCTACATTATTATAGATTACCATAATAGCTAGAAGCATAAATAGAGATCCGGCTAATGTATATAAGAATAATAAGAAAGAAGCACGAATTCTAGTAGATGTACCACCCCAAATACCTACAACTAGGAACATAGGAATAAGTACTGATTCGAAGAAAATATAGAATAGCATAAGATCTAATACTACGAAAACAGCAATTAATAATGTTTCCATTAGTAAGAAGGCAATAAAGAAATATTTATAACCAAAAGTAAGATTGTCCCAATTAGCTAGTAAACATAATGGAGTAATAAATGTTGTTAATAAAACAAAATACAGGCTAATACCGTCGACTCCAATATGGAAATGACAAAAATCTAATTGATTAAATTCTTGTACAAATTGATATTGTAATGAGCTAGAATCGAATTCTCCCCATAATACAATAGAGATAATAAAATTAATTAATGATCTAAATAAAGCAATTTGTTTAATTACTTTATCATCCTTCATAGGTAGAACGATAAGTGTTCTAATAATAGGGATTAATAATAATCTTGTTAACATATAAAAATATACATATTTTTCGCCTTTATCTTAGAATATTTTCGTAAGTATTGATTATATAATAAGATGTCCAATCTTTCTTTTAGAAGGGGAGTATATTATAGTTTAGTAATGTATACTCGTGTTGCTAATAATTGTACAAAATAAGGTAGAATATATACAGACATTACGTATGTAATTAAGAATAATGCTACTAGAGCGAATGTAATTTGATTAACAAAATAATATGGTAATAATTGTGGCATAATTTTTTAATTTTTGTTCTAATTTAAAGAACTTAGTGAATAAATTGGGTTTTTAATGTTATGGGTCTATTTAGTATAGATAAGTTAATAAAGTTTAGTTACTATTAAAAGAAACAAAATGAATATGTAATTTATCCTTATTTATATAATAATTATATAATACTACTTATAGAATAGTAAATATAAATTTAATGTAATCATTTATATTAGATTAAATTATCCTAATATTAAAAAAATTTTATGTATTTTTAGCTTTTCGGGCCTATAAAGCTCAAAAATATTTAAAATATATAAAAGATTTCATTTACTTAAAAGTAATATAGTACTAAGGATTAATAGCCAAGCGGTCGACGGCGTTGTACTTGAAATACAAAATGCATTTACGCATTCAGAGGTTCGAATCCTCTTTAATCCGAAATTTTGGAATATTAAAAGTAACAAAGAATGATCTATGTTAAAAACATAAAAGACTAAAAATTAGTTACCCTTTTTAAGGAAAAGGAGAAATATTAAAGTATTTGATTATGGTACATCTTAATGGGTGTCTAGGTATATAACACATGCAAGTCTAATAACTAATTAGTTAGTTATGGCGTACAAGTCAGTAAAGTTGAGAATTTGCCTAAGAGATCATAGAAATAATGGATAAAGCAGTGATAGGGAGAATAGTCATTTTCTCTCCAAGAGTCTAACCATGCTCATCATTCATCACATGCAAAAGGAAATAATTTTCGCTCTTAGATTAGCTCAATCCCTATTAGGTAGTTGGAGGGGTAATGCTTAACAAGCCGATAATAGGTAATATTGGATGACAGTCCTACATATGACCTTGGAAATGAAAAAGTCCAAAGCATTTAACGATGCGCAGCAGTGAAGAATATTGGTCAATGCACAATCGTGTGAACCAGTGACCTAGATACAGTTATTTCTAAGAAATAACTGTTAATAAATTTTTAAATAATGATTAAAATTTAGATTAGTCCTGTCCAATATCTGTGCCAGCAGAAGCGGCTAAACAGAAGGGGCGACCCATGGGAACATTAATTAGGTGTAAAGGGTACGTAGCCTGTCTTATTTTATTTAAGACTCGAATTTAATAGAAGTAACTAGAATACTCAGAGTAACTCTGATATGTGATGATACTGAGGGGAATGCTTACTGGCGAAGGCAAGTTACTATTAAAAATTGACGGTAAGGTACGAAAGTTAGGGGATAGACAGAGATTAGATACCTCATTATTCCTAACCGTAAACGATGCAAACCAGGCGTTAGTAAAAATTAGCGCCGAGATTAACGAGTAAGTTTGCCACCTGTAGAGTACGGTCGCATGGCTGAAATACAAATAATTAGACGGCTTTAAAGCAAACGGAGTGGAGCATGTTATTTAATTCGATGATCCGCGAAAAATCTTACCACATCTTGCATAGTTTAATACTCTATCGAGGAATTAAAATACAGGTATTGCATGGTTGTCGTCAGTTAGTGCCGGTGAGGCCTCAGGTTAATTCCATTAAACTAACGTAAACCTCTCAGTAAATTCATACTTTACAACGCACTCTGAGGAGGAGTGCAATGATAGGGGGACTAAGACAAATCCTCATGATCCTTACGGTGTGGGCTATAGACGTGCTACAAGAGTAATAAAACAAAGTGATGCAATATCGAGAGAAGGAGCTAAACACTAAAATTTACTAAAGTCCGAATTAAGAGCTGGAACTCGCTCTTATGATGCAGGAATTTCGAGTAATCGTGAATCAGTATGTCACGGTGAACAGTCTTCTTTAGAGTGTACTAACTGCTCATCACGGGCTGATAGGGAATTTGCGAGGAAGTGGCATGAAGCACCTTGTGAAAAGTATAGCCATTTATGGCACCTTCTAGGTAAAACATAAAATGTGGAGGGTCACGAATCGTAGTTGCTGATTGGTCTGAAGTTGAAACATGGTTGCGCTATAGGAATCTGGCGCAGATAATTTACAATTATTAATCCCCATAATTCAACATTGTTAAAAAAATATTAAAAGTTAATAGAATTATATTAAATTAATAGAATCATATAAAAGCAAGTGTGTCGGAATTCAGGTAGACGAGCTTCACTTAGGATGAAGTGCCCAAACGGGCTTAAGAGTTCGAGTCTCTTCATTTGTAAAAGTTCTTTTATAAGTATCTAAATTAATGAATTTTCCATTTCTCATTATTCTTTAAAAATCTTTAAATATTTAGGCTTCTGCGTATACATTTTACCTCTCCATGTCTATTTTGTTGTTCCTACCCTTAGAGCTATAGACTTTAAGTAACGGAGAATTAAATTTGATAGTAGCACGAAGCCGCATTATACTAAAATTTGAGAGAAATGAGGTAAATTCACTTTATCTAATAGCACCTTTAACTTAATGGTAGAGTTACTGTCTTCGAAACAGTCGGTATTGGTTCGAATCCACTAAGGTGTTACATAAATAAGAAAGTAAGTATCGTATAGTTGGTTATTACCTCCGCCTTCCACGTGGATGACTCCAGTTCGAGTCTGGATGCTTATATTTATACTTTATTTTTGTGTTTTCTAGGAGCTGAGCTTTACTTTTATCAGGTTCTCACATTTATTATTTGTTTTTGTTTATTAATGAACTCAAGATAGTAAGAATATAAAAATAAAAAATGGAAACAAAAAGAAATCAAAAAAGTAGAAAAACTAAGAATAGAATAAGAATAAAAATTTTAAGTTTTTAGAGTAATGCTAATGGTAGCTATTTTCTCTCTTATGACAGCCGTAGCGCTACCAAACGTAAAAATTTCTCCTTTACTATTAACTCGAGTAACTGCTATTGCTTTACTTTATGCCGCAGTGTTATCATTTAACGGAACATATATTCAAGCTATTGGATCTGGTTTAGGTATTTATAGCGGACTATTTCAAGTTACTTCTGTATCACAATCAATTGATACATTAATTTTCTTAGTAGGAGCTGTTATTTTACTGGGATGGGCCCCTATTACATCTAAAGTATTGGCTCGTGTACAATCAGTATTTACAGCATTACCAACTATTCCAGAGTATTCTCTAATTATTTTATTCACTACATGTGGAGCCTCATTTTTAATTTCTAGTGCTGATTTAGTTTCAATGTATTTAAGTATTGAACTACAATCTTTCGCTGTATATATCTTAGCTGCTCTTTATCGAGATTCAGAATCTGCAACTTCTGCTGGTCTAAAATACTTCTTACTTGGAGGTCTTTCATCTGGACTTATTCTATTAGGTTCTGCTTTAGTATATGCATATACAGGATTAACAGATTTAGAAAGTATCTTCTCATTATTATCAGTAGGAAACGTTGATAATCTAAGAGAAGGTTTAGGACCTTGTGTAATTGGATTAACTATTACAGTAATTGGTTTCCTATTCAAAGTAGCAGCAGCACCATTCCATAATTGGG
>Ga0160505_101668_pt1 | contig 10271 bp, 9 predicted proteins | sample DIDeMG_FD_108225 | JGI IMG/M metagenome (GOLD analysis project Ga0160505, IMG submission 108225) | Enriched chicken feces microbial communities from UW Madison campus, WI, USA - DID2874_E49_Stillage MG | ecosystem: Host-associated > Birds > Digestive system > Large intestine > Fecal ...
TTTTTCCCAAAGGGAAAAAAAATTTTAAACAAGCCCCAGGGCCGGTTCGTAGGCCCTGGAGGTCTCTCTAAGGAAATAAAAAAAAAAATTTAAAAAAAAAAAAGACTGTAATTATTAAATTTAGTCCTTATATTTGCTTTTTTTTTTTTTGCAAAGAAAAAAAAAAAATCCATTATGCTTTAGATTTATACACTTATCAGTAGATACTAGAAAGTAAAAAAAAATATATCTCTGGTTTTCGTTGTTGTTGTTGTTGTTGTTGTTGTTTTTACATGTTTATCATCAAATCATTAGCATTATCATTCTTTTTTGTTGTCGTCGTTGTCGTCTTTTCTTGTATTTGCAAAGAACCTCAAGGGTAATGCAGGCCCAGACCGCGCGGTAGGGTCCAGCAGCTGCGATGCGGTATTAGTGGAGTGGACGCCCTTGATGGGCACGAGCGGCGCTGGCGGCGCTGGCCGCTTTGGCACCCGCTTCCGTTTCGATGCAGTGGGATCGGTGCCCGCAACCCCGGCGGCCCCGCCCTCGCCCATATAGCGCACGAGCTTGGAGTCGATTTCCTCCTTAAGCACTGCGGCAAACGGAGTATTGCCGCGCTCAACTGCCAGGGCGGGTCCGCTTGGCCAGCTTTTTGAAAGCCCCTGTAACGTTTTATTCCACTTCTCCAAAACCAATTTGCTGTTGTTGTATTCTCGTTTTGTCAATGACGTGAGGTTAAAAAAGACAAGAAAGCTAAAAAGGGTCGAGAAATTGTAGCGGACCATGGTATGCCAAAAAGTTTTAATATGAGAATTGGTGATGCTTAATGTGAATGCAACAATGCGTTGAATTGTCGCGTAGCTCTGGGCACGATGCGCTTGTAGCTCGTGACGCGGGATACGGTTATTACGGCTACACGCCGGGTGTAGCTTGATTCGATGTAAAAGCACCGAGACGGTCAACTCTGCTAGATGCAAAATGCCATTCTGCTTAAGTTCCATGGCAGATGAGGCTGACATCTCGCGTATTTCAGATGGTAGTTCTGCGCGCCAACGCTCCAATTCGGAGAGGTACTCATCAGCTTTTGCAATAGTTGTGGCCACGTCTAAATAGCGCGCTTTGTAGGCTCTAGGTGAATATAACTCGGTCATGACTTTGTCAAGTACCAAGGTTAACTTGATAAAATTGGTAAAGAGAGGGATCTCGCCATTATTCGAGATAAACTTGTTGTAATCCCAGGTGCTGCTCTCAAGCGTGATCCCCGACGGTACGCCGAAGTTTGTTGAAGCCCACTTTTCGGCGAGATAAACCGACCACCAAAGTCGCTCACGCATAATTTTTTCTTCCGGAGCAATGTTCCAGTCGTGGCAGTCCAAGTGTATTCCTAGCGAAAAGGTCACAGACACAAGTTTACTGCGGTTGAGTTGCGCACGTAAATCCTCCTGTTGCTCAGTTTGCCATTGCATTAGCAACAAGAGCCCCTGAACGGTCTCGATAGTTGGGGATTTTAGCGTGCGCTCGACCGCAGCGTTGCACTCGGCAAACAGGTTATCATGCAACTGGCGTGGGAAATTAATCAAGCACAACACGGGGTCGTATTTATTCCATGTCACACTGATGGCAAGCATGCCGGCAAGAACACCAACGTCAATGTTATCCGTGTTCCCGGGACGGTTATAAGCAGCATAGAACTGCGAGGGGTCGATTATAGGGTAGACTGGGTACACGAGCTCAAAAAAGAGTTCAAGCAGTCGCTGCTCGGTGCCCTTGACCATATTTCTGATTCGCTCGCGCTGCGCCGAGATCTCGGTAGCATGCTGCTCCTTGATGTTGGCGGTATCACGCGGGGATTTTAAAAAGTGGACTGGGAACGCAGGATTCGTGTTGACATGTCGAAAGCGTACATCACCCAGTCGGCCGTCATCAAGAAACTGGAGCAAGTGGGGGTCAAAGTGACTTGACATGCCCACAAACCCTGAATCCGAGATTCTATGGCGCTTGCGAGGCTGATCATCAGCACCCCTACAGTTGAGATAATCGTCGGCACCATCGCGGTCAATTAAATGACGCTTGGAGTCAGGACCAAGAGCCTCCAGCGTCAACCCCGCTGGTCTTGTTCTGGCTGATAATTTTTTTCTGAGATTTTCGACATTTTGGTAAACATTCTCAACAGACCCGAACAAGACTGTTAACGGCTCGTTATCGTCACTCATACTACTAGAATCACAACTTGTTGCTAGCTCGGCTCTGTGAAAGGAGAAAAGTAAAGGAGTTTAATAAACAATGCAAGAAACAGGTTTTGCATTGTGCTCATACTAACCAAAGAATCCAATAAAATGAATGAGAATACAAAAAAAAAAAAAATTAAAAGTTTCACTGTGGAGCACTGGCAAGAGACCGGAACTCTGATCCCGCATAAAAAAATTCAGCGCATATTTCGGTCTGCCATAGTAACAACCAGCACACCCGCACAAAGCATCAATGCGGTAGAATGGCACACTACAGATGAATCCCTGCGAGCAGCCTTGAAGACTCCAGAGGGCACCCAATGATTATCATGTTTGAAGCGGCCAGTTTAAGGGGAACTGGTGTGTAGTGCCCTATTAACACCATAAAACAAAATATCAAGTCAATAGTTTTAGTTGTTGTTCTTTATATGTGCTGCTTAATATAAAAGACATCTCGCTGGGGGCTCTGCAAAGGCCCGGTTCAAAGGACCCTCAAAGCTAGCAAGGGCAACGACACATAATCGAGACATTTAGCAGCCGAGTTCAGGTAAGGGTCTCAATCCTGAAAAAGACTGCAAACTCCAATATCTGAACAACTCTCATGCAAGCCATTTTCACTTGAAAAAAAATACTTGTACAAACCAAGACACTTTGTTCCAAGGTGGTTGAATCTGCCCAATGAGTATAAGCATTTGTAAACTGCGTCTCAAAAGACCTTGATTCTCCGGAATATCTCTCTTTTTAGCCCATTGCAAAGCACCTCTAATCAAAACAATATTTACATTTACAATACATACATGACAACATATACCTATTAACAAGCCAGCCAAGCTGGCCTCCTCCTCTGTCTTACCCATTTTTTTACCTATCTTTGTTTTTAAGCAATAAACAGTCTCTCGCTGATCACATCCCAGTTGAGAGCGTCCCAGACCTTGTTCAGGTACTGTTCCTTGCCCGCAACACCGTAGTCCGCGAGGTAAGCGTTCTCCCAGAGGTTGAGAGCGATCAAAGGCACCGGGTAGGGACGAGCGTTACTGTCAATGTCAGCCTTAGTGTCACGCAGTTCACGCTCCACCTCGGCGTCCATGGGAATGTTCAGATCAAAAGTCTGCGCACGGCCCAGGAAATACGGGTTACCAGCAGCATAGGAAAACTGAAGGTAAAGACGCTTCTCCTGGTCCTCAATCAGGAAAAGCCAGCCGTTGCCGTAGCTGGAAAGAGCATAGCTGAAAATCTGGGCCTTGAGCTCCTCGAGCGAGCCAAAATCGCGCTCAATCACAGTCTTCAGGGCCAGACTGGGCTTGGTTTCATTGGTGGTGGCATCCGTCAGAGCCTGCACAAACATGTGGTTGTTGTGCGCTTGTGAGGCAAAGTTGAAAGTCGCGGCCTGCAACTGATCCTTGGCCGTGTTGAGCATGATGGCAAAGGGTGTGCGGGTCTCATTCTCGGTCTCAGCGGTCGCGCGCGAGAGATCGTCGACAAGCGCCTGCTGGTAGTCGGACCAGACGTCCCGGAAGCCCTGCGAGCTATAGAGTCCGGGAATACCCTTCTGCTGGTACAACTCCTGATTTCTAATGCGAGGAACGGTGTGCAGGCTCCGTCGCAGCGGTGCAACGGTCTTCAGAGAAGATCTAGCGGATGATTTAATGATATTGGCAAACATGGCGATGCGTGGTGGTGCACTTGGGGGTGAAAAAGTAAGAAGGTTGAAAAATAAAAAATTTTGCAATTGGCTGGAAGTCAGCCAAAGAAAGTACATAGAGGGTTAGGGTCTATTTAACAGAGCTTTTTGTTTACAAAATAAAAAAGAGAGTATGAATCAACAACCCGGAGAAGAAGACCCGTAGTCCAGGCTTTCTGCAAATGCGGTACTCCAGCCGTCGTAGGCCCACTCATCAGTCGGTGCAGATCCCTTGGGGTAGTACGCGGGGCCTGACCACTCGAGTGTTCTCAGAAGGTTTTTCATACTTTTAGCGTATACAGAATCCACTTTACTCTGTTCGTCAGACGCCAGGGACGACCCAGCATACGCTGTACTTAATTCTCCTTTGTCAGAGACGAGAAGCTTGAGCAGTAAAGGAGCCTTTAGTTGAAGGCGCTCGCGGGAAAATTCAAGCATGTTGCCCTCAGTCCAAGTTACTAGAAGCGCTCTTACCCCAGCACGCTCCTCGGCATCATCACTCTCGTCATCCATTTCTGTATAAGCATGCTGTACAAGCAATTTGGCATTGTTCAGCTCGCCGTCCAGGGCGACCGTTATGGCTCTATTCAATGCGGTACTATGTGATGATGCGCCCACCACGTTGTTTAACATGTACATTTGGATCTTGATACGCTTGAAGTAGCCCCGGCTGGTACCATGAAATTCGCGGAGCAGTATTAGGTAGCGCAAAATAAGGCGAATGTCTATTCCCTCAATGATAGTCTTTGCTGCCCGTAAGAGCGTGACAGCAAAATCCTGTATACGCAGCTGGTCGCTCAGGCTGCCGGCAAGCGCAGCGTTGAAGCTGCTCTCGATGACTGTGATATCATACTGAAAGTTAGAACATTGAGTCTTGAGTGCGCAGAGCATAGTTCTCAGGAGGTCGAGTGTCACTCCTAGAACCGGTGATTTTGGGAAAAGCTGCTGATCTGGAGAAAGCGTAAGCGCTTCTACAGTCGCTGTGGCTTCCGCCGTAGCGGCATCGATTGCAGCGAGCTTGAATGAAGATTTGTTAGAAACTGGTTTATTTGTAGAGATTTGAAATTTCATATCATGATAGGCAGGGTTTGGTAGGCCTGGTTGTACTGAGTTTGTCTTGAACAGTGTTCCGGACGGTGTCGTTGGGGGGAGAAGAAAGAGGAAAGAAACAAAAGGGTAGAAAAGTTACAGTTTTCATCTTCCCACCCAAACATTGAGTCTCACCATTATTATCAATTGCCACACAACGCTTCATCTATCATCATGTCATCCGGCTGGAATACTATTGAATCCGACGCAGTAAGTAGTTCTATTATTTCTATGGTTTTCCAATGGCCAATTTGCTGACCATTTTGCAGGGCGTCTTTACTGAGCTCATTGAGAAGCTCAACGTGAAGGGTCTCCAGTTCCACGAGTTTCTTTCTATTGACCCTGAGACTTTATCCGAAGCCCAGCCACTGTACGGCTTGATTTTTCTATTTAAGTACCGTGGAAGTGAAATTCGCCAACGTCGTGTTCGTCAGCAGACTGCCAGTGCTGGCGCTGTCTTTGGCCCAGATGTTCCTGGTGCGCACTATGATGAAGTTTCCGCCTCGATCCCCATCTCTGAACAGCCCGATAAGGGCGTCTTCTTTGCGCATCAAACCATTCAGGATGCATGCGCGACCCAAGCGGTGCTTTCTTTACTTCTCAATTTCCCATCAGGCCAGGAGGACGTTGATGTTGGTCCAGTTATCAAGAACTTCGGCGAGTTTGTGGAGAGCTTTGACCCTGAGCTGCGTGGCGAGGCTATCTCAAACAGTGAGGAGATTCGTGCGGTTCACAACTCCTTTTCGCGACCCAACCCATTCGTCGACGAGGACCAAAACGACACTGAACGCGACGAGAATAATGACGGTCTGTACCATTTTGTCGCGTACCTTCCCATCCACGGCAAGCTGTACGAGCTGGATGGGCTGCACCCGTACCCAATTGTGCACGATGTTGGCGGCGCCGAAGTCACCCTCGAGAGTTTCCCGGCGCTGGTTAGCAAGGTGTTGATGGAGCGTGTGGCCAACTCGCCCGCGGGCGAGATGCGGTTTGCGCTACTCGGACTTACAAAGGACCCCCGCCCTATGCTACGGGCCATTGGTGACACTGATGGGCTGGAGCGTGAAGAGTCTAAGCGTGCAGCGTGGAGCCATGAAAACGCGTTGAGACGTGAAAATTATATTGGTCTGATCAATGCGCTGGTCCGGTCGGTGTCGGGAAAACTGACTGATGCAGAGTGGCAGTCTCAGGTCATTGAGGCGGGAAGATCACGATCGCAGGCGCGCATTGAGAGAATCAAGGCCCAAAAGGAGAGGAATTTTCCTGAGCACTAAGTCATATATCCGACCCGGTAAATAGAAAGGTCTGATTTTATCCATGCCGGGCTATGAATTTATATTTATTATTCGAAAACAAATCAACTTTTATTATGATTTTCTTTTATTTTTTTTTCCCATCCTTTTCTGGTATAAATATGATTATGTGAAATGTTTATTTGTGTTTTGATGTTATTGAAGTGCTGAAATAGCAAGATTGAGGTCCTCCTCTGAGATCATGACAACACCTGATTTGGCCGTAGAAAGATAACTCATCTGCATGATTGTTAGCGAGTCATGGGGAGCCTTTAAAAGTCTGGATGCAACGCCGGCAACGATACCTGTTGAGTCTTCCGGCAGGGCGCTAAGGTCGAATGATATTGGGATCAAAAAATCAGTAACCGAGCCCAATAGTAGTTCGGTTGGGAATGCATGTACCATGTCTTGGTTGATGATGAAGGATACCTCGAGACCATCGGTGATGGTCAACGAAAAGTATGTTGGCGGTGTGATTAGAATTTCAATAATTTTCAGGTACATTGATGAATGCAAATGCGTAGATTTGTTCTGGGCGCGGGCGCCAGTGAGTAGCAGCTTAGTACTTGTGTTAATCTCCGGTCGCACGCCTTTGGCCGAAAACTGTTCAAATGTGCTTTCACCAAGAGACTGTAAATCCGGCGATAGTGGTGGCGGCCCACTGCTGTCAGCGCTGTTAGTTAGGTCAGATTCAAACAGTGGTTTCTCTGTCACCGGCGACGCCGGCGTGTCGGTCATGTTGACATAAGAGTTGGCCGTGTTGGAAAAAACAAAGCCTCGCGATTCGAGGGCGCGAGTCACCGTAGACTGTACCCGCGACGGCACTAGCACGTAATCTGAAAAGTATGTTGGGATGAAAAAAATTGGGATGCCGGCGGACGAGAGCGGCGCAGTAATCTCAAGCAACCGCGAGCCACTGTCAACACCATCACCATCAACCTGAATGGCAAGATACTTTTCATGTAGCACGTTGGACGGCACCAGGCCGAGTGGGGTTGTGAAAAGCAGGTCAACGAGCTCTGTCGGGCATATCACAGAGCACTCCACAGGCGTAAATGAGACATTGACAAACTCCTGTAGTGCTGTGATTTTGTCATCAATGTGATCGTCCTCACTGAATGTGTCGGCAGCAGGAGAGCTACTGTTGTCATCAGAGCTTAACCGCAGCGAGAGACGCTTTGTGGCGCTGGCAGAAAGGGTGCTGTCGGTACCGCTGTGGGCTAACACTTTCCTGTACTCATCCTCCCATGAATGGGTAATAAGTTTGACGATTCCGTGGAAGAAAGCTGGGTAAGAGGCTTTTGGTATAGAAACAATGCTAAGCGCAGTGGAGTAGAGCTGGACTTGCGATGCCATGGTGAATATGCGAGTGTTTACAAAGTGTGCTGGAGAAAAGACAGTGGACGGTGAACTGGAACGGTGCAAACGGTGCCGCTTAAGTAATTTTTTTTTTCTCACTTTCTTTTTTCAGGTTTGAATATGGCCTGAAATAGCCGAGCAAAAGAGTCAGTAAGTGAGTCTTTTGGAACGGCAATGGTGATCTATAACAGAGGATAAAGAGAAGACTAATATGAAAATGATGACTTGAATTAAAAAAAAAAAAAACTTTACATAGAAGTGGCTGAATAAAATGAGTTTTGTCTAGGCGTTTGGGCATCCCAAAGCTTACGGATACGCATAATGGACCTGTCACGTTTCGGAGGGCATTGCTGGCCCGTCAGAAAATAATGGCGAAGATGGACGGGGGAAGGTGACGGATAAATCCGAGAACTAATGTTGAGACTGACATTAATTTGAATATTATTTTGAATACATATTTGATGATTATTTTGAATATATATTTTGGTACTATTTCAGGCACAAAAGTTGTGATTAATTTTTGTTTTGTTTTGTGGATTATTATTGATACTATTTCTATGCTTAACTTAAATTCGGTGCTTATTTCTCTGACTACATGATGAAAGCCAAGAGCAATTCATTCTTTATGTTTCGCCTATCCTGGCACGTCCAAGAATCGCCGAGCTTTTTGCCCCAAACATGATTTGACAGCGGATTCCGGCATAATGACGACCATTTCGCTGTCGGTTGTCGCGTAATCAATTGCAGATATTGATTTATCATAATCTCTGACTTGTACAGGTAACTTAACCTGCGTTTCTGGCTGGTCATTTCACCGATCCTCGAACGGGGAGTTGATCGTCCCAGTATCAGCGCTTACCATAATGTCTGGGCTTTTTCTTGGTATTTCTCAACTTTCAACCTGCCCAGCCTTCCTGTCCAAGCCCGGTTTGTTTACGCTACGCTGGCAGGCTTATTTATAGCCCTCGTAGGTCTGATTAAAAAAATAAATGGTCGCCTCTTCGCCCCTTCTTCTCTTCCCTCTCTCCTGTTCTCATCATCATTGTTGAGGCGCTTAGTACTATCCTTATGAACCGATCATCACTCTCTTTTCTATTACTGGCTCTGGTCGCATCCGTGGCCAGTGCGATTGATATTGACTTTACTTCGGAGTCGTCTATTAACGATGGCCTCGCGCTAGTGGCCAAGGGCCTCATGGACTATTACAACGGTAACAATACTGGAGAAACACCTGGTATGTTCTCCCACCCATACTACTGGTGGGAGGCAGGTGCTGCCTGGAACTCGATGCTTGACTATTGGTACTATACTGGAGACGACCAGTACAACGACCTTCTGAAATCAAGTCTTTTATTTCAGGTTGGCGACAATTGGGACTACATGCCACAAAATCAGACTACAACCGAGGGTAACGATGATCAGGGCTTTTGGGGAGTCACAGTAATGGCTGCAGCCGAAAAGAACTTTTCCAACCCGCTGGAACACGAGCCGCAGTGGCTCTATCTGGCCCAGGCCGTCTTCAACACCATGGCGGCCCGTTGGGACAACCAACACTGCGGCGGTGGCCTGCGCTGGCAAATCTTCACGTGGAATAATGGTTACAACTATAAAAACACAGTTTCTAATGGCTGTCTTTTTAACATTGGTGCGCGGCTCGCTCGCTACACGGGTAATGCCACTTATGCAGAATGGGCCGAGCGGGTGTGGGACTGGGTTACATCGCAAGGGTTCATTACCACCGACAAGGACGTCTACCAGGTTTTTGACGGTGGTTTTATCGAAGACAACTGCACAGAAATTGTCAATCTTGAGTGGACGTACAACTCCGGCTTGTACATGGCGGGCGCTGCAGTAATGTACAACCACACCAACGATACAAAATGGTTGGGCCGCGCGGAAAGGATTTGGAAACGCTCCAAGGTTTTTTTTATGGACAATACAAACATCATGTACGAAGCAGCGTGCCAGCCATCGCTTCAATGCAACACTGATCAGCGATGCTTCAACGCCATTTTTTCGCGGTTTTTGGGGCTCACGTGCCTGATGGCGCCTCCCCTCAACGCCGAGATCCAGGAATATTTGGCGGCCACCAGTGTGGGGATTTTACAATCGTGCACAGGTGGCTCCGATGGTCACACGTGCGGCCTCAACTGGGGGCATGACGGCTGGGACGGGTACTACGGCCTGGGTGAGCAAATGAATGCACTTGAAGCCCTTCAGAACCGCCTTGTATGGACGCGCCCGCCGCCACTGACCGCGGATACCGGCGCTTCATCCGTGGGAAACGGCTCAGCGGGAGGTGGAAGCGTGGCCGACATTGTGACAAACACAATCGCAATCGAGACAAAGGACCGGGCCGGTGCTGGCATTATTACGGCCATCATTATCGTCATGTTTTTGGTCAGTGCCTGGTGGATGATTGTGTAAATAACTTGATGTTTTATGTGAGTGGTTACTTGTTGTTTTTTATTGTTGTAGTTAAACCATGAATTATTATTTATTTTTTGTATACATGTACGTTAAAGTTAAGGAAAAAAAAAAAAAAAAAAAAAAAAAAAAAAAAAAAAAAAAAAAAAAAAAATTAAAAAAAAAAAAAAAAAAAAAAAAAAAAAAAAAAAAAAAAAAAAAAAAAAAAAAAAAAAA
>Ga0160505_101669_pt1 | contig 10268 bp, 6 predicted proteins | sample DIDeMG_FD_108225 | JGI IMG/M metagenome (GOLD analysis project Ga0160505, IMG submission 108225) | Enriched chicken feces microbial communities from UW Madison campus, WI, USA - DID2874_E49_Stillage MG | ecosystem: Host-associated > Birds > Digestive system > Large intestine > Fecal ...
ACTGCTGGTTGCGGTTGCCGTTGCAGCGGCGCCTTGTAGGTGTCAGTGGGCAGGCTGTGAGGCACATGACTCGGCTACTACTCACAGAGAGACGGTACCGCCTGAAGCGATCTTGTCGGCGTGGAGACAGAGGTCGTCGCGGCCATTGGGGTGGATAACGTTGGTGGCTGCGACGACGGTGGTGGCGAGCCCGGCGAGGAGGGTCCAGGCGGCGAAGATCATGGTGAAATTATAGTGTGCTGTTCGATGGAAGACGTTAGGAAGAGAGGGGCGTGGGGATATGAGAATGAGATGCATCGTCAGTTGGACTGTCCTTATATGTCAAATGACGAGTGGATCAGTCGGACCGCATCGAGGGTTCTATGAGTTGGTGGTGCAACACCAATTTGTTTGCGCCACTCACCTGATGACACAAGCACCTAATCTCCGATGCGGTCATCAAGGCATCAAGGCGGTGGCCGGGTGGCTGGCTGAAAGATTGACCGATCTCAGGATAAAGAAGCTTGTGCTAAAGTTTACAGCACATCACATGTCCTTCCCGCATTCAGAATGTGTAGACAAGGCAATGGGATTCTCATTCCCACTCAGCCTACTCGGCGCCCCGACACACAGCATATTCAGGAATGAATCTGCACATGAGGTCACAATGTCCCTGTCCATCGTCCACTCAGGAGGTCGGTGACTTGCGAGAGTAAGAGTATGAGAGCATGAGTGTAAGTGTAAGTGTAACTGTAATAAGCCGTTCGCGTCTGCCGAGCGACTCTACACCTGTGCAACAGTGTACGCGGCGTCGCGTGATATACATGACATCGGAGAGCGACACAGAAAAGTACGTCGTCATCGGTGATCAGCAGGCACTGGGAGACATTCGGATCCGCTGCCTTGGGCGACTCGGCATCAACTCAAGTGACGCAATGAGTGTATGTGTGGTCCGAACACGAAGGCAAAGACTACAAGGTTCGTGGCACCCTTAGACAACTGCACAGCATTGATAAAACAAACAATAGACCCAGCGACAAGGTTCCCATGATCCCTGTGGATTAATGTCAAGTGGACGAGATGGTGGGCGACGAGCGGCATCAATTGGCTGCTGGCGCTGATCGGATATAGGGGAACCAGGGTTATCCTATGTAATCTGCTGCCTCGTCGGCGCACACTTGTTCGGAACGTCCGGAATGACCTCAGCGGCGGAGACGGAGTAACCTTGTCAAGTCCGCACCGCGGCGATGACGGGGTGCGGTGACCTGAGAAATGAATGTTGCTTCCTGAATGAGTGGTCACAAGCGAGGGGCAATGTGTGCCCCGCTTCCTGCGTTCGGATCTTCTGAGCACCGGTGTCCCCCGCAGTCTGAATCCCAAGAAGCGGTTACTCGCTTCTCAGCCTCGTACTGGATCGCATCACGGCAATGTGGCCGTCATATCCGGTGCGTTGGTTCTTCGTTCTCACGGTCCTAGTGATACGTGACCGAGCATGGCGACCGTTGCCACTGTATCCAGTGAGCGCCAGAAGCCGCTAGTTATGGCTCTGTAACGACTGAACTATCCCAGTTCCCGGTTCCAATAACCACAGCAGTCCACTGCTGATCACATAGCACCGCACCTCCGGATTCCAAGACCCAAAATGACCGAATGTTGATGCGTGACCCAGCGTTCCTGCCATCTGGTATCGGTACCTTTCTTGGCACCACAACGTGCACAGTCCCACTAACATGGATTCTACATCCGAATGGCAGTGCTGTCGCTTGAGCTACGGGCACAAAGTGTATCCGAGCGCCAGGTTCCGAGTGGGAACACGTTCCTGCATCTCCATCTCGATTGCCCACTTGGAGATCGAAGCGGCACCCTCCGCCCCATCACACCATGGTGTATGTGGCCTATCTAGTCTCAGTGTACGGTGTATGCGGTTCGGCCCAACGTGCGGAGGTGCACGGCGACGAGCTCGGCGTTTAACGCCGCCGCTCACAGCCTCCAACAAGGCGCTTGCCCGGATTTAATTTAAACTTTATCCCTGGCTCATCCCAGCTTCGAAGACGAAGCGGACTTCTTTCGTCCTGAGGCCTCTCCCGAAGGGAGCATGATACGACTACACCACAAGAGCACTGCGGAAGAGCTCGCGCTCGTGTCAGAACAAGTTGAGCCCTCTGGAGAGTAGGACGGTTGCTTGGCAAACTGATAGTAGCCCTAAAGAGCCAGCAATGGCAAGACAGCAAGAAGAACCCCGAAGATAACGACGGGCGGTGTTGGTGCTGTGCGGACCAGCAGGTCGAGCAGGTGTCAAATTTGGCTCTTCTATGAGATTTTAGCAACGTCCAACCATTCTCCACCTTGGGCGTGCTACAAACGTCTCCAATGGTTTCGCATGACGGAGATGCTTATCGTGATATCGTGATGTGAGGAGTCGCACCTGCTGAGCCGATCAGGTACTGTGCAGTTGTGGGTACAGAGTCGGAATCTCCACAAGTCCGCACAACAGTGTCACGTACATTATCGGGAGTGACTGCAAGGCATACTGGCGGCCCTGTACTGGGTCGAAGAGTCCTCCTTGGGCGGGGTCCACTCAGCGACGCAGATGGCCTTCTGCCATTGTTTACGTCGTCAGATTAGGTTCCCGATGTTTATGGCTTACGTGGTCCTGGCCGAGAACGTCTTGGAAGCACGTCTGACTGATACGGAGATCCATCGTATGTGACGAGATACACAGAGTAATCGGAATATGCTCTTCGGCCTCCGGACTAGAAGCACCGCGCACCGGGTGTTTAAGTGTGCCGAGGATGCGATTGGCACAAATTGAACTGTCTTTGAACTGAAGGATGCAGGACGTGCGCTGTCCATGAACACATTCATCGCCGTGGTGAGACTTGCTACGCTGATTGGGGCCCCTGCTTCAAGCTTACAAGCGAGGAAGAGGCACAAGTTGCCAAGGAATTTACTGTAGGAAAGAGTCCTTTCGTTGCCGAGGTTACTAACCCCTCCGGTTCTGAATGGTGTCCTGGGATGAAACGGCCGAGGATCAACAACCGTCTCAGAGTCGCACTACTGCAACCTATCAGAGTTGACTCCAGGGTTCTCTTCCGACAACTCCTAGACCTTTCCTGGGCCCGGGGATGGCAACGGATCGACGGAAGGACGACGGAAGAACCCCATGTTTCGGGGAGGCAAGATGTAAAACGCCCAACAGGAAGGAGGAGCTGCTCAGCCTTTCCAATTTGGGTGCCATTTGGCCACGGCACAGTCACTAATCGAGAGCTTGTCTGAAAACGTCGACTGTTCTCTGTTAGCTCAACTCTGATGCACTGAGGGATGTGTCGGGCGCGCCGATAACGTATCAGGTGACGTTACAAGGTTCATCAGACTCGATTCGTATCTTTGAAGCGACACTTTTCCGGCCAGGATGTTCCCGGAGACATTGCCGGACCCGTTCTCCTCGTGTTCCTTCCAAGTTGACAACGATGTCAACAGCCTAGACGGTGTGAGGAGAGTATGCTTGGATTGAAAACAATGGATGGTGATTGTGAGGTCTCTTCTTTGCATCTCTCTTCGTTGATATACAATTACACACAACCAACATCGATAACACCGACCACAATGCGCCGCTGGTCACAGGCATTGAAGAAGAAACATCAGCTGCAAATTTCAGAGCCGATTCCGACATTCGAAACGAGTATCGGCTCGACGCCACGAGGATCGAAAGCGGCGACGGTGACGCCGAAAAAGGGCAAACCCGTGCTGGACTACTACACGAACCGAGATGTCGTCGACGAGATTCTCTACCATCTACCTTTCCGGGATCTCCTACAATGGCGCGCGACATGTCGAGAGTTGAACACAAAACTCGATCTGTCGCGGCTATCGCTTCGCATCCGACCTATGACCCCGGACAACAAGTTTTGTCTCATGGAGGTGTGCACCGGCGGCAACATCCTGCTCGGCGGCTGGTCGTGTCGGTATCGTCCAGCCGGAGGTATCCTGTACACCGACACAGGGCGGCCAAAGTTGCGTGCAGTACGAGGTTGTAAGCTTCTTCGACAGGTCGATGTCCTCGGTCGATGTCCGCATCACAGTCCCGTCCCCGTCCAGTTCATCAGAGAGCTCGAACAGCAAAAGCACAAGGACGCACGAGCGCTCGAACGCGATCGCCAGTTCACGACATGGGGCAACATCCTCCGCGTGAATCTTTTCCCGGACACGGAGGGCAACTACCTGGTAGACGATACCGAGGTGAAGCCTGGCTCCGTAGGCTTCACGGTTCTCTGCGACAACTGGCGCGCAAACCCCAAATGTGTCCCCTTCCGACCAACCACCAACGCGAAGCAGGCCGTCATCTTCATCATTGACGGCCGCGAACCGGGAACAACTCTGCTAAAAACGCCAATGGCGTACGATGGCGTCTCGGTCGTATACGACTTCTCCTCGTGGCGAAAACCGGCACGCGACCTGACCGGCTGGTCGCTCGACCTCGATAACACAAACACGCGCATGTCCAACCTCGTCTGGCACGCATCCAGAGTTCTGCTCGCGGGCGGACACATCCACCTGCTCGGCTTGCACAACGTCAACTCGCACTGGCTCGATCCGCACTACCCCGGCGACGAACACGTTCCAGCACCGAACCATCCCAACTGGTTCCCGCTCGCTGTACACGTCTGCTCCGCCATTCTGGCTCAACTCACCGCTTCGGGGGCCGGAGGCTTCAAGGACTTTGTCGACCACATTCACGTCGTTCCCCAGCGCGTTAGTCTTGAGGAGTGGGCCGACTTTATTAGACCGTTCCGGCCTAACACGGCGCAGTTCTCATACCCACACTTCCACAATTAGGATAATGTAAATAATGTAATGCCACCTGCCACGCGGGACGATCAGTGATCTGCAGATCCAACCAACGTGCTGACAGTTAACACGGCTAACCCACAGTCCCACACACACACGCACACGCACATGCAGTGGTCACTCGCCAGTGGATCGCCGCACCTGCGCCCTTGTTTGATGCAAGCCTCGAGGCTCTCGCCCGCGTGGTTGCACTTTCCGACTTAACGCCCGCATTCTGTCAATCCACTCATCCACTCATCCACTCATCCACTCATCACCGTTATCATCATCGTCTTCATCCTTTGACTCATTTTCCCCTCTCCTCCTTGTGGTATCACTCCATCAGCCCTCTCTCGTCATAAGATGCCAACCCATCCGACTCCGCCCGGAATACCCGACATGTCGAGCATCATGTTCCCGTACCTGTGCGGCGGCGAGGCCCTCGACATCCGCAAGATAAAGCTCGAGCCCAAGCACTATCTGCAGGAGGACAAGAGCCTCAACGCCCATACTGGAGTGTCTTCCCCGTCGAGCGGAACATGATCAGTCTCTTCGTCGGAGAGTTTGTCAACCCCCAGGACTGCGCCAAGTGAGCTACCCAACTAGCCGCTCCCGACTGACACACTTAGCGCTATCGTGTCGACGGCCCCTGGCGTGTACACGCCTTCCTCCATTGCCAAGGCCGCGCCCCTGTTCGAACGCAAGCGTATTGAAGCCAACCTCGTCACTCTAGGCCAGCTCGCTTCCAGGCTTCTGATTCTGTATGGTACCCACGGCGTCGATGGCCGCCCGACTCCTTTCGCCACCTACAACGAACTCGCCAAGCGCAAGGCTGCGAAGCTCGTCGAACCGCTCCCGGCTCTCATTGCTAAGCTCACCACTCTCAAGGAGAAAGGCAACAGGTAAGCCGACCTCTGTCGAATTGTTCCTTCTGTCAGGCCCAGAGAGGTTAATGGTTAGCTACTACCGCGGCGGCGAATATGCCAAAGCCATAGTGACGTACTTCTACGCCATGCTCGACCTGTACCCTTGGACCGGCAACGCGTTCCTCTTCACCGCGGATGATGCCGCCATGTGTGGCGTTCTTCACCTGTGAGTAGGGCAACTGTGCTGTCTTTGACGTATCAGTGAGCAGACCCTCTGGCTCAACCTCGGAATTTCGTGCCTCAAGTACTATGAATCTGGCCAGCCAGACCAGTTCCTCTTTAGCGCGCGCGACTGCACCGAGGCGATCATTCAGATGCGCTACGCCACTTACAAGTCGCTCATCAAGGCCTCGGCTCGCCTCTACGACATCGGGCGCCTCATTAACCCTGGTCCGTACCCTCCTGTTACTCCTGACATGTCGCCACGCGAGATGCGCGACACGATCGTCAAGGACGTCACTATCAAGTTTATCCTCGCCCCGCTTCTATTCCAGCGCGCGGACCGTAACGGAACCATCGCCAAGGCAAGCGACCATTGGGCTCACCGCCACTGCGTCACCTCGCACACCGGATGCGGCGCCGCCACCCCGCTCAAGCTCGTCGATGATCCTGATGCCGTCGTCGCCCTCAGGATCGAGGGCGAGACCACGAACATCTTCACTATGGGTATCGACGACTGCCCTTGAGGAAGTTGGCAGTACACCGAGAAAGAATCGCGATGGGTGATTCTGGGAAAATCAGAAGAGAGCGTGCCGGTCCACGCAGAGTCAGCCGCTAGGACAAGTACTGTAGTAGCAGTAAGGAAGTCATTGGATGATGGAGAGTTTTGGGTAGCACTATGTGAAGTATCACGGGGAGCATACAGTGCAGCTTGAGCTTCAACCACACTCAAGGGAACTTACGACGCCCAACCAGCTGGACAAACATGGCGCGTCTTGACACAGCACTCGCTTAAGCGGGACTCGTGGCCGCATCGAGGAATGTTGATCACCCATGTGATGAGGTACTGCCAAGAACGTCCCGCCGTCGAAGCTCAACCGAGAAAGACCGAAGCCGCGTCTGTGACAATCGCACTCCCCAGCACTTCCGACGGTTCTTGTTCGCCTCGGACCAGTTATCGCTACATGTTCCGCACGAGAAACCTCGCACATCAGGAGTCGGGAGTCACCTTCATCCCTTCGTCGCCTCCCCTGTCAGCGGGACGGGCAACTTCATTAGCGCTCACATTCCTTCTGTCAGTTCTCGATACGCACTCTGTCCACCGTTGCCGCTTTCTTGTCGGGGTCTTGTGTTGAGCAGTTCATGCGAATGAAGTGTGAGATGTAGAATGGTCGATACGAACACGGACCTCCGCAACGGAGAAGAGACCGGGTTGGACCCCACGCATCATCCACGAGCTCGACGGGAACGTTTCAAAGGGTAGAGCCTCCAAACAACGTACTGAACCGGGTCAGTCCAGGAGACGAAATGCATGGCGACGAGTAGCGGTTTCGTCTCTTCAGCGCCCCAATCAGCCACTCACAGGCAGAACCTGACGAGACCTTCTGTCAATCCTGTACCCTGCTTAACCTGCTTTCTTCCTTGCCTCGTGGTGGGACGCACGGCGTACATCGCACGAGCCTACCGATTGCTGGGATGTCGGTTTCTCGATGACATTCCTTCATGAACTCACAGTGCGTTCGATCGGTTACCTCACCGGTCCTCCAGTCCATAGTGCTCCGCTTCCGAGCGTCGAGCGTCGGACCGACCTCGAGGATCGGCCGTCCTCCGAACCTGACGTCAACACCGTCGAAGCGAGGAATGATGTTAGTACGCAACGGGTTACCGTTGAGGGTTCCGCAACCTTGCGGGAAGGGTTGCTCGTCATTAGTGATACCGAGCGCTAACTTTCAGTCGTTCCCGCTGCAACAGAAGTGAGTATGTTCTGTGTCGAGTTTGCGGAGTCTGACGCTGTGTTGAGGACGCTGCCGTATAGTCGATCATCGTCATCACAGTATCTGACAAGAGCGTGATTGCGGGATAACCCGACTTGGTAAGTGGAGGCCGATGACGACGAAACAGCTCCTGGTCGCTGTGTTATTGTCCAGCGAAGCGAAGAACCGGGAGTGGTCATTGCTCGGCCCCATGGAACCTCCATCGCCTTCGCGGTATTCGGCTCCATCACCTCCGTTCGTCACTGTCACGTCTCTCCACCAGCACCTCGGCACCTCGGTACCTGGAATCACCACATTCAGCGTCCCGGTCCTAATTTCTCTGACAGGGGTTAGTGAGCTTGTGTTTATATTCGTCTTTATTACTGTATTATGCCTGTGTTTGACATCTTTGTCAAGCCTCTTAGGATGATGTTTGTTCGCGGAATTATTGGACAGGAGGGGCACAGGACGGGGCCAGAGGTCCGTGACGGCGCGACGCGTCGAAGACCAGAAATCCGACCTCGTGCCTTCCACACTTGAGCTTTTTGCTCACGCTAGTGTATAATACTTTCCAGATGCCGTGAAAGTGACCCTGTTCCTTCCCGTGCTGGTATCAATGCCGTAGAATTTGATCGTATGGCATTGGCTGTCGCGCTTGTTGTCACGAGAAAGCATCCGTTAGGAACATTGTGCTACCCGATTCCGTCCACGCTGACGACCAGGAAGGGGTGCTGGAATGGCCCTGGGTCTTCTGGAATGTACCTCACCCCCCACTCTCCACACCGGCGGCAAGGCCAAACGAGTTCTACGGCAGTTCCGGGAACGTGCGCAGCCCAAACGGTTCCGTCGTTCCCTCTTTTGTTCAGATTCCTAGGGAGCAAACCAAGTAATCAACTAAAGCACCTCACCTGCCGTCATTGTGGCGTACTCGTGGTCGGTGAGGTTTCACTCTCAAACCAGCACCGAACGAGGAGGAGAGGGTGTGCTCGAGACCCCAGCGGTCATCTCTTTGCGGAGGCCACCCTGCACCTGCCCATGTCAGCGAGGACGTTCCATGCCGCGGGCACGTTAACGTAGTGCCCCCGACGTTCGGCAGCTTTTGAAACGTAGAAGCCACGCCAAGATCAGGTTCGTCCATGCGGAATCCATCCTTCTGGACTATTTCCAGATCGTCGCCTGGTATCTACCCTTGTCACGATACAAATCCTCCGATCCGTCTGTCTGAAACGATCCCAAGGCTTCATGGTTCTTTTGTTGACAACACCGGCCGCCGAGGAGAGGCTGGACGACTTGCTTCTTGTAGATGGTGTTGTCGTGTTTGCACAGTGCGTGCGTATGGATACAGTTACTCGGTAGTCCATATGGCTACAACCCTTCGTTCCCGCTTCTGCCGAGGCGAGCACAAGCGTCGACCAAGTGGGTGTCGGACATGGGTCCGCTCCGTCCTCATTCCTCTAGTTCGGTTTGCGGAAACGTAGGAGTGAACAATAGGGAACCTATGAGATCGGTTTTGATGCAAACACAAACATGCTTCAGAGCAACCAAGACCCATGCCGCTTTGGGGCTACTGTTGTTCACACTTTGGGAGCTAAGTTTTTTTAAAGTACAAGGTTATTCATTTCATCTGAAGTGCGCGACGAGGAACGATCAGAGTAGACTCCCCGAAACAGGCCCCGGGGTTGGCACATGATTATGCTAATGGTGGGTCATGCCCGAAGCTCTCTATGATCATGTTGCTTGGTTCCAGTATGCGAAATGAAATCGCCTGCATGTTGTTGGACAGGACAGCTAGGTCCAAGAGGTGTTGAGATAGGACACTCCAAGAGCGATAGACGAGCACAGTCCTCGTGTGCGGCCGGCTAAACCGCGTTATGCCATCGCACTGGGCTCACGTTAGCAGCCGGCCGGAGGTCCGTGCCTCGTGTCAAGAACACGCAGGGGACCCCGAGGAGGTACGGCAGGCGGAAGGCGGAGTGATTCAAGGTTTCGCACGGGAACGACCATGTTGTAATGCAAAGTGGCAGTGGGGGCCATCTGTCGTAACCAGCGTCACGTCCACTAGCACACAATATGGATTGTGAGAAATGTCAGAAGCGAGGCACACCAGTTGGAGCCCATGTGTTACGGTAAGAGATAACCCACTTTGCACGCTGGGAGCGGTGGGTTCGGTGACATATATAAGGCAGTCGTCGGTCGAGGATTAGAGACCAGGCAACTCGACCTCGACCCACCGACACTCGTTTCCACGCACAATCCTTTCAGTCGACCACCATGAAGGTCTCTCTTCTTTCCTTCGCGGCCATCGCGTCGATGGCCTCGACGGCCTCGGCCCACCCTTGGATCATCAACGACATCATCAACGGTGTCAAGAACGACCTCGGAAACCTCATCCCCGGTCTTAACCCCGGCTCGTCCGACGGCTCCCAGCTCAACGGCCGCCTCTCGAGCGGCCTCAAGGACCTCGCTTCCCTTGTGAACAACATTGAGCCCGCCAAGCTTGCCAACCTTGGCCAGCAGATCAAGTGGGGTATGGGCAACGTCACTGAGATGGCTGCCAAGGACGGTATCACCTTCGGCAAGGCCCCCGACAACATCCTCAACGCTCAGTGGGGCTCCCTCAAGC
>Ga0160505_101670_pt1 | contig 10265 bp, 11 predicted proteins | sample DIDeMG_FD_108225 | JGI IMG/M metagenome (GOLD analysis project Ga0160505, IMG submission 108225) | Enriched chicken feces microbial communities from UW Madison campus, WI, USA - DID2874_E49_Stillage MG | ecosystem: Host-associated > Birds > Digestive system > Large intestine > Fecal ...
TTCCTCTCTTTCCCTCGTCCTTCTCCCCTTCCATTCTTTCATTCCCACCACCACCTTTCATTCTCACCTGTTCATGTCGCCTGTCTCGTCGTAATTATAATACTTACTCACCCCCCTCGCTCTCTTACCAACACTCATTCGACAACGTCACACTCGTTTTTACTCGACACGCTCGCCGACACCTCTTTATAGTATCTGTTCTCATACCCTCTATAATAATGCTCAACTTAGGCGTGCCCGGGGAGTCCACGCTCCGGCATGCGGTCACCTGCCCCGATCTACACACTCGCGCAAACTCTCTCCACACACTCCTCTCGCGACACCGCCTTCCCTCGTGCGACGACTTTGACGACAACCAGGGTACCGGCAAGCCGGTGTTCAATGATGACGACCCCGAATGCCTACCTCCATCTCAGCTGCGGTACTCATCCGAGCTGCTGCACAAGCTCCACACGCGGCTTAACCAGGTTTCTCTGATGTTTGCTCCCTGCCACGAGCGCACCGCCAACTCGTTTGGACCCACGAAGGAAGACACCGAGCGCATCAAGGAACGCCTGTCTGCCCTCTCGGAGCGGTCACGGCTGTACTCTAGCGCAAGCCGAAACTTTTCAAAGACGACCCACCTCGACTACATGGCAAAGTTCCTTCTCCGCCCTGTCAACGAGATCCTCAGCTGCATGCTCTTATGCACTGGTCTCCAGATCTTCTGGCAGCTCACTCCTGACCCTCTTAGCCCCGATGGCTCGTCCCGCTTTGAACTCATCTACTCTCCAGCAAACCACCCCGACGAGGCTATTGCCTTCATGGAGCTCACGACCCCTGCTGAGCTCCCCGACTCGGCGATGCGTATCCTCGTCGACTCGCTCCGCTGCCAGCTCTTGAAGGTCGACCACCAGGGCCAGGTCGTTGTCGCCACTCCTCTTCCTCCCAGCCACCGCTCGGCCTCCTGCAAACTAGTGGGGAAGGTGAGCTCCTCGGTGTCGGGCGATGCTAACGTTTAGGTCGTTCGCCACATGTTGGCTACGAATACCCCAGTAGGGATCATCACCAACTGCAACCGTTTCATGGTCGTCAACAACCGCGGACCCAACGTTCGCGGCGAGGAAAACATCGAGTTCTCCGATCTCGTCAACGGTACCGATATTCCTGGCGAGATGCTCACGGAGTCTCCCCTCGGCCTTCTCCTCGGCTTGACCGTGTTTGCGCTGCACAGGCGTGGTCTCTCCCTTCGTGCCAGCTACGGTGGTCTGCTCGAGCATGCGACCACGGTGTCCCTTCTCCGGTCATTCCTTGCTGACCGTTTCGGAAGTGAGTGTCCCAGGCTTCCAGGTATACTGACAGTGCGCAGAAGTCGACAAACGCAGGAGCCAGGAGATCCGCCTCAAGCGCCGTGCGATGTTTGAGCTTGGCATGTACCCGTCTCAGGTGAGTTGGCGTTGTCCGTACCGCGCAACTGACATCAGCTCGGACCTTCCTCGGTTCTCTTCCGCTTGCCGGACGACTTCGATGGAGCCATCGCTGCCAAGACTCGCGAGCTGGTGTCTTCCTTTGTCAACACTTTCCACGGTCCGTCTCACATGGACGTCATCCCAAACCTGATCCCGGAAACCTACAACGAGGCATGGTTCATCCCGGAGCTTGAACTGCATGGCTGGCGCGGCAATGGTGACCTCTGGGAGGTTTTCACTGCCCGCTTCTCGTGGTTACGCTGGGAGTCTGCTGAAGCGGACCTCATCGTCAAGTTCTGCAATCTGCAGGGCTTCGAGGAGGAGCCCAAGGAGAGTTATCTCTACAGCCGCGATGATGCCCGCATCGCCATGCGTGCCGAGATCATTGCCTACAAGGGTCCGCTCGCTCCGCTTCAAGGTGACATCGTCCCCCAGTTCTATGGCCTCCTTGGCAGCTGGCAGCCAGGAAGCAACCAGTGCTGGTGCGCCTTGTTCGAAGACGCTGGCGTCAACCTCACCCCAGGCGACGGCATTGACCCCAACGTTAGGTGAGTGCCAAGATAGCTAGGTGGTTACTGACATCCAGGGGCGAGATTCGGCGTATGTACAAGAAGCTGCACGAGCACGGCGTTCTTCACACCGACATCGGCTGGCGCCACATCCTCCGCGGCAAGCACGGTCTCAAGCTTGTGAGCTTTGACCGCGCCATCATGCGCCGTTCCGAGACCGACGAGGAGTGGGCGCGCAAGTGCAAGACCGAGATGGACGCTCTCGACGAGCTCCTCGGAGAAGGCACTTGGTCGCCTACTGTCCCGGAACCGGACGTTGGGGCGGAGGACGACGCCACCACGCTCCATCCGAACGACTCTGAATCCAACTGTGACCGCCGGTCGTACCTCGTCGATCCCCCCGACGTGGACCTCGGTGTCGTCCCGAATGCTCCTTCGATCGACGACGACGCCAGCTGGCACATCGTCCGTGGCCCGGTAGTCACCCGCGATGACGATTTCGATCCCGACGACCTGCGGCTCCCCGCGCTTCCTTTCGCCCCCGAACCGGCTGTCAAGACCATCTCGCGCAAGTCGAGCCTCCGCTTCCTGGCCAAGCTCATTACCCCCAAGTCCAGTCTTACAAACATCAAAGAGTCCGCGAAGAAGGCCAAGGTGCAGCCTCGGTTCATGACGCCAGAGCCTCGCCGTACTCAGACGATTACCCCCGTCGAGAGCCCTGCTAGCGTCAAGAACCCCCCCAAGACGCCGAAGCCGCCGCGGGTCAAGATCACCCGCAGCAAGTCGACCGACGACCTCACTGAGAAGGTCCCCCTGCAAGCGACACCTTTCAACACTCCCGAGAAGAGCCTGCTGAAGCGCGCCAGCCAGCTCCTCCGTTTCCACCACGCCTAAGTGAACACCACGCTCATTTATACCACCCGACATGATTCACACTCCGCACGATCAGAGCCACCTCATTTTCATTCTCATTCTCATTCCTTTGGATTCTGCCTTGTCTATACTCCGTACCTGTCATTAATACCCACCCATGCAACCATCCCTATGTCCATCTGGTCTCGGGTCGAGGCTCATGAGAGCGGCACCACTGCAGTCAAGCTGATCAGTCGCCACTGTCAGTGCAAGTGGAGTTACATCTGCATAGTGTCTATACGGCATGCCTAGCGAAACTGCCCAGCATAATGCACGGCGTTTTCTTCTCTTTCCTATCTCTTACTCTGCCTTTGTCGCCTTCTTTCCCTTCTTGTCCGCCTCGCCGAGGTTGATCCAAATGACGACAAAGAGGACAAACGCAGCAGAAGTGGACAGCGCGCCAGTGTAGAACGGGAACGCGCCGGTAATGAAGCGCGGGTGCTGGTCGTGGCGGAGGGGCACGACGGATGCCTTGTCCGCGGTACCGAGGAACGAGTAGCCCGGGCGGAAGTAGTTTACGACAAACTTGAACACGCCGTGGCGGTCGGGCGCCATGAACTGCGCGGCATACTTGCCTGCCACGTCGGCCTTGGCGAGCGGGAGGCGGTAGTGCGGGTCGAGCATGGTGAACTCGAGCTGGAGGTCGTCGAGCGTAGAGGGAACCCAGGCCGATGAGCCGTTGGCGCCCGTCGTGTGCTCCGAGATTGTGATCTCGTAGTTCTGGCGTGTGAGCTGTGGAATCTGGGATAACGCGGGGGTACGAGTGCAAGATATGCAATTCGCTTACGCTATCATGCAACTAGCCCCACGTTCAGTTTACTCACCACAATGTCCTTCTTAGTGTACTCGTCCAGCGGCTCAGTCTCGCCCTCGCGGTGGTGGTGCGTCGCGTCGACACGGAGGACGCCCGTCTCCTGGAAGAGCCACTTGGAAAAGTCGGTCAGGAACGCGCGGTTGCCAGTCTCGACGCTGCGGGGTCAGCTATTGATCAACGGAAAGCAGCTGGCCTGGTATTTATCGCTTCGGGGCGAACACCAGGTGACAATGCTGCGGTCCTCCCGTTCCCCATGTTCTGAACTCACCCATCAAGCTCCTTGCGCCACCACTGGTCGTTGAAAATCTCCACGCTGCCAATGAACCCAATACGCGTGTTCTCACGCGTCTGCATGGCCGCGACGAGCGCGACCTTGTCGCCGGCAAGACGCACCGTGTGGCCGGGCTTGGCGCTGGCGAGGGGCTTGGCGTCCTTGTCGCCGAGGTAGCTTGTGTCCGGCGCGGTGGCCACGTCGACGAGGAAGGGGTTCTGGCCAGTGAGGAATCCCGTGCCCTTGCCGTAGACGACTGCGTTCTTGACGTTGGGGAGCACGGGCGCGGGGGCAGCCTTGAATGACGACGACGGCAGCACGACATCCGTCTCGTCCCCGCCGCCGACGTGCGAGAATGCGTCATAGAGCGTCCCGGCCATCGGCTCAATGTCGTACTCGCGCAACAGGGCCGCTTGGTTTCCGTCCAGGCTGGGCGAGAGGACGTACAGCGTGTTCAGGTACTCTGCCTGCGCTGCCAGGAGGTTCTTCGGGGACAGGTTGGCGTGGAAGGCTGAGTGTCAGTTGGAGTCGGGAGGGGAGGTGGGAAGGAGGCGAGCGTTGCTAACATGAAGGCCTCGATAGCAACGCTTCCTTCGCCTCCTGGACTTTGCCTCCTGGATCGCTAACGACAACGACCAGCTCGCCTCCGGGACGCAACTCACATGTGGCCTCGGGGGCAAACACAATCAGGTGGTCGTACATCGACACGCCAAACGCCTCGATCGTCGCCTTGTTCGAGTTGGGCTCGGAGAACGTGAGCTCGTAGCCGCGGTCTGGGGTTAGTCATCGTAGCAATGTGAGAGGGAGGGACACGTCGGGTGGGAGGAATAAAGCAGCGCCGAGTCGAGGTGACCAGCTTCCTCAGTCTCCCGGCAGCTGGTCATGCTCGGTGCTCCATACCTCCTCCTCCGACTCGTCTCCATTGAGACCCACCCTTCAAGCTCTCAAAGAACTTGTTGTACCCCGAATCATACTTCTTGTCCCGCACAACAAGCACACGGTCGCCGGTGGAACTGCGCGCGGTAGCGGACGACACGAGCGCCGCGAGCGCGAGGAGCGTTGTCGTGAAGCGCATCGTGGTGTGGTGGTTGTCGCGGTCGGATGCGCGACGTGGGAAGAAGGGGAAGAGATGGAGGTGAGATGGATGGGATGGGAGGGGATGGGATGGGATGTGATGCACGAGGCGTCGTGGGCGAGCGCGACGTTCCTGTGTTCGTGTCCGTTTGCCGGTGTGGTTGTCGTTGACTTGAAGGCCGACTGGCGTTGACTAGTAAATGAGTGTCGGCAGTAGAGGTAAGTGCTAGATGTCGGTGAGTGTCACCCAGAGATTGTTATGATGAGGTCGCTGCGCGCCACGTCCACCACACAACACATGCCAGCCGCCAGCCGCCAGGCCGCCAGCTAGGAGTGACGCGGCACGAGGGACGAAGTGGAGGTGAACCGCGTGGCAGCGTGCCACTCCCACGTGGACCTCATATCGCCGACACCGACGCCGCGAAGTGGAGGTCTTGAGATTTTGGAAGTTGTCGAGCTCTGCTCTGCGTCATGCGGGCTTGACGGCGTCGGTGCGAACAACAACAGCGCTGACGCGTCTAGACCATTATTGATATCATCACCCGCCGAAGCCGAGGTACATAACCCGCCGTCTCGCATCCTACCACAGCAAATCCCAGACCCACCCAACACCAACACCAACACCGTTCCTCGACTTGCAAAATGTCCACACCCGAGATTCTCCTGTTCGCGCGCGGCGTCGTCTCGCTCCTCGACCTCTGGCCCGCGCTCACGATCGCGGTGCGCGAGGAGTGGGGCGGGCCCGAGAGCGCCGACAAGAAGACGTGGCTTGCCAGCGAGATCATTGACGCCTTCGAGACCGGAAGCGTTACTGCGACTCCCGCGGGACCGGCAATCACCGACGCAGCGGCGCAGGTCGCCGACCCGCCAATGGACATTGACCAGCTCGCCGACCTGTTGACTCAAGTCATGAGCGACGAGTTCGAGGCGGCCATCGAGGACGGGAGCGTCGAGCCCCTTGCAGCGGATATTCTGCGCGTGTGGAAGGACATTCTTACGCCCACTGCGCGTCCCGCCGAAGAGACCGTCGCTGCGCTCGAGCGCAAGGCGAAAGAAATCGGACGGCGCGGCGTGCAGGCTACCTCTGGCGGTGGGCCCGAGGTTGAGGATGGAGATGACTGGGAGAGCGACAGCGATGAGGAGATGGAGGACGAGGACGAGGTCCCCCAGCTCGTTGAGAGCCGGCCGGAACGCCCCGAGCGCCAGGAGCCCGTCGTTGATGACGATGGCTTCACGCTCGTCCAGAAGCCCCGCCGTCGTTAAGTTAGTCTCGAATGGATAGCGGCCGCCCGCGATCTCGACTGCCGTCCCGTTACGTACGGTCGCTGGCTACTTCCGTCCCGTCCGCGTACCCGCCGTGCCATTGCTCCGTTTGGCGCGCTCGTCCCACCCGTCCCACTTCCTTAAGGCGCTCGTCCTGCTTCGTATCGAGCCCGGACAGCTCTCGCCTCGTACCAGCTCGCCTCGGATCGCGCAATCAACGTACCCCGTCCCACAGCCCGCTTCGCTTCAACATAGACCGTCCACATTCCGTGTCCCGCCCGGTTACCCTTGTACATATATGCATTACCTTGAACGGTATAAGTCAGAGGTGAGAGGAAGGAGAACTCAGTCCGAGGAAGGGTCCACGCATGTGATGAGGCGGGAGGCCGGATTGACTGACGTTGTGATCTTCTGCCACTGTGGTGTTCTACCTCTTAACACTCGCTGAGGCTGATCTCGTCACCCGAAGACTGACGCGCCTGACCATGTTCACGGCCTTTCAAGTGGGCGATCTGACCGAGTCTCTTGTGTCATCGCGTCCCAACGGTTCACATACAACAGCTCGAGATGGTGGAGGTCGGTGTCGAGGAAGGAATAGCCCTGCTGACTATCATTGATGCTAAGGACATAACTGAGACGGAGCGTCCAGCTTGTACCCATCTCGTCCGGCGCCTCCTTGCATCTATATCGTCAGCCAGGCCAGTGGAGCTTCTGTGCCACTGGGCGTGTCACGTCACATGTGGCAACGTCATATACACATGGGGTCTCTTTTCCGAATGGCCGAATCCCGTCGTCGCTGTGTTCCATCTCGATCGTACACCAGCCTGACCTGTGGTGATCGGACATAGTCACCATATTGACCACGACCACTACGTCGGCCGCCATGCGATGCTGGACGGACATGGCCAGAGTACGAGGATCCTGCTGCAGACGTCCACGTATCGGATCAGACTCACGGGTGTCGGTGCGGTGAGGTTCACTGGGCTGCGCGTCCGACATACTGAATCCGCAGCTAGGGAGCTGGATCAGTCGAAGGGTCACTTGTGCGGTGGCTCGTCATCATATTAACAGCCATCTTCTATCCTAGGCGGTGAGGGAGTGACATCTTCTGATCCTGATGGTGTCAGAGTGACAATGGCGCCTCATTGCAGGCCGCAGGTTAACCTGGTCAGCATTGCACATTGCCTAATTGCCTGTCTCGGTTATCAGCAGCAGCCAGCCTCCGTGATCCCACAATGCCGGATGCCATGTGCCTACCACGTGCCCCACCAAGGCCGCTTCGCGCTTCATTGCCGGATCATGTCCAGTCTAGTGCACAGTGCTTCTCTTGTGCGCGATTTAGGCGAACCGCTGGCGATAAGGTTCGCAGGCAGTGGAGCATCGTGTCCCGTGCTGTCCGGGAATTATCCGCCCAGCGCTCACTCGTGAGAACTCAAACTCGAGTTCGAGCACATGCATCGCTTATCACCCCATTGGTGCGCGAGTGTGGAGCGGGAACTCGCTAGCCGCGCAGGTCAGCTGACGGTGAGTGACTTTGGGGTTGTCTCTGAGTGGTCGAGCAAGGCTGAAGCTCTGAAGTGGGTGGTGCCTCGTGTCTGCGTGCCCACCTCGCTTTTTTGTGGATTGTGGGAGTCCCCAGATCGTGCACCATGACTCATGGATCATGATCGAGTGCCGAGCCGCCGCGCCCGCCCAGCGCTTTTGTTCTTTTCCGCAATTCCGTAGCCCACTGTATCCGTAGCTCCAGCTCCACGCGCCACGCGTCAGTATGTAATTTAAGTAATGTACAGGCTGGGCCACGTCGACGCGTCCGAAGAGTATCGTGGCAACGGTCACATGCATGCTGTGCAGTACAGTACACGTTGCTATTGCTATGGCTGTTGCTATTGCTATTGCTATTGCTATTGCTATTGCTATTGCTATTGCTATTGCTATTGCTACTGCTATTGCTATTGCTATTGCTATTGCTATTGCTATTGCTATTGCTATTGCTATTGCTACTGCTATTGCTATTGCTATTGCTATTGCCATGCATCGACTCATCGACTCGGCACCGCCTGCGTGCAAGTATCCAAGTATCCGCGCGCATGGCGTGCATGCGTATTTATTGGTCCGGGTCGGACGTGGACAAATCCGGCCGGCGACGGGCAGAGATCATACAATAGGCCAGGTCACGCCCCGCAAGCTTGAAGCTCAGCCTATGGCGTCAACGGCGTTTCTTAATGACGCAGGAGCGGCGGGGAGTATCGGAGCAAATCGAGGACCGATGCTGGCCGCTAGTGTACGGCTACTACGGCTACGGCAATGGCTACGATTGGAGGCCTGGAGGGTTTGGACAGAATTAAAGCGAGGCAGCGGCCAGGCAGGTAGGTGGCAGTGTGGCCTCAGGGTTTCGGCGCCAGTGACGTCGTCCGTCGATGGCCTTGATCAGAATATCCCTCGACATTATGGACACTCGAGAGATCGAATGTCTGGTAACGAGCGAGCAGTTGCCGGTTCCAACTAATGGACGCCCAGTGTCTCTTGAATCACGAAGAGATGGGCGCCTCAACAAGAAGTGTCGATAAGGTATGCAAGAACGTGCAGCGTGCAGAAATGGCGGTGGTGTGATAGTGTGCAGCCCAGGGTCGTGTGGATGTGGAGCTGACGTCTCCACTTGAGTGATTTTAACCTTCCACTTTTTTTCTGTCGCTTTTCACATGCGGCGCTGCGTACGTGCGTACGCCGAGCGCCGAGCGTCTGCCCAGAGATCCCACTCTGGAATGCACTCTTTTGTTAATTACATTTGGGGCCTTGGGCCTAGTGTGCTGGCATGCGCTTGGCCTGCTTTAGCGGTCGGAAGAAACAGGATTACAGTTCCAGGCCCTGCCTTGCATTGCGCCCGTCGGCTCGTGATCGCGCGCCAACTGCAAGAGAAACATTAGTCTTTGGCTGTAATGAAACATTGAGGAGAGTGTAATGAATGCGACTTTTTAGTTACTGGGAATCATCACGGTAGATTATTCACTGCATGTCGTCCCCCCACCTCCCCCTCCCCCAGCTTGACGACAGCCACGACGACGATAGCCGTGTCCTCGACGCGACCGCTCATCAGACGAGCGACCAACACAACGGTGATCGTGAACAGCTGGTTCTTTGACCTTTGGGAGCAACGATGCAAGGCGAGCGACAACCTGATGTTTACGATGCACCGTTCTTACCACTTTCTTTCTGGATTCTTGTCTGTCAGTCCAGCATCGAACCCACTGAATGACTCCTGCCTGCCACTGTGCCACTGTGCCCTCGTGCCCCTCGCCCCTTCAATAGCCCTTGATCAATACCCTTAGCATACAGCCAGCCCATCCGTCCAGACTCGCGCTTCCCTGCTCCCTGCCCCCCTTTGTCTGCACGTTTTGAATGCACAAGTAGCCAAAGAGAATCGATTAGCTGGATTAGAGCGAGTGACAGGGATCTCCTCTCCCTCTCCTCGAGGATACAGAGGATACAGACTCCCCCTTGGTCGTTACTACTCATACCCTCTCGTCTATCCGTTCGTCTGTGTTGGGTGTTGTTTGTTGTTGTCAGAATCCGACAAAGGTCTATCGCACAGGCCCTTGTTCCCTCCCCGTCGTCGCTGCTGTACCCTGTGATTCCTTTGACTGGGGTTTGTGTTGTGTCACAAACATTCATCATCGCAGAGACACACAAAGACAAAGAAGCGACACTCAAACTACGAGTCTCAGATTGCACTGCTTGCTGGGGAGGAGCGACGAAGGCTCAAGTCTCGCTCTGTCATCAACACAAAGAAGTGAAAACAACGAAAAAGCCAGAAAGTGGACCCTCGAAATAACGAGACCTTGCTTGTTGTACCCTCTCCTGCCAGCTCCCCCAGTCGCTTCACACTCCAGTCACCTTCCTTCCCTCCCACCCCACCCAAACTTTTTTTTTTTCCTTCCCAGCGATGTTTTTCTGCTGCCATGCCCCCACCCAAAAAA
>Ga0160505_101671_pt1 | contig 10264 bp, 5 predicted proteins | sample DIDeMG_FD_108225 | JGI IMG/M metagenome (GOLD analysis project Ga0160505, IMG submission 108225) | Enriched chicken feces microbial communities from UW Madison campus, WI, USA - DID2874_E49_Stillage MG | ecosystem: Host-associated > Birds > Digestive system > Large intestine > Fecal ...
CAACACTAGAATTTTGGCTAATCCCGGCCTTGTCCAATACACGATGTACTGTTCTCGGGTTAAGAGGTCGGACCCCGGTTCCGTACTTACATAATTCGGCTAGTGTTTGCCAAGTATTCTTCCGGATATTCCGGATTCTCCTCGTCTTTTCTCTTTGGGTTAAACCGTTACTTAACCCTCTTCGAGTTGGGGCGCCGAGCGATGCACCGTTGTCTTTTTAATGCTTCTTGATCAACCGCCTCACAGTTGTTCGGGGAACACATTCTTGCCGGGAAATCGCCAAGTAGCTCATCCTAAATCTTTTGAGGGTGAGTAAGAGAATTATCTCTTGTATTGTATATTAATGACGTGTCATATTTACATAGTGAATTTTGGTTGTGTGAAGTTGATAATATAAGTGTTTTCAAGTTGACGGGATTTTTGTCAATTTTTCTTGATGTTTAGTTTTTGTTTACCTGGCCATCACATGATACATCATGCTGTAGTTCGAAATTTCCTCTTATATATAATCAGAATAATAACTAATTGCACTAGTAGCTAGCCAGATGTTGAAAGTCAAATATTATATTATATAGCCATGTCCTTAATAACAAACTAGAAGACTGTGTTGTTTCACTATTTGCTAACGCACAGTCAGCAATTCATGTTTTTTCTACTGCAACCAAATGAAGTTTGCCGCTTTCTTCATTTGAAACTCATGTTATTATGAGAGTCGACGGTTTGTAATATAGATATTTCGATGCCTAGAGTCAGTAGTGCTTTCGTAGCTTTCTCTAGAAGGCCTTGGCATCGGGAGTCCTCGACACCAAATAAGTCAATATGTATCATAAACGTGAGATATTTTGTTAAAATGTATACTCATGAAAATTGAAAACAGAATCTCCAAAAGACTTGATGTGCCTTAAATTTGGCTATCGCTTTTGATATTGCAGTTTTAAATCCTACAAGTAAATATTTCAACTATTTTATCTATCATGAATTGCTATAGTGGCTAAACTATATCTGAATTTCAAGTCTCTAGGGCGATTTACATCATCATAGAGTTGGGCTTAGTTCCAAGATGCTTAACAATGTCAGTCTCTCCACAGAACACAAGGTTGACAAAGGGTGTCTTAAATTTATTCTAGGTAACGCTAGCTGTGAATGCATGCTGTACAGCAGGTCTCTATTGAGCCGCAGCGGAGATCTAGACCTCTGGATGTGCATCCTGGTTTTCTAAGCTATGGGTTGAAATAAAATATGAAGAAGGTTTAGGCTATTTTTTTTTCAGTATGCATAGTTGTTTGACGTCATTATGCAACCATCCCAATAAATAGCGTTAGCCTTAGGTAGGTAAAAACTAAAGCGCTACAAAATGCGACGTTTGATTTAATACAATTTTTTCAAGTTCACGTTTATTCTTCATATTTTCACTATAAAATTATTGTAAAACACAATCCTTCTGGTTATTGTGTCCACTGCATTCGTGGTAACTCAATACAGCTAAATATTAGTTAGGGATGATGAAATTATAAGACAAAACTTATGATAAATTTGCAGAGACATGAAAGCACTAACCAGAAACGTGTGTAGGCTGGTCCACAGGATCTCGACTTATAGTAAAGGCTATGAAACATACCTTTACCATTTCAAAAAACAACTTGAGATACTTGGGCGATCTAAGTTGCGCAGTAATAACGATGGCTCTAAAAGTCATTCTACCAAAAGTTTTACGCTATTAACTTGTGGGCTTAGTGTATAATTCAAGCTTCTGCAATGGAGCTTGAGCTTTTACCATAACTATTGAAACATCATTTAAAATAATCTAAGACTTCATAACCAACCTTTTATTTGGCTTGCGAGCAAGAAAACTTAAAAGCTTGATAGATGGTAATATTTTTCCTACAAGCTTTGACAGGATAAGACTTTTTTTGATACGAAAGTTAAACTTACGAAAATAGATTACGTTGGCTCTTTCGTTTCAGTCATCAAAAGTTTTTGATATTTAGAAATTTAGCACAGGAGTTAAAAACATAGACTTCTGGCTAATTAATTTCGATATTAGATAGCTATACATCTAAATATTATATTATTTAAACTTATGTACACAGTCTACTACACATAAAAAAGCTTAGAGACCATTGCAGATACAACACAAACATAACCAATTAGAATAAAATCGCTCATCATAAAACGGCCGCTTCATGTCTTGAGGTCAAATCAAGCAATCTTCTCGGCGGTTGATGAAATTTTCGAGCCAAGGGAGCGAACATCATCTGCATTCTTTACGGAAGGTGTACAGTCAAATACGCGGATAAAGCTATTTCTTCTTACTTAACCTTCGGCCCTGAAGTATGCTATTTTAGCCCAAAAAAACAAAAAAAACTTAGCATGCACCAAAACTTGCTCGATCTACTAGCCCGTTATGACGAGCTGGGCTATCTTACATTAGGTTTTCAAAATTGAAAAATGATAAACGCGAACAAAAGACAAGAGAATCGAGCTAGGCCGATTTGTTCGTCTTGTGATGCACAACAGCATTAAAAATAAGACAACCCAAGTGCTTAGCAAAAGCCTTTTCTTGGAGGCATTGACAACATAGGTATAGAATTGAAATAATATTTTTTCATTAGAAATTGAGGACCGATTTGACAGGCATTATTTCACTAGCCGGCTATCTTTTGAGATAATCTCTCATCTTTTTGTATATGCTTCATTCAAAGTCATAGAGATTAGTACATGCCGTTCATGTAAGGCCATTCTTTTGTCGTAGGTATAGATATAGGCTGGTTTCATTATCTGGGACAAAACACTATCTAGAAAAAAGTTTGTTTTTTACAACTTCAAGAGTAAATATATAAAACACTGTATTATTAACGCTATAAATTTACACTTTTATATAAATAAAAGGTATAAAACAAATTCATGTAAAAAGACCCTATTCTATTTGCAATTTAGACCTGTAGTTGGTGCTGATCCTGTTGTTGTCCGTAGATAGGTTATTATTTTTGTTGTTGTTATTGAAATATGAGCCTAATACTGAGTCATAGAATATCCTTCAAACGTGAGCATCCGAAGGACCTGGAGAAGCTTACATTCAATTGGAACATACGCATTTATTTCTAGAATGCCCATCTTAGCACTCCAAATATAAATTGCATTTTTAAGGAAAACGTATAGCAAAAATTATAAGTAAGCATTAAGGTGTAACGCAAGGCTGCAGCCGAGGCGCTTCAGAAACCATTGTTTTACTCCAAGATGGTCAAATTAAAACCAGATTTGAAAGCTAAAGATAAGCATTCTAGAAACAAGTACGTATGTTCCAATGGAATGATAGGCTTGTCTGGTCCCACTGAGTGCTCATACTTAAATTTCATTCTGTGGCTCGACAGCGGGATCATGTCCAAACGTCTAACTGTACAATATTGTTTTGATACATATATTTATACCCTTTTGTCATTATAAAAAATGTGATTTTTTAAAATATAACTTTTCTGTATGGCGTTGATATTAAAATGGTTTATTTGCTCACTTTTGTTCACTGCTGAATTAGTTAAAAATAGGTTTTGTCTCAGATAATGAAACTAGACTATATGTTGTGTCATGTTTAACTGGCAAGACAATGAATAAAAATGTCTCTCAATTTGGTATTTATATGATGTATCTCTTTGCACACGCCCAGTATAACTATAACGGGCTTACAATCAAACAATATTGTACCGGCTGCACAGGTTATGTTTTGCGGTCATATGTATGCGTGTGCAAGGCAAGATGAGACGACAAAGTGAAAGTTGCGATGGTACCTCTACCTGATTTAAAGTTGGAATCGAAGATTACAAGTCAATATTGTGTTATGCAATACTGGCCAGAATATGAACTTGGGATTATCTTTCTTTTTTCTTTTATTTTGTCCTATATAGATGTTGTCTAGTGGCCCAGCCCAAATTCCGGGGATACTTGGCAAGTAAATGCCAGAATAAATTTTAAATTCAAAAACTAAAGATTTCCTCCAAGTAAAATATCATCTACCTCAACGCTTTAAGTTACCTGAAAAAAATCAGAAACCTATGTTATTTTTATGGTAGATGAGAATGCTACTATGGCGCGAACCTCATCTACACTGTACATGTTTAGTGTATGTTTTACTGCATTAAAATCGTGTGTTTCGTTCTATTATGTTACCCATTGTCAGTTCTTATGCGAATCAATCAAATTGAAGTTACTCATATTTCTGTTACATTTCCTTTTTAATTACTCTTTTTAGTATTTTTCTTTTAATCGCTCGACAATTTTCGTTTTTGATGTTTTTGTAATTTTTTGTTTTTTTAGCGTAGACACTTTAGTGTTCTTGTTTAGCTCAAAGTTGCAGCCAGTTGCACGAAATCTGCACTCCCAAAATGCTATTACATGGGGTACTGTACGGTTGCAACAATAAAATTGGTATGCTAGATATTAGCATCAATTGCCAACTTGTATCTGATTTAACGTCAGAAGCGGATAATTATAGGGTCACGGTCGATACTCAGCTAGGAGCCCAAACGTAATATCTTCATAAATATGCAACTAACAATTGTTCTATATTCAAACTCTACACTTCACATTGTTAATCCAAGAAAACTTGCAGCTTTCAAATCAACCCAAAATATGAAAGTAATGTATGATTATTTACAGCATATACTTGTTAAAATACTTGTTTGGTATCATGTCAAAACTTGATAGAGATAAATAAATTATGTTGAGCTAAAGAAGAAAGACAGGATATGCAACTTAACAAAAGTCAAAAAAGGATATTAATTCAAGATACTGGTTCAAATGTATCGTAGAAATAAATTAGAAAAAAATTCATTAATGGAAAAACAGAATAAGCACCTGGCTTTGCCTGGAATTTCATCACCATAGGATTCAATACAAGAATGAACCAAGAAGGGAAATAAATAAAACGAAGGTGTTCAGGAGTTCCGATAATCAAAAAAAAAAAAAAGAAAGTTGTGGTTACCTAGTCTCTTCTCTTCTTCTTTTGAGGGCAAAACTTGTATTCAGGATGCAAAACCTTGTGTAGTTCCTTCTCTTTGCTAGCAAAAACTGCAAACTGGCGCTTAACGTCCTGGTCCTCCGTCTGCCACATGAGACCAATGATTTGGGAAATGTTCTGGTGATTAAGCTTTAATTGGCTGTGAAGAGCAAAAGCCATGGCACTCTGAGTCTGAGACTTCCTGTATAGCATAAAGGAATTAAGTGGACGCTTGACATGGTTGGGCTTAGTCTTACGGGTATGAGCTTTTTTGCCGCGTTTAGCAGGATCATCATCACCACCGCCATTCATGACAATATCAAGATAAATATCATCACTGTCCAATGTGTTGCCATTAATGTTTCCAGTAACAGTGTTCAGACATCTCTTGCGGCCTTCAGGTGTGTATAATGTCAGAACTGACAATACAGTATCAGCGGTGATCCCTTTACCAGCTGCTAATGTTTTAATTTTTTCAATGCGCTCATTGCTCATTCTGGTAAGCTTGACTCGTTTGGTCTCGGTCAACTCCTCAACCGACGGTCTTCTAGGTTGATAAAATGCGGGAGGAGGATTACTAGTCGTTCTTTGATGACCCAGCGGAGGCTGTGACAGATGCATAGGAGCTTCATGAAACTGAAGCTGTTGCATCTGTAACTGCTGCTGAAGGTGCAACGAAATTGGCTGTGCCATGAGCGGCATATATTGGGGAACCTGAAATTGCTGAGCAGCCAGATCATTAGAAGGAAGTTGGGGATGAATATTCTGATCAAAAAAGTTTGTGTTCATGGTATCACTTGTCTCTGAGGCCAAAGAAGAAGAGCTGCTAGACATAGAACAATTGTACATATCGTTACTAGTTGGATGAGCGGAAGACCAGCTATAGGCGCTATTAGTGTTGGCGTTATGTAAATGAAGAGGAATATTAGAAGAAAGAGAAGGTGTAATGTTAGGGGTGGTGAAGTTTACATCGGTAGGCGAGAGACCCGCTGCGCTCGTAGATTGCGAGGCTATTGTTTGGGTAACAACTGGGTGGTTGTATTCCTGGTGAGATGGCACTGCATTATTCCAGAGCATGTCAGCTTGGACATTGTGGTCAGGTAACGACAGAGAAGCAGTGGATCCAACAGATTGACTGTTACTTGTACTCAGCTGAAGAGCACTGTGAATATTGGAGTTTCCATCAGAGGTATTGGAATCATTAGTGTTGTAGACCGGAGGCCACGAGATGCTACTACTGGTGCTAAACATTGGTTATGAAATAAAAGAGGGAAGTACAAGGAGTGTGTAATTTAGTAACGAGTGATAGTCGAAAATTAAAGAAAAGAAGAGACGAAATATAAAAACAAGTTGTTCATGAAAGCTGTTGTTCAAAGTATTGAGAGATTGAGGAAATTCTAAAGTATTTATTTTGAAATGAAAGATGGTAGAAGTGAGTTTAAAGCTATCGAGATCAAGGTATAATGATGAGCGAGGAAAGCCAGAAATGAGTTGTCGAAAAAGAAAAGAAAACTCACAGAGAACAACAACAACAACTTTTAGCAGAAAGAAATAAAAAAATGCAACTCAAAAAAAATAAAATAAAACTAAATTTTGATTGTATAAACCTATAACTTACACACTTTTAGGTTATAAAAAAAGAAAAGTTTTTGTTTGTTGTGACCATTTGTGGTTGCATACACACGTTAAAAATGGCAGAAATTTTCTGACTTTTCTTTTTCTAGATGTTTCGTCCTCGAGGTGCCACCACCAGTTCTCCAAATTTCAAAACAAAAAAAAAGAAAATGACAGTCCAGAGTTGAAAGAACTTAGTGCTTTGTAAATCCTGAAGCACTTAGTTATTAGAATTATTATATGTCTGCAATCTGACAATCTTCTGCTTGATAAACATAATTCGCACAGTTATGTGGTGCATATAATAGCAACTGAAAAAAGGTTATGGAAACAAAAATAAATCATTGAAATGTTCAAAGTTTTGTACCTTTAGCGGGCGTTAAAGCACATCATTTTTTTTTTTAATTTTACGTCGTAAATGCCGCCCAGATTAAGATAAATTCAATAAAACTTTACCTGATGTCTAAGGGTCACAGCCTTTCACCCCGCGCAGAAGCCACCAGTTCTGGGCCAGGGGCCCTACGTGCTTACAAAAGTCTATTAAGTTGTTGAAGCTGTTATGCGCAGGGTCACCGTAAGAAACCAAAATCACATTCACCTGTTGAGCACACCTAAGGAAGGCTCTCAATACCTTGGTGGGTTTAGTACTTGCTAGCTTAGATAGATACTTTGATGCACGACATCCAGCCTCCGAAAAGAGCAGAAATAAGAAGAAGAAAAAAAAATGAAAATAAAATAAAACAAAATAAAAAATAAAAATAAATCAAACCCTACAAATGTCTTTAAAAGGTACTGAGCTATGATCCAAAAAAATTGTAATCGTGCAACTTTTCCCAGAAAAGAAATTCGTATTTTTCTAAGCTTAGAGTTTCTTCATCCAGAACAACTTGCTGGAAAACATCACATAAGACCTATAGATTTATTACACTCCAGGTTACAATCACTAGTAGCGTCACGTCACTATGAGACTTTAAAAACTATGAGGTCACTAGCAACTGTACATACAGGTCTTTCGCACTAACCTCAAAAAATAAGGGCCAGGCGCTTTCTTGAATCTGAACCCAAAACCTATAGAGTAATTCAAGGTCAATCATAAATGTACTATATGCCGGTATCGTAACTTTTCAGTACAGCCATTCTATGACTAGCTGAAAACTGACTGACTTCTTGAGCTCAAGGTATAGCTGACACAGTACCATCATATCAATCCTTTGCTTTCCAGTGCCCATCTATGTTGTCAATTCAGTGTTGATAGATGTTTTGTAACTTGGTTTTTTTTTGTTTTGTTTTGTTTAGTTCTGCTCTATAGCCCTGCATATTCAACGTGCAGACTGGGAATGATGCCGCTGTAGAAGCGCGCACCTAGCCGTAGACAGTAACCTTTTGTTGATTATTGCCATCATTACCATAACCAGGCCCTAAAGAGTCTAGTCTGAGCCCTTTTTGAAGAAAAACAATGTTTATGCGACAGTGTGAAAACATCCCACTCCGGGACAAGGCGAACCTGCACCTGCAAGCAGAGTGCGCCCCCTTTAGCCTCTGAGGAACTCATACCACCTAGTTATGAAGCTAATAATTGAAAATATTCAAGTTGGAATATCATTCGCTAAGGGAGGCTGTATTATCTGTGAGCTCGATTTAGCCTCCTTAAAATATAATTATAAGGATTTTAGTACTTCATCCGCATCGTCATCTACTTGATCGTTCTCATCTAGTAGAGCCTACTCGGTTTTATTGGGCAGTCTTGAATTTGAGGCGACGCAAGGAAAGATTAAATATGTTCGTGTTATGACCCTTCTGGTTTCTGGCCGGCTCTGCATAAATTGAAAGTCTATCATGATGGCCACTTGGTGGTGTAGCTGCTTGCTCTGACCGTTTCCTGGACATCCCCTCTGTTATATTTTGGCCCTCATAGTACAGTCAAGGACAATTCAATTGCAAGTTTTCCATCAACAAAACTTTATCTGGATGTGGGCAGACTTCTTGTCTCTTCATTTTTCTTCACATCCCCCAGGTTATCCTCTTATTTCTTATATTTTATAAAAATGTCTTTTCATCATATTAATGAATCTCAAAAAAAACAATGGCTCTTCTTCATAAAAGGGGTCTAAATGCCACCGATATCGCTAAAGACCTTAAGGTGTCACTTTCTACAGTTTCAAGACACCTCCAGAAAATGAAAAATGATCCTAATTACTTCAATAAAAAGACTTTCCCCAAAAATAGGAAGCCTTGCCTAGATGATCGAGGTGAGAGACACCTAGTTCAAGCGGCTCTTTTATCTCCATTTAAGACATTCACTGAGTTGGGTCGCTCTGGTGTTGCTGGAAGAATTATCTCGAGAAAGACTGTGGCCCGAGTGCTTAAAAGACATGGAATTACAAAGAAGGCTGCAAGGAGAAAACCAGGGCTTAAAAAGAGTTGTAAAATTGCACATTTGCAGTTTGCAAAAGCTCACCAAAGCTGGACCATAGCAGAGTGGAATAAAGTGCTCTTTTCTGATGAGAGCAATGTCAACACTAGAAAGCAGTCAGCTCGCTTGAAAGTAAGTAGGAGAATTGAGGAGTCTAATACTCCTCAGAACATTGCTTATACCTTTTCTTCTGGCACAATTTCTTGCAGTGTGTGGGGGGAATCGCTGGCACACAAAAGACAAATCTCGTGTTCTTATCTAAGGGAACAACTATGGATAAGGATCTATACTTAGATGTGTTGAAACATCAGGTTCTTCCCTTTATGACTGAGAATAATATATCTACTTTTATGCAAGACAATGCTCCTTGTCATACCTCCAAGCTAACAAAGGGGTGGCTGGATCAGCAAAAATTTTTAACCATGAAATGGCCGCCCTATAGTCCTGATCTCAACCCCATTGAGCATATTTGGGCCTGGATAAAAGCTCTTTTGCATAAGAAGAAAGGTCATATCACAAATTACTTAGATTTGGAGAGAGAAATTAGAGAACTTTGGGATGAAGTTGATTGTGCCATGCTTGAGAAGCTTTTTCAATCTATGCCTAGGAGAATAGCTGCTGTAATTGATGCCAAAGAGGGATCTATAAGATATTGAATGTGTTTATTATTTAGACCTTTAGCTATCTTATGAACTTTTTAAAAACCAAATTACTTGTAATGTTGCTCTGAAAATGTAAAAATAAACCTGACAAGTCTGTTTGGTGGTTTGACAAAAATGAAAATCTTGCGATTGGATTGTCCTTGACTGTAGTTGTAACCAGCTTGTGTATGCCAAAATACTTTTTCTGCGCCCTTCCCCTCTTCAAAAAAAACTTTTTTTTTTTTCGTGAGCCTTCTAGACCAGCCGCTGGTACTGGTTTTGGCTTAAGTTTTTGGCTTATGTCTTTCAGTAATCGATAAAGTTGTCGCGTCTCTATTAACCATCCGTTTATGGCACCCACACGGCTGACAAAGCGGCTGCAGTGACATAAGAAAAGTTAGAAAAAACAAAAAAAGCTCTGAAATAGGAGCGGGTGCTATTACGATGTACTGAATGGGCGGTACATAGTCATGTATACCTATTATTTTTCCCCAATATTGGGTTTAGCATTTGCAAAACGCTAAGTTACGAATTGGGGGGGGGGGGGTCTTAAAATTTTTTCCATAAACCTTTTCTGGGAGAAAAGTTTTTTTTTTTATTCAACCC
>Ga0160505_101673_pt1 | contig 10251 bp, 15 predicted proteins | sample DIDeMG_FD_108225 | JGI IMG/M metagenome (GOLD analysis project Ga0160505, IMG submission 108225) | Enriched chicken feces microbial communities from UW Madison campus, WI, USA - DID2874_E49_Stillage MG | ecosystem: Host-associated > Birds > Digestive system > Large intestine > Fecal ...
AGCAACAATCTCGAGGCCGTAGATCAGCCACTTTTCGAGCGTCATGATCTGGAAGCGGACTAAGGAACGGAGGGCACACATGATGAGCACGCCGCCCTGAGGCGTCAGCATCAAAACTCTGACGCTTCTGTACACTTACAGCAGTAGGATACAGCCACGTAACTCCAAGTAGGGACTCGTTGAGCGTCGACAGGATCAGCTCGAGAAAGTCGTCGCTGTCATCGTGGAGTGGGGCGGTGTTCCCATTCACCTCGGCGGAGAATGTGAACGGGGTGTGAATGACAAAGTCGTCAGTCACGTTCCATACGGGGTCCGAGGGCTCGATCTCGGTCGGGTCCGCTTCGAGCAGCTCGTTGATCTGGTCCATGATGTCTTCGCCGATATCGATGCCGGATTTCTGCCGGTCAGCAATTGGAGAGCTTACTGAAGACGTACCGTGGCGACGCCGTACAGTAGCTGCACAAAGTACTGGTTTGCAGCGTTGATCCCTTCGACCGAGTTGGGGTCCTCGTTGAACGTCGCGTTCAGTTGCTTGTATGCCGTCATGAAGTCCGGCACGGGGTCCAGACGGTTGATGTAGACTGAGATGCCGCGGAGCGCTTCCGGGGAAAGGGCCATGCTGGTGTTTTGGAGATCGGCCATGACTACGCTGAAGGCGCTGGTGGTCTTGTACAGACCTTGGGCAAAGGTGTCAAAGGTGATGACGTTCTGAGAGTCAGTGGGGCCGTGAATAGCAGTAGGAAGGGCCGGAACACTCACCACCATCGCTGCCATGAGCAGCATCATACCAAAGTGGAGTGGGAAGTGGATAAACTCCCACATGAATAAACGTTGAACGTTGAACAACGCTTTCGGAAAGTCGGAAAAGAGGAACGACCAGATGTTGTACATGACGACGATGACTGTGTGTGTTAGGTGAATGCTAGTGAAATTAAGGCTAGAGTTTACTCACCAAGGAAAACCTGGGCATACGACGCGACGTCCGACACGTTCAGACCCGTGATGGCCTTGTTGAACGCCTTGGTGAGGATGAGGAAGCCTTCTCCACTGCATAACGTCAGCGAACATCCCCAATGGACTTACTGATACTCACAGAATAATAAGACTTAAGCCGGCATACCGGTCCATCATGTAGTGCGGGTCCACAGGAGCCATGATACCCTGTCCGAGCTGGTACCCAGCCCCGCCGATCTCGACAGCGATGGCGAGGTAGAACAGAGCAACCTTGGCGACCGCCACAGGCTGCGAATGGGCGGGGATCGTGACGGCCACGATGGAGAGGATACACGAGGTCGCGAGCGTAAGGACGGATAACCTGGGGCCGCGGGTGGGCCGTCCAGCGCGTACGCAGTCCCAGAGCACTGCGAGGTTAAAACTCAAGTTTCTGCTCGTAAACTCACCTAAGGCGTACTGGACCATGAGCATTGCGCGGTAGATGACATATGCGATGGTGACGGTGAGGAAGCTCTCGGCTGCCTTTGCTGAGATTGTGTCAGCTGGGCTACCATGTGCTATGGACGAGAAACTCACAGTGCTTGACCTCCTCAGCCTCGGAGAGCCCCACGGCATGCGCTGGCGAAAGGATGTTGCCGGGGCTCCAACCGCCGCTAGCCGCTCCAATGTAGACGAATACCATGATCTGCAGACACTTGAAGCCGCGATGCACCATGTCCTCCGCCTCGTAGCGCACGTCGTAGTGCACTTGAGACGCCCAGATCCAGGTAATGACAATGAAGTACCTGAGGCCGTGTTAGCGGTGTTCCATGTTCCAAAACATTGGACAAATCAAGGGAGGCTCGCGCAAATGCCTTGCTGCATAAGGTGTACTCACGAGAAGAACACGGGGATGGCCTCGGGCGTCTGAATCTCGTGGGTGCTGGAAAACGAACTGAGAACCGCAACGACGACGACATCTGAAGGGAGGGTAAGCCACCGATCGCCGATCTCCAAGGGATCCACAGGGACATACCGAAAAATAAACTCAGCAGCTCGGTAGCCCTCTGCTCCTCCTTCAACCATGTATCGCCTGTCCTCCCCCGCTCCGGCGCGATACGGAATGGCTTATGCGCCCGAGTCTCCCTCATCATCATTGTCGACTGCCGGCGAAGTGGACCAAAGTTGTGCGACTTGTCATGGTAATCGTGGTCGTGGGAGTGGTCCTCAGAGTGCTCGTCGAATGCGAAATCAAGCTTGTGGTGATCTACAGTCTGGCGCTCCGTCTCAACGAAAAGACCGTGCACATGCTTGTGCGAAAGGGACCTGCCCCTTCGTGAACGCCTGCCGTCAGCCACGCAACAGGAACAACTCACGAAAACGATGGGGGTGGTTTCTCGAGGTCAAAGCCGACGAACGTCTCCGTGCTTTTGTTACCATCAACAGGGACGGTGCCGACGTCGGCCCCGCCGTGAGTCGAGAGTGGTGGGGTCGTGGTCGATGTCGGCGACGGGGTGTCTTCCAGAGACATGTCGCAGGTTGAATGCACAATCAACGACTCAAGAGTTTTGTTAGAAAGACAAGTCACTGCACAGTGGCAAGAATCAACACGATATATAGTCGAGCTGAGCGCAGTCGCAAGTCGCATCGCGAAGTCTGGGGTACTGTTTTTAGAACAGGGTGTGAACCGGCTAGCTCTTTGCAAGTCATCGCCGCCTCCGACCTCTCACAGATGCCTTCTGTGCATGTTCTGTGCATTGCCTGTTCAGGTCCGCGGTTGTCGTTCCATTTATCCTCCGCGTGCTATAGTGCTGGTTTGGTACTTGGTGCAGTGCCGCAGTCGTCCGGTGGATGGGCATGTATGTCTCCTTTAGCCCCGCTTTCTATACTAGAGTTCCTGTCCCCTGGTCCCAGGGGTGAGCACGCTCTTCGATCTTTGGTTGCTTCGATCTGTTGTTGGTGGCCAAAATCAAGGTTTCATCCTGGTGACGTCGGAGGTTAGTGGGTCGCGCTGTTGTCGTCGGAGGAGTTCCGTCCGTGCACACTGCTTGGATTCTGTCCGTTCACACTTCTAAAGACGTCACGAGTCTCACCTGGGATACAAGGAATCTCCACTGTTGGAATCACCACTCCGAGCTTTGAAACCGTGGAATCGAAACCTGAAACGAACTCCGATTCCAACTAAAGTCACAATCACCCGACTCTCGCACACCTGTACCCACCGACTGCATTCACGTTTTACTCCTCTCCGCTCAGTGAGGTCCAGACTCGACATTTGGCGATGATGGGGAACGCGATGCATGTCGTAATCAGAAAGGCGTGCACCCATTCTGGTTCGATGCCCGCGTATTGAACCATCTTTATCTCTCTTGTGTATCACCGTCGTTTGTTCAAATAGTGGCTATAAATACAAGAGGGAGGAGGGCAGTTAAGTAGCGAGCCTCTTAGCTGCTTGGTGCTACTAACGCCGCCGTTTAAACGTATTGCACGCAGGAAGCGCTGGTCAGCTTACCGTTGGACAGCGAGCAGGGACGTGGAACCTCCATCGACTGGTACAGCAAAGCGGTGCGGACGACCTCCACCAGAGCTACTTGGGGCCCCAGACCTCCACCAACGCGTCCTGTTTGCTTCCGTCCCAAGAACCAGCGCGTGCGGTTGAGCATGACGGTCATGTTGCTGACCCAGCCTTGACCGTGAGGAACCACAACGACTGCCAAAAAAGGTTCCAACTTGCTTTCAACCATTCCCCATCAACTGTTCCGTCGACTTTATCTTTTCTTTTCTTCTCTTCCCTTCCATTTCCTTTCCTACGTCGTCCTCTGACTCATCTGACCCTCCTCACCTCCCCCTTCCTTGCGGACGGCGCGATGAGTTTCCTCAGCGCCATCCAGCTGTGCGCGTCCGCTCCCTTTCGCGACGTGACCACCATCGCTGCACCTGACCAACCCCCACGCGGCTTCAAGGACACGGGATTCCCTCAAGCAATCCAGATCGTTCATCCAGGAGAGAGCGAGCCTCGAGCTATTGCCTTCCTTTCTCCTAACGTTCTCGCTGCAAGTGATGTCGCCGACAACATGATCCTTTCGGCATTTCGTTACGAAGATGTACTCATCATTACTAGAGGCGAAGAATGCGGTATGTGTTCCGGCTTCCCTGCTTCCCTCTGACCTTGTTCTGATGCCTCCCTACCGTAACAATAATCACTGTATTCGCCCAAGACTGCATCCACTGGTCCTGAGACCAGACGATGACTGACTGAGAGGAGTATTGCATAACGCCCGGCGTGGAATTCTGCATATCCCGCCTTCCCTCATTTGACCTTCCCCAATCCTGACCTTCCTTCCCCCAGGCCAAGCCGCCCGCAACCTCGGCAGCACCACTAACTAACAGGTGCACTGATCGCCCTCAAACGCTGGGACGCGGAATTTCTCCAAGACGCGTTACAGTGGACGTTCGAGTCCATCGCCTACCGTCACATCGTGACCGCAAAACTCGTTGAGATTTTTGCCCCTGAAGACCTTGTCAACTTTCTCCCCCCGATTCTCTCAAGCGTGGAGACGTTCCCATACTCCCTTCATGTCCTATCCGGGAGGCAATGGAGCTGGCCGTGGCCAGGAATGAATGTCCAGTGAGACCATGGTGTTACGCTGATCTGAACTAATTCACATAGACGCGAGCATGCTCTGGTGCTTTTAGTGACGTTCTATCTCGGTAGCGGTCACGTCAACCCGCATGTCCCAAAGGCGTACGATATCTGGTCTCGCAACAAGGCAGTGAAAACAAAGGTGAGAAAACCGCAGCCTACCCAGTGCTCGATTATAACCTGACTGTCAGACTTGTCTGCAACCTTCTCAATGCCGAAGTGACTGCCCCAACTGCCCAAAGTTTGTCGCCTTCCATCTGCAACGCATGGGTGGTTGCCCCAGCCACTTTGCGGTAATTGGTTCTCCTCCACAGCAAGACTTTCCAATGCCCATCGCCAACGTCTTCGCCAAGAAGCTCAGGATGTTCCTTAGTCCTCGGGAGACAGAGGAGGCAGAGTGGGAGGTGATGAATGCCCTCCTGGCGTCCACCGCAGACCTGTATCCCGACGATGCTGAATTCCTGCCTCCTGATATAGTCCAGTATACCGACGACTCGTCTGTGATCCCTGATCTGCCCCCAGCGCTCGAGGCCAAGCTCAACTCTGCGACATTGATCTGGCCTTTCCGCGACAAAGGCGAGTGGGGTATTGTTGTCGCTATGCGTCCGGAACCGGGTGTTAACTTCCGCATCCTCACGTGTGGTGCCCGCGACGCGGACAAGCTCAAACCTAAGGACGGCATCGTTGAGACTGATGCCTGGCTGGGGGACGCTGTTAGGACGGTGAAAAGCTTTCTCGCCCGATACAGCAAAGATTGGAAACAGGTCCCCTCCAATCTTCATTGGGGCGAGGCTTATGTGAGATTCCCACTGTCAGCTAACAGGACGCTGATTAAACAGTGGCCACGCGGACGCAACGGGGAGCTGGAAATCATCAAAGCCGAGTACACCCTTCGCAAGAGCCTCGGGCACGGTTTCCTTCCTGAACACTGGGTTATACCCAGGGGCCAAACACTGCTGATTGACGCGGCTTGGAGGATGGCCAAGCAGGAGCTTGGTGTCAAAGGCACACAGGTTTACAAGGACCAGAAGTTCACCATTCCAATGGCGCTGGAAACAACGTTACTGGAGTGGGAACTGTCCCGCATTGTCCTCGACGCGGCCGGAATCCCCGCACCACCCCATCTTAATCCTGCTAAGCTTGACCCAGTGGTCTGGGAAGTGCTTAGGCCGTCTGTGAACATTCGATTACCTGAGCGATCAAAGGCCAAGTGGTTATCCAGCAACCTAGGGCCACGGATTTCAAAGGCCATCAAGGCTTGGTAAGAACTGGTCAATTGCACAGGCCTGTCGCTAACAACAGGGCGGATAAATATCGGGAGGAACTTTCCTTTGTTCCAGACCATGTCATCGACTTGTAGGTGGCTCAAACGAGATGCGTTGTTGATTACGCAGCCTGGTGGAATCACTGACCGACGGTTGGCTCGGTCTCGGAGATTTCGTGACACCGGCCCGCGAGAAGGTGAACCTCACAATGGTCCAGATACCTCTTGCTGGTGATGGTAGCCATACGCCGTTCGTTAACCTCTCATTCAAAACGGATGGGACGCCCTGGTTGTCGCTGGGCCCGGCACGCCACTTGGAGCATGCCTGCGCGCCTACCCACATCTTTAGCGATACAACCATCCAGAGTGGCGGTGATGAAATCTGCGGCCCTCGCTACAAGTCACTTATGTGGTCGCCCCGACGTTCAAAGCCCAAAATTTACCAACCCCATCATTGTGAGTCATGTCCAGGATACCAAGTTCCCTCACTGATACATCAGACGGTGCCTATAACAAGAACTGGTGGGGTTGTGATGGTTCGGACATCGCTGACGAATAGCAAATGCAAACGCTGCCTGGACGTCGAGAGTATCCGCGAGCTCCATCGCCACATGCACGAATCGCGTCATCGGATGGAGATTGCGACTGCACGCCCAACCCCATCAATCGCCCCGACAGCTCGGCCGACCACACTCGACATGCCGGCGCAGCGCTCATCGGATGCGAGCAACACGGTACTTGAGCGCATGAACAAGCGTCCTCTGGGACCTGCGAATGAGAATGGGGTTGGCACTGCACCCCTGGGGCGCCCTAGCCCTGTGAAACGTGCCCGCGTGACTCCGGCTCCGCGCGCCTCGAGTCCAGCTCCAGTTACCACTTCAAATCTCCAACAAGGCGACAGCTTTGCCAGAGAGACAGCACCGGTACAGCACCGTGCGGCTGAAACTGGTGTGATACCCGCTTTGGGGACGACCTCCAGCCCTGTATCCTCTTCCACTTCCCTCCGCCTGCATGGCCCGCCCCGGAGTCGCATTATCGACCCGGACGCTCGTAATCGCCTCTCCGCTGTACTTGGTGCATCTCGAACTTCCTTGTCAAACCAGCAACACCAGATCAACGCGCTAAACGTTGAACTCAACTCCCTTCGTGCCCAGCTCGCTGCTTCAAGGTCCGAGAACCAGTTCCTGCGTAACTGGCTACGCCGTGTGTGGATGCGCGAGACCAACCTCCTGAAGCGCTTCGGCATCTTTGCCGCACAGGCGCTGGGCAACACGGCCAACTTGTACAATCGGTACATGCGCCACTCCGAGCGAGACCGTGCCCTGGCGGAACGCTTCTTCCTCAATGGAGGTCCGACGGGATCCGGACGCCCTGTCGACCTCGGTAACGAGGAGGCCGACAACTCGGAGGCGAACGCGTCGGACGACGAGGAGATGGCTGCGCAGCTTGCCAACGGGTACGAGCCGCAGGAGGGGGATGTCGCGACGGCGCAGACGGCGAGTGAGCCAGAGTTACGGCGGGAGCAGGAAGTTGCAGGGGGCGGGAACGAGGAGGATCCAGCTGTGCTGGAGAAACGGTGGGAGCGCGAGGATAGGGATGCCGCCGCGAGGGGTAAGGGTAAGGGCCGGGGTAGCGGTAACCGCCGTGGGAGCGACCGCAGGCAGTGAGCGCTGAGCGCTCTGTGGGACAGAATGTTGAGGCGAGGCCAACGCTGTCGGAGTAACCGTACATGGCGGGCGATCCTTTATATATGATCCTGAGTCCGAGTGGTCCCCTGTAGATGACGCTTCGTAATCCACGAAGGAACCTGGTGTTTCGTTGTATGGAGATTGCCGAGATAGCACATGCAAAGTTGTTGCACAGTTGTCGTCCTCTGTGGTTGCAGTGTATAAGTGTATGACGTCAGGCACGTGCCGAGTGAGTCACCAAAAGCATGAGCTCGTCAGTGCAGGTCCGACTACCAGTCTGCATCTCAATGCTACAACACGAGTCTGTATCTCTCTCTCTGTGCCATGACGATCGTCCCCTCCCCACTCGCACACCACTCCAATAATTATCACAAGATACTAATTGAGCCAGCCACGACACGTCGCCGCACCACAGAGACATGGCACACGGAGCGCGGGGTCGCTCTCGAGGGGGAACTTGTAGTCGTACAGAATCTATGCCTGTCAGCAAATGAATACGGTTTGTTACTCACCTCCTCGCCGGGATGCAGGGTGCGCTTGGCATAAATGACAATCTTGCTCTGCCCGTTGATGCTGATAATCTTTGCGGACGCGGACGGATCGCAACTGTGGTTGATGAGACGCGAGACCGAGCCAGTAAACGTCGCGTCACAGACCACATCACCGTCCATCCTGAACAGGTAACTCGAGCCGATACCCTGCCGGAGGTACCGCTGCTCGCGGATTTCGGCCACAGCGGAACGGCACAGCTCGCCGACGTACTCGCACACCATCTCGCCCGTCTGGATCGTCTCCATCGCGTACAGGCCGTATCCCTCGATCGCCGAGCGCGCGAAGCGTAACTGTTTCTTGCGGATACGCAGCTGGTTGAACGCAAAGAGGTCGCTGGCGTCTGCGGCTGCAGCGCCGCCGGTTCCCGCGTTCTTGCGGTGCACCTCCATGTCGAGCGCGAGACGGCGTCCTGTGATACGCGCCGTACGACCAGCAGCGAGACCTGCGGCCGTGGCTGCTTCCTCAGCGCCGGCGGCCGCGCGGTTCCTCTGTGGGAGATAAGCCGACTTCTGCACCGGCGGGATCTTCTTCCATCCCTCGGCGCGCCAGGCGCCAGAGGTGTGGTGTAGAGGATGCGTGTCGTCCATCTCCTCCTCGCCGTCAGACAGCTCGACGTCCTCGCCGGCCATGGCCTGCGCGAGCCAGTACGCGTCCTCGTCGTCGGCGATAGTGCCCGCGGCGACGAGTTTGTCGAGCGCAGAAGGCTTGGGTTTGGGTTTCGGCTTGGCCTTTGGCGGCGGCGGCGGCGGCGGGACCGCTGCCACTGGCTCGGGCTCGAGCTTAATCTCGGCCACGGGCGAGACGGGCGAGACGACGTCCTCGAGCTTGGCCTTCTTCTTCGCCTCCTTCTCCTTTGGCTTGGCAGGGCGTTTCTTTGTGACCTTCTTCTCAGGCTCGTCGACGACTTCGACAGTCTGGACAACAGGCTCGGGCAAGGGCTCGACGGCGACGTCCGCAACCGGCTCGGGCGCAGGCACGACCTCGGGCACAATCTCGGCCTCGACCTTTGGCGACACGGACACAGCCACGGTCTTCTTCTCTGGGGGCTCCGCCTCGCTCTCGCTCGACGTGTAGCTCACGCTCCGGCGGCGGCGTTCCTTCTTGCGTTTGGGGCTAGGCGGGCGGCGGGGCGCGGTGGCATGCTTCTTGGTGATTGTGAGGAAGCGCCAGCTGCCCTTGACGGGCGCCGCGGCTGGCGCATCTGTCGTGCTTGGTGCCTTTGCGCTCGTGCGCACGTCGATGCTGATCCTGTGGCCTTGCACGGCCGTATTGTCCAACAACTGCCGGGCGCGATACGCTGCCTGGTCGTCACCGAAGAGAATGTACCACCCTGCTTGGGTATGCAACACTCTCTCCGGCTTGAAGCTCCGAAAGTGGGCGTCCACGTGCTCCTCGCGCGTGCTCCCGTAAGGAAGCGCCTTGGCGTCAATAAACACGTACGCGCGACCGTTGTCTGCCAGTGCCGCCTTGACCTTTTCGACAGCTGCGTCGTCGGCAGCCTTGCGGTCGACCTCAGCACGCGCAGCCCCGCGGGCACGGCCTGGCGAGCGGCGGCGGTACGTCGGTCTGTCCGAGTCTGAATCCGACGAATCCGACGATACGGAGCGCGAACGCGAGCGGGACCTTGACCTCGACCTCGAACGGGACCGCGACGAGTGGTGTGGAGAGTAAAGGTCCGCACCGCGGCGGAACGGTGCTGCAGCCCTAAAGTCGCGCGAGAAGTCCTGGAACGTGCGCGGCGCAGAGTCCATGCCTGGGCGAAAGCTGTCGCCACGCTGCCCTGGAAAGCTCCTCACGGGTAACGAACGCGTCAAGCTCGAGAAATTGCGGCCGTGCGTGTCGAATTTGATGGGCGGCGCGGGGCGACCACGAGCAGGACCGGCAGGGAAACGCGGCGCAGCGGGAAGGTCGGGCTTGGGCGTGTGCTGCCCCTCGGACTTTGGCGTCGCAGCCACGGGTGCAACTGCAGGAGCCGCGGGCGGCTTGGGTTTGGGCTTGTACCGGCGCTCCATCTCCTCCTTGACTGCCTTTTCGGTCCGCAGTCCTCGTCCATCGAGCACAATCTTGACGCGCTCCGTCGCGGTCAGACCAATGCGGTGGCCATCGCACATCTTGACCACCTGCATCGCAACGTCGTGTGCTGTTCCCGGTCGACCCTGCGGTGGGCCCTC
>Ga0160505_101674_pt1 | contig 10245 bp, 11 predicted proteins | sample DIDeMG_FD_108225 | JGI IMG/M metagenome (GOLD analysis project Ga0160505, IMG submission 108225) | Enriched chicken feces microbial communities from UW Madison campus, WI, USA - DID2874_E49_Stillage MG | ecosystem: Host-associated > Birds > Digestive system > Large intestine > Fecal ...
CATGACCGAGATCGTGACGTGGAACGACTACGGCGAGAGCACCTACATTGGTCCCATCAAGGGCATGCTGCCCATCACGTCCAACTTGTGGGTCGACGGGTTCCCTCACACGGGCCTCGCCACCCTTACGAGCTACTATGCCACGGCCTTCAAGACCGGCGCATACCCCGCCATCACAAAGGACACGATCACCATGTGGTCGCGTCCTCACCCCGCGAGCGCGAACGCTCTCGTCGACATTGTCGGCCGCCCGACCAACTGGCAGTGGACCGACGACAACCTCTACGCTGTAGTCCTCGCCACGGCCCCAGCGACCGTCACGCTCTACTCTGGAAGCACGTCGCAGACCTTCAACGTCCAAGCCGGCCTGTCCAAGCTCAAGATCCCCAGCGCTGTCGGCGGTATCGGCGGCACGATCACGCGCGGCGGAGCGACCGTCGCGAGCTACTCGTCCGGCTCAGACTTCCAGTACACTCTCCACCCCATGTCGTACAACTACAACTACTTTGTCGGCTCCTCGGCGTAGTTGCGGATGTTTGGACGGGGGCGGGTGGTAGATGTGTCTGTAGCTTCTGGTGCGATTTATGTGTCGGTGTAGATTAGTACAGCCTCGATAATATATGTATCGTGATGCAATGGGATTGTGTGAAAAATCGAGATGGAACAGGATTGTCAGTACGTGAGTAGACTGGACTTGATTTCAGGAGGTGGATGTCGGAGATCAGCTTGATTTCTGGAATTGTGGAATGGATGCCGAAGAAGTCCCGAGATACGGCTGGTCGGCTGGAACCTCGGAATGCATGAGAATACGGTTGGCCCCGAACTCGCTTTACTCAATCGCCGATGACGCATCTCGGCGACAACAGCAGACACCCCACCCCGGCAACCCCGAGGCACATTTTCGGCTCTGCAGCAATTACCGGATACTTACAGTGATTTAGCCAGCGTACGCCGTACACCGCACGGCTTACCCCGCAGCACATGCCCGCGTGGTCCCACATGCCCTTGCCGGTTGCCGCCCCTCTGGTGCATTTCAATAGTCAATTACTGACCATTCCTCGTTCCATCTTTTGTCTTCTCTCCATCGTCCTTTTCTCATCGTTCGCCGCTACTTCACTCATCCACCGATTAACGCTCGCTCGCGCTCTACAAGATGGCAACAAAGCAGGATGCGCCGGACTCTCATCTCGAGAGGGAGGTATGTGGATGTGGATATGTATGGGCGGCGACTACTGCGTCATGGACCGCCGGCCTGGTCTAAGCTGAGCCTCCTCGACGCGATAGCTCGCAACCCCGATACCGCCAGAATACTCACATTCCACAGCTCGCGTTCTACTCGTCGTACCACTCGAACAAGATCAACAAGATCATTCACTTCATTTTCATCCCGCAGATCCTGTGGTGAGTGGTGAGAGTGGGGACGGGCTCGTGCGGGGATGCGGGGAAGGAAGACAGTGGGCAGCAAGGAAGCCTGTGGACCATGTGACTGCCTCAAGACCGTGGTTCTGCGGGCAGCGGGGTCTGCACGGACGCCTCCGCAAGCGACCACTGCATCCCGGGCACTCTTTACGCCACCGAGTACACTGCGCTCGCTGTAGCTGACATGCAGGTCGGGCATGATGATCCTCGACCAGGTCCAGATCCCAGGCTTCAAGAATGTCGACCTGGCCCCCGGCCTCGCGTACCGCCCTTCGCTCGGTATGGCGCTCGCCTTCATCTTCCAGCTGTACTACATCATCGTGGATGACTTTATTGGTGTAAGTCGACACTGATCCGGACAAGGGAATGCGGGGAAGCATGGAATGTCTCGGCCATCGCCGTTCTTCTCCACTGACCCACGCTCCCCCCACTGACATTACCGGGGGCTCACATCGCAGGGCACCTACATCCCCGTCATGGCCACCATGTACCTCACTGGCCAATACCTGACCGAGCACGTCCCCGAGTGGCTCCCCCTCCGCACGGCATACACTGCCATCCCATCCGCGCTCCCCTTCGCCCTCGCTGTCCACTTCAACGGCTGGGCATGGCAGTTCTTTGGCCACTTCAAGTTTGAGGGTCGCGCGCCCGCGCTCTTTGAGAACCTTACCCAGGGTGAGTGTCGTGAACCTCTGTTCTCGTATAAGACGGCCAAGCAGATCTGGGACCATCACTTTGTCATGTAACACTGCTAACAATCAGCTCTCGTCACTGCCCCCTTCTTCGTGCACATTGAGGCCCTGTTCTTCTTCTTCAACTGTGAGTGACTGCAGCTGCTAATCCCACGTAAATAGCTGCTGACTCGCACAGGGAACCCGGCGCTCCACAAGCGCATCCAGAACCTTTCGGCCAAGCGCATCGTCTCGATGAACCAGGCGCGTCGCGCCAAGGAGAAGAAGAGCCAGTGAACGAAGTAGTTGAGCTTAATGGGGGGTCGTCAAGAGAACGAAGTGGTGTCTGACGACATCTATCTGATCCATATCTTGCGATATCCCGACATGTCAGTAGTTTCAATCACGTGCTTGCAGCCGTTGTGTAATCTTTTCCACTTGATCCAAACATACGTCCCAAGACTCTACTTTATTCCCTAAGCACCTGCTCAATGACCCCCTGCCCGAAGAGGACACACCGCCCACCATCATCTCGGCTCTTGCCGTCCCAGAAGACCTGCATTTCGCCGCCGCGCGGGCTGAGCTGGACGCAGGGCACGCGATACCCTCCCTCGACTTTGTACTTTGCAAACACCTGCGGCTCGGTGCTCACCCACCAGGGGACGAGGAACGTGTGTGCGGAACCACACACCTCGTCCTCGTCCAGTCCTACGCGGGGGAAGAAGGCGCGCGACCTGATCGCCGCGGACGCCTGGGTGCCTCGCGTGTCGTGTCCTTCTGCCTCGGCGGTGGGCCACTGGGACGTGATCCATATCCCGAGGTACGGCATGCGTTTCTACCGTCAGCTTTCAAGGGTTCTTGGAGGAGCTCACCAAAGCGTCAAAGTCGACGGCGATGCGACCGAGGTCGACGGAGGGGTCGAGCCGGATCGCGAGGTTGTCGTTACCTTTGCCAGGGTATCCCTTCAGTCAGACCAGTCGCAGTCGTCTCGCAGAGAGTACTCACAGCAGAAACAGCAACCACATCCAGGATCTTATCCCCCGAGACCCCCGAGGCCTTACACCACGCCTCGACCGCCTCCCGTCTTTCGTCCTCATCAAGCACTCTTGGCGCCCGCGCACACGGGAGGTCGACACCGAACCCGTCTCCCTCTCTCACGCCCTCGATGCGGCCCGTCACTCTCTCCGCGCCGTCCGTCGCTTCGTACACCGACTCAAAAGTCAAAGACGCCTCTGGGTCCGTGTGTATAAGGTAGTGTACCGCCGCGGACGTCGCGTGTCCGCAGAGCGGCATGGGCGCGCCGGATGGGCCGTGCCATGCGATCGTGCCGTGGGAAAGGAAGGCGGTTGCGGGCTGGGCGAGTGCGCTGCGTGTTAGAATGTACGGGCGAGGATGGGGCAGTGAGTAGTGGAAGAGATGTTTAGTTTCGTCGGCTGATCTAAAGGAGTTCCGCGCGCCACCTGCCAACCGTGGGCGTACACCAGCCCGCAGTGCAAGCCAAATGGGAACGACGGACGTAGGCACCGGTCACCTCGGCGTTATGCCCCGGCACCGCAGTTATCCTCCTAAACTTCATCTTTGACAACGCTTCTCTTGGAATGCGAACTACAGCTGTTTATCCTTACTGCGCTCAACGTACATTGCAATGTCCCTCCGTTCGGACCACGGAAGCACCTCTGGCGAAATGACCACGCCGGCAGGGTTGCCCCGTGTCGTCGGGGACGTGAAGACCGATATGATCGCTTTGGTGGTGCTCATCAGGCAGGAGAGGGTGAGGGAGAAGGCGATGGAGATGTGATAGAGACGCAAAGGAAACCGCAGATGTAGAAATCGTTTTTGTCTCATGCCCACATCTGTCCATGCTGTCTGTCCTGCATTCCAAGCTCGAGTCGAGTCCAAAGTTAACTTGAGGGATTGAGGGCCTGCTGACGTCACGCGCGTCGGATAAACCTTCTGCTACCGCGTGGCGATTTTCCGTACAGCGGGCGTTGTTATCCTTGGCATCTAGTGTGGCTTCATCGCATTCCACAATTGATGGTCTTTGTCCGGACCATTGCTTTGGAAGAAAGCCTGAGCACCGACGAGCACAGAGTGATTAGTAATCCCCGGTTCCCACGCGATACGCGACTGGGTACATATGTCATAACTGCGGCCTTGATCGCGCTCGAAGTCCTGGCTCTGGCGGTCTCTCTCCGCCGCGCCGACGCTTTTCCGCTTTTTCGACGCTCGGTCCTCCGGGCTCATGTGATGTCTCGCCTTGAGTAAGACAGGACTCGGAACCTCATTGCCGTTGCCTTTAACATGGCCTCTCTTAAATTTACATTCCTTCCAAGTCGACGTCGCGATCGCACGAGGTGCCACTTGCCTTGCCCTTCGTGGCCATTATGGAGTGCCCAACCCCGTCCTGCCATCAGCACAAGCTGCAAAGACAGGGAAGCGGGCTGAACGGCGCTGAAAAGACCACCATCGTCGGCGATTTAGCTCAGTTGGTTAGAGCGTATGCTTAACAGACGCACCTCCCCGCTATTGGTCCCCAGATCATCGGCGGCGGTCTGATACGCATAAGGTCGGCGGTTCGACCCCGCCAAACGTCAGCAAAGGCTCTTGGGAACTCCACAGAGACTGTCTTTTTCTACTTGGGAGATCTGGAGGGGGAGTGGAGAGCTCGATGGAGATGGTAGCTGCGAGGGGAAGTGGTGGTAGCCGTGTTGGAAGTCAATGGGAGGTGGCGGTGTCAATAGCGACGGGCCGTGATAGCGTGCAGCAGGTGATGTATGTCGTGTGGCCGGAATTGTCGAGCTCAGTGGTCGTGTTAGTAGCTTCATGTCGTACAAACGCACGTGACACTTCAGCTACATAGTGCAGCTACGGTTCAGGTAGCCGCTGCAAGGTTCAGCTGAGCAGCAGGAGTGGCGCCACACCACCCATCCGAAGGTACAGCGAGGGCTGCCGCTATATGTGGTCCTTATCTTCACAATGCATACAACATATTCACAGTAAGAGGTGAGAGTCATTCGTCTTCACAGTCCGTCATGAGCCCTGGGGTCCGGGTATCCTTGATCGATGTAGGCGTGTTCCCTGGTTATGTCAGCTGCGCTGAACATTCCCTAAGCTGACTCACTACCACACGGTGTTGCGCGCAAAGGCCTCCTCGCCCACGCGGGCGCGGTACGTCTCCATATCGACAATCTCGAGGGCAGCATTGGGGTCCTGCCCACGGAGGCCGAGGAGGAAGCGGCGGGTGGCGTCGCTTCCGCCGCGGCCGGGCATCTCCCAGCGGAGGGGGCCTGCGCGGGCGAGGGCATCACACACGATGGTGCAGACCGGCATGCTGCCGTTGTCGTTGTTCTGCAGCGCGACGGCGGCGACCAGGTCCTGGATATCCTGGACGAGCATCTTGTGCGGGCCGGCGCTCGACGCATGGCCCGGGCGCAGGATGACCGTCACGTGGCCGACGGCAAACTTGGGAGTGGCGTCGAGGCGGCACGCGCGCTGGGGCGGGTAGTTGAGGTTGAAGACGAGCTCGTTGCAGGGGACGGGGGCGGACGCGAACGCAGTGCGGCCCCACGTCATGTCGACAAACTGGACGACGCTCTCGACTGCCGACGCCGCGCGCAGCGACGCCGTGATGTCGATCTGGGTGTTCTTGAGGCGGAGGTGCTTGACGCCCGTGGGAAACTCGACGCGCAGGCTCAAGTTCTCAGGACGCGCAATCAGGCGGCTCACATCCAGCACCTCGATGGCGTCCTCGAGCTCCTCGGGGATCTTGGCGTGCTGCTGCTTTGTGCGCAGCGCGTACATGTCGCGCTGGAAGGCGGTCGCGGCGGCATGGCGAGCCAGCGTCGGGTCAATCCCGTCGACAGAGTACAGCGAGAGAGGGGGAGAGGGGAGCGGTTCGGAGTAGGCAAAGCTCCACGCGTTGGGGTCGGGGCTCGGGAGGGCCTGAGGTTAGTTGTGCAAGACATGGCAGGACGTACCGGGTAGTAAGAGGGAGTCATGATGGAGGTCATCGTGGTGAGTGTGTTGGCGGTGACGTTGGCGATGAGTGTGAGGAGGTGAGGAGGTGAGGAGGTGAGTTACGAGTGGGGGATGTGGGCTATCCTCACGACCTCGTCCCAAGATATAGCACCTCACACCTCGACAACACCCGGCAATACCAAATCTCTCACCTCTCACGTTTGCAGTCTCTCGGCATGATACGCATTGGCCGCCCCAAACCAAATGGTCACGTCTCAAGCCGCTCTCCGCCTGCGCCGGTTGAAGGGGCCATGACGCCTAGCACTGGGCCAGGTCTCGGCAATGCGCATGTTGAACCTGGACCTGGAACAAGGAGGTCAATGCGGAGCAAGCTTGCCGGAGGAATGAATGGTGCACTGGACAAAGAGACATGGAGACTGACGGACAGATTGCACGGTAAAATCTCGCAATCGCCGCGTACCTTAGCTCGTCCTGCCTCGTGTCGTGGCGTCGGCTCGTGGCGTGCCGGAGAGGCGCGAGGGAGAACAATAGGAAAGCTAGGAGATTGCGAGGCAAGTCGAATTGACACTTTAGTTTTGCTTTTGCGGCAACAAAGTAAGTGGAGCGGAAAGGCAGTCGCCAGACTTCACACGCACAGTCCATCTCACGTATGCGTCAGTCGCCTCATGGCCGTCGGCTCGAGAGCTGGAGTGACACGAGTGAGTATGCAAGCAACGCCTCGTGCGGCATCGCATAGATCATAGACCAACGTGCGAGCGGGCAGACACGAGGATGACTGCCGAGGCCGTGAGAATAGACCGGCAGTTTCTGTCCTGAAACGCTGGGTCCGAGCACATCACGCGCGAAGCGTTCCGCGATACCAGCAAGTGTCTGCGAGGAGGAAAAACGGAAAATAGCACAATGGGGAGGAGATACGACGGAGACGGAAGGAATGCGCGGCAGCCGACGGCGCCTCGTGACCATGCTCTCTTGCGGATCGTTCCGATGCGTCAACTTGGCGTGCACGGGGCTCCAGTGACGCGGTGGCGTTCGCAGCGTGGGCTTTCGGCTGGGTAGGAATACTTAAGCAGTGGCTGGGAAGCAGAGTGGCGGCCGGGAGTGTCATGTGAGCCATAGCTGCTTCTCCCGCTGGACGCACTGGGGGATCGATCTGATAAGGAGACAAGTGGACGGGGAGATAGCGTAGGCACATAAATACACGCTGCTGGCGATCGTTATCGCGGGAGAAGCATGCAGGTCACAAGACCAGCACAGATACCGGTGTGAGGCCAGTCACGAGACGAATGGGAAGAAAAAGACGTTGCGGAACAACTCCACATGACGGTGCCAAGGTTTCTCACACGAAAGAGTGGAAGCCGTGTGGCACGTCCCAGCTTGTTCACTCCAACTTTGCAGCCCACATTCAGAAGCTTAATATGTCTCAGCCTCTCCATTCGGCAGTATTCTTCTAACGTATTCTGCACCAGATCTCGCGGAATATGGTCGGAGAGAGGGCACTGATGCGTCGGCGTGCCTTTGATCGCGGAGGCTGTTTACACCGGCGACTGATGACTGGAAACAGTGTCAGGATAGATGGCTGGTCACAAGCTGCGATCCACGGCATCAACGCGGAAACGACAAGTGTAACGTCCGAACATCAAAGCACTCGCCAAAACCACCTATGATACGAGTCTTTGTCTTCTGGCTCAAAGAGTGGATTCTGGAAAAGACAGGCGGAGAGAACGAGTCCGCATCGGCACTCGGAACGCGAGGCAAAGCCGAACAGGGGCCCACAGCTTCACATTCAAGCGCTGCCGCTCTACTTGCAGCAGACAACACAGATCTCCGGGAAGCACTGCCTCTATCTCTATCTTCTGTGGCCCGTCATTCTTTGATCCATAGTTGGCACTAACTGAACGATCCTCAGGCCGCAGCGGCTGAAAACGACCTCATGCCCATGGATGGACCAGCTTTGATCCGCTGCTCCGAGAACCGAACGATGAGTCGTGTGCCGCCGTAACCCTTCCCTTCTCCCCAGAACGATGTACCACTTGGCGCAGGATCCGGTGTCTGCCTCATGTATGGCGGAAGGGCTGAAAGGCTAGGAATACAGCGAGGTAAATACATCCTTCGACCTAGAGACGCACAGTCAACAACGCCATGTCTGCCACAGTCCTGGGGGGCGCCTTCGCTACGATCGCTTGTACCGATCGACGAGGAATGTGTTACCAGTCTCGGATCCGCGATTGACCGCAGCACTTGTCGACGCGACAATGTCCACCACGTCCAAGCGTGATTATGCTGGCCAACCTCCAGTTCAAACATCAACAACTAACCCTCCTTGCCATCATCAACAACTAACCCTCCTTATCAAACATCAACAACTGACACTCCTTATCAACAACAACATAATCAATGACGAAATTCCGAACGACCCCGGACCCCGCCGTCCGAAAACCGCCGGCTGCATGGCTCCGGACCCTCTGGCTCCTCGGCATTATCCTCTCTCTGCTCCCGTTATTGCCCATCTGGACAGCAACATACTACGCGTCCCGCCCGCCCGGCTTTGCGTCGCTCGGAGGCTACCTCCAGGCCCGGGTGATGCGGCACGTGGTGCTCCTCAACCCGTTCCTCCCCGCCCCCGACAAGCCCGGGGCTGAGGACAAGGTGCCAGCGCCGCGCGGGCCGCATGCAAAGTTCCGCGAGGGCGTGTCGTGCGAGCTTGTCCGCGCACCGCCGATCCCCGAGGAGAAGTGTACCGGCTCTGCAGAGTGTCCGCCCGCTATCAAACCCAGGACTGTCCCCGTGTTCGTCCTCTCCCCCGAGGGTGCCGCTAGAGACAAGGCCGTAATGTACCTCTACGGCGGGGGAGTGAGTAGGTGTCGTCCTCAGCGCTGACGGCAGTACATCCAAGGCCACGCGCTGGCGGACACACTGCCCTGGCGTACGGTCCAAGACTGCAATGTTCGCGTCTTCGGTACGTCCCAACGACAAACAGTCCTAACTCGCAGCCGTAAACTACCGTAAATGCCTGACGGACGACACGGCCTTCCCCGCTCCACTCCTCGATGCCCTAGCGGCGTGGGACTACGTTCTCGCGCAAGGCTTCCCTCCCTCAAAGGTACTCGTCATGGGCACGTCGGCCGGCGGACACCTCGCCATCGCGCTCGCGGCGCATCTGCTGGCTGTTGGCCGCGAGGCACCACCGCTCGCGCTCTGCTCCCCCGGTGTCGATATGGCGGGCACATACGATTTCCCACAGCAGGGAACGAGCGATTTTGTAGTCACCTCGCGCCGCAAGATCTCCCGCCCGGCAATTATGCGGTGGTACACTCCCGATGCGCCGCAACTCCCGCTGTTCTCGCCTACGCTCTCTGCCAAAGGCACGTGGGCCGCATACGGTGCCCCTGTGCTAGTTAGCGTTGGGACGGCCGAAACGGGCGCGCTGGCGATTCAGGCGTTTGTGCGCCGCCTGCGCGAGGACGGCGTCGAGGTTGATGTCTACGCGGTGGGTAGCTTTACAGCGTGGGAGTGCTGACTTGCAGGAGAAGGATGGGCTGCATGTTGGCCCCATCACGGAGTTTGGCGGGCCCGGTGTGTATGCCGAGTGGGCGCGGCGCGTGCGTGCGCTCCTTGAGAAGATGTAGACGCTGTGCGTCTCTGTGATTTCGTGTGGCGACTTTTGAAGACCCGACCGAGTGGTATCATATGCGGTGGCGCGTGTGCGGTGCTGTGGGCAGTTGACTGCACCAGTATGCATAGCAGTTGTGCAGGCTCCTTCCCGTGCTGACTCGTTCATATTTCTGTACTCCATGACAGTGCAAACTCGTGCTGAAGAAGCAGACACCATTGCAGATAACACAGCAGGGCTTGTCACCCCCAGGAGTCGCCCATTTGCCACCCACTCCGACGGATGGTGGACATGACCGAAACACCAAGGCGGAAATTGCATCTCTGCATCGCCACCACCACCACCACACTTCGGCACCGAAGTCTGCTCTGCACTAGATCCGCCCGCTATCGCTTCTCATTTCCGTCGAGTCGGTAGCATCTGACTCGAGTTAACCGGCCGACCAGTTGACGAGTTGACGAATTTGCCACCCGGGTCGGGAGGCTTAAAACGTTACACCGCCTGCACATCCTACTTGCAACATACGACTCAAACGACTCAAACAAACAAGACTAACAAGCAAACGCG
>Ga0160505_101676_pt1 | contig 10244 bp, 4 predicted proteins | sample DIDeMG_FD_108225 | JGI IMG/M metagenome (GOLD analysis project Ga0160505, IMG submission 108225) | Enriched chicken feces microbial communities from UW Madison campus, WI, USA - DID2874_E49_Stillage MG | ecosystem: Host-associated > Birds > Digestive system > Large intestine > Fecal ...
GACATCGATGTTCTCGTCCTGCTCGAAAACAGAGGCGATATCGACGGTCTTCTCAAAGTGCTCCTTAGCGAAAGCAACCTTGTCATCAATGGAACCACCGTTGATCTGGATCTCAGCAAGGTGGGCCTTCTTCTGGCCAAGGGGAGTCTTGCGGATCTGGGTGTGGGCAAGAACACGGACGACAGTGGCGTACTTTCTAATTCTCTCAAGCTCACGCTCGACAGCAGCACCACCCTCAGCGTACTTCTTAGCGTACTTGGTGAAAGCCTTCTTCTTGGACTTGTACCAGTTCTTGTAGAATCTTCTCTTGACCTCATCAGACAGGTGCTCGGCCCAGACAGTGGTGAGGGAACGGAGACCACGGGGAGTCTCGATGTAACCAACAACACCGACGACAACGAGAGGAGGAGTGTCAACAACAGTGACGGCCTCGACGATCTCACGCTTGTCCATCTTGGAACCACGTCTGTCAAGATCACGGACGGTGGTAGTCATACCAGCCTTGTAACCAAGGAAGGCAGTCAAACCAACGGGCTTGGTCTTGTCATCGGTAGGGAAGGACTTAACCTTTCCTCTGTGGCGAGCAGCTCTCTTTCTGGGCAAGAATCCGAGCGAACCGTGTCTGGGGGCTTCGTACTTACGGTGGGACATTTTTGGTTATTGTTTGATGATATACCAGCGCAGGCAAGAAAAGGGAAAAGAAGAGAAGAGAAAAGGGAATGGAAAAATTTTTGGGCAGTGAAGGTGGTAAAAAAATTTTCATAACGATGGAGTGGTTACTCACTGAATATTAGCATGTATATTTGACAGAGCATAATTGCTTTTTATTTCATTTTCATTCGTTTTTCAAAAAAATATGAGCTTAATAAGAATTACAAAGCGCTTATAAAAGATTAAGTAATTGAAATGACTGTTGTTTTTGCAATTTCAAAATAGGAAGTATCAAACACAACTAGGGTTTTAGGGCTTTTAATAATAGCATTTAAAACATAAACCATATACCATTTAAATATTCAGACAAAAGCTACAGTGATCAATGGATTCTATAACATATATACGGTTCATAGCCAAATCGTCAATAAACAAATCAAATCTAACATATATTAACCATTTAAATTCTTTTTTCTTTTTTCAACTTTTGTGTCATTTAACAAACTATTTAGCAACAACAGGCTGCTGCTGCTGCTGCTGTTGTTGCTGCTGCTGCTTCTTCATCTTCTCCTCGCCTCTCTCAGCGTTCTCTCTAGCGGTCTTCAGCACGGCCAAAATATCCTTCAAGCCAGATCTCCAGCTAGCAAGCTTGTTGTCAACAAACTTCCACTCCTCAGCACCAAAGGTGCCAACAGGAGTAGCACGGTGAACACTGAAACTCTGAGACATTTGAGAAAGACGACCCTCGATGAGACCGGCTCTGATGGCATCAATGATCCAGACTTCAATTTCGTCAATGCTGACTTCGATGGCGGAAGCAAAGACAGTGTATGGGATGGTGCGCTGGGTAGATTGAGATGCGGCTTTAGATAAGGCCAAAATACGGGCCTTGCGCTCGAGCTGAGCACGGTCGAACTTGTTGGCAGTCAAAAACTTTTCGTCAACAGAGCTTAATGGCTTGTAGTTACCGGTAGCAACGTTTTCTAACAGCGAGTAAAGGTCGGTGGCAGAGGATTTAAGCGCTTGCACAGACTCAAGTGCGAACAGATCGTCGAAATCAAAGATGGACTCGGAGGCAAGAGCGATCTGGACAAGCTTGGAAGCAAGAGGGTTTGGCGCCGTGCTCGACGATTGTGATGAGACTGCCGACAGAAGGTGCTGGTAGGCAATTTGTGAGTCTTTAGAAGCGGTGAGGGTATCGCTGATCTTGACGTAGATATCTCTGATGGCCTGCTCGTCAACGTTCCACTCCTGGAGCCAGGTGGGGAGGCTATTAAGTTGAGCGATGATCAAACCAAAGTTGTTGGTAGCGGCAGCGGTGTCCAAAATAGCCAAAAACACTTGGTATCTAAGAGGGGAAGACACAGGTAAGATGTTGAATAAGTTAGAAAGAACGGCCAACGAGAGGATGGGGCCATTGGGGTATGAGGGAGGAGTCGACAAGTTCTTAAGCACAATAGGCAAAATAGCGGTCAGATTCGAAGAAAAGGTAAGAATGTGAAGAACAAGGTTGTATTGGGGCTCAAAATCGCGTTCGGGAGCCTGAGAAAGAACGGCACTGCGCTCGGCGATAGCTTTGAAAATCTCTTCGGGGTTGTTGAAGGCAGACTCGTCAGAATCAACGAGACGCTCCTGGATGAAGGAAGAAAAAGAGGCCTCGGGGCTCAGCTTATCAATGTAAGCAGCAATGTCTTCGACCAGGTCCTTGAGGACACCATCGACAACCATGTAGTTCTGAACGTATGCCATTTTTGTTTGACTTTGCGGATATGTTGTTGAGGAAGGAGGTGAGGATGAAGAAACGGAATTTTCACAGAAAGAAAATTTTTTTGTGTGGTGGTGGTGGCAGTATGGGAAGGTCAGTTATTCACATAGTAAAAAGTACAACATGTAACATATGACTTATCCTCACCTAACCCTGGATATAACAAGAGTTCTGCCTATGGTCCTTATAGCTTCATAAAGCCATATCATTATTATTAGATATCACAATCAGATTGATGGTGAAAGAAGTTAGTGCTGTTAGCTATATATATCTTAAATTTAGTATAGTTTTTGAAGTTTTGAACATTTTATCAATTTCGATGAATGCTGGTCACCAATTTACCTACCATAATATGGTTAAGTTTTCAACAGAACACAAGGGCTCAATGATCCTAGGAATGCATTTGTATACATATCTGTGCGAATTTTCATAAAATGTAGATATTTATAAAAATAATTAATTTATTAATTATATCTGCAAAGATTGAATAAAAAGGGACTGTGACTTTAGAAAGTTTGTTCTTCATAAAACGACTAACTCTAGTTCAAATTTTATTACCTGGATCAACTTCATAAGTTATAAAGAGATGAACCCACATAGACTTGTCAAAAACCACTGGAAAATACCCTAAAACAATAAACTTAGATTAGCTGTATAGGTCACCGATTCAAAGGGCTTTAAAGCTAGTTAAATATATGGCAGATTAAATTTTATCTATTTTTTGGTGTAAACTTATCTGTTAATATGATAAAACACCATTGGTCATATATTCAGAAACTGGACCAATCGAACTAAAAAAAATACTGTGCTAAATAATGGATTATACTCACTCGGATTTATAGTAATATACGCAGACATATTTTTGGCTAGAAAAAATAGTATTGAAAGGGTTTACTCAATATCTATCTATCTAGACTTGAATTAAAGTTGTTTCTTGATCTAAAATGTAAATATCAAAATAGATTAGCGCGACCAAGCTGCCAACAGCTTCATTGAAAACAAAAAAACAATCTGACCAAAATCTTAGAACCTAGGATATTCAGTTGCTCTAGTGTCGTCATTGATTACTGGCTAATACAATTTTATCTATTGCAAAACTTTTGCATTCTATTTGTGAAGAGTTTTCTATAAGTTTTTTGAATGGTTATGAAAAAAATTATAATTTTATAAATATAATCATTAATATCATGAGATTCAGAAAGATAATTTGGTACAATGACCACCATTTGATAATCCCTAATACATACTTATCAAATAATATCATTTTATAATTTTAGAAACCTTTCACTTTCAGTACTTGATTATTAGATAACACATGAAGTGACGCCATAAAATATTAAAACTTCTGACACTTATGGAATTTGCTACATTTGTTATTTTAACTGACATAATTGCTTGTGAAAGAACTTATATTTTTGCTACTCAATATTTTAGTCTATATAGTCAACACAAAAAACCAAAGCTCATCTATTTCTAATATTTTTCAAAGTCGCTCTACATCAAAAACTATCCGCATATTGGAATCATTTAGTAATCAGTTCACAATACATATTGGGTAGCGTTGAGCCTTTTAGTTGTCGGTAGCAACGGGGTTTAACATTTAAACGATATAACTTAAGATTTAAACTCTATTGGTAATTACACATCTAACTTCAAACTAAGTGTTAAGTCAAAACTTTTGGTAATAATTGACAGCACAACTAAAAATATATTCATTTGTGGAATGAATAGATAAATAAACATCAAGGTAGTTTAAAAGTAGAATAATGCGTAAAAAAGATATATTATTACGTTTCAGTAACATTTTTTCTAGATCTTAAAGCCCCGTAAAATAATTATATAATTTATTTTAATAGTACAAACAATTCAATGAAACTTGAAAATCTTGATATTTAAAGACTAAAGGGATTGAATCAACAAGTAAGAACTCATTTAAATTTAAAAGCTATTGTTAGAAAGCATGGTAATTCAAGGAAATGATAAGTTTGAAAGCAAAACAAGTTGTTAAATTTTTATCTACATACCTTTGATGGCAGTGATCTGAGTCTAAAGATATGCCTTTCTCGAGTATAAGCTTTTGAATTGAGAACATACCCTGTGAACATCTACTTTAAAGCACAAATGCTATTAATTACAATAAATGCCTAACCAATAGCTTACTATGTGCTTTAGGTAAAATTCAATAAGTTAACAATGCTTTTGAAAGCGTCAAGTTGGAATTAAAAATTTGATTCATATAGGAAAAATTTATTCTACGTAGCTACCAGACAACACACAGCCTTTTTAATTAACAGGTATTAAGTAACAATCTCACTTTTTGTAATACCTCTTTATTAAAAATCCGTAAGCTAGAATAAAAAAGCATTTTGTTGAGCTCCGAGTAAGTTAGCTAAATTCTTTTATAGAAAAATTCAACCTGCAAATAAGTCCGTAAAAGACTCACTGGTAGTTGCAAGGTTTACAATCAATTTAAACGGTTTGGCTCCGTATTGTATACAGCTAAACCCGAACGTTAACTTCAATCTAAATATGAAGCAGCCAGCGGGTTGTAGCATTGTTAACTAATTGTGGCCAATCAACAAACTGACACTCGATTATATTTTTTGGCAGCCAAAGCTTTTATAGCTACAGGTTGATATCTAGGCTATAAGTGTATATGTTGATTATGAGTTAAGCTAATGCACTACTACGGAGCTGTACGTACCGCTCTCTTTCAGCTTCTGTCGCTCTTTGAAATACACATGTCTATTACATGTAGTGATGGCGTGCCCAATACAAACTGTTGGTACAACTCTGAGGGTCATAACTGCCATGGAATAATGACAAACACGATACTTGGCAAAATAGAATCCGTCCAGTCTAGATACGCCAAAGCTTGTATGTCAAGAAAAATTAAGAGCACAGTTAAGAAGCTGGATTTTTGGTGTTTCCCCTGGAATATTTGTCTATGTACCGATGGCCGAGATGATCAGGCTAATGCGATTTTGGCTGGACTACAGTACTCCTCATTCTGGCAAATATTACAGTCAACGAGACCTCCATTATGGGATTTGCGTGTTTAAATCAGTAAGGTTTTTGGTGTGGCTAGGCTGAATCTGGCTATGATTTAATACAAAAAGAAGCAACAATGTTCAGCTGCGAGTCCCGAAAAAGGAGATTAGAGCACCACCTGAAATAGCAATTTGGTATTGGTGTCGTCATAAAGGTCACGTTTATCCCAGTCCGACACTAGCGAACGTTAGGAATAAGAATTGGCACGTTTGTAGACAATTTCCCACTCTATGGACAGATTATAAGCCAATGGACATGCAAAAGCCAAGTTATGAGTGCAGCAACTATAGCTAGAGCAATCTTGAAGAATGAAATGCTCATGTGGCTTAGGGTGCTAAGAGCTTATGTCGGTGGTATTTATTAAGGCCCATGGGAAATAAGTTGATGCATGGGGGTTGCTTTGAATATTCTTTAAACCATTAACAACTTTAACCGACACTGCCATCACAACTGGGTTTAAGAGACGTCAGCTCTGATTGTAGTACTGTGTACCTTCAAAACATGCGCATTAGGCTCAAGGATTGTGCGCGTGTATACATCACGTTCTGATGTTATTAGACTCTAACGTGTAGTTTGATTCATTGTAAAAGTTTTTTTTTATAACCTTCTCCAAAAGAAGTGAACCACTTCTGGATTAAACATACTCTTTGTTTTTCTACGCTAAGAAAGTACCACGTACTTGTAACCGTAGCGCACCTGTACCAGGCTGATTATAAGTATTTTTTCAGCGCCACCGTTGACTCAAGAAGTAGTATTTACAGAGTTTTGTATTAGGTAAAATTAACAAAACACTTAAAAGCCAAGTAGTGTTATGTTTTTTTTTCTGGCCAAATGGCTGTTTAAATTACTCGTTTTGCAAGAAAATTACCCATTATGTACACGAAAACAGCTGTCACTAGATATAGTAGCGTAGCAGATCTTGTAGTAACGTGTGTAGCTCTACATTATTGTTCTTTTTTGCCATGTGCGTAGTGATGGAAGGTACCTTTTATTCTGTATATGATTTTTGAAGGCGCCAGCACTGAAAAAATCCTACATCCTTTCAAGATTCTTGAGCCAGTTAAACACTACCATGTAGACTCCGTTGCAGTTTTGAAATCTAGACTTGCTCGACGTTGTTCCTTGAGTAGTAGCTGGTTTATAGAAGAAAAGCTGGCGTGGTTTGTAATAACTTTTAAGAAACCTGCGACAAAACTCCGAGAAAGTCAAAATAGCTGAAAGTGTCAGATATGGTTCCATTATTTCACCGCAGTTTTCTGGCTCTGGGGGCGCCGGTGGTTGGCCGGTGTCTATGACCAATTAGCAGCGACTTTGCAATAAAAACTGTCATACAGACACTCTAGGGAAATCGCTCTTTCGACATGAAATCTAGGGTTGTAATTTCAAGGACCTTTCGGCATTTGAAAAAAAAAAAAAGAAAAGGATCCTACTTTGGCAAAAACTATTTTGGCTCAAGATGCTGGATAAACTTGCTGGTACGTATTATAATCTAACTTTTTTTTGCCTTGTTTTAGTTGCCAAACCTTGATTACTACAGGCGGTTGAAAAGCAGGATGTGGCAACTAGGTACTGCCGTATGTTTCTTTTCTTTTCTTTTTTTACAAAATGTTTTTGAAGACTAAGTTTCGTTTGACTGAAACCTATGTCAATGGATTATGGATTATGCCTTTTTAAGTAAGAGAATAATCCACCACATGTCTTTTATTTATTTTTTCCCACCCGTTGTTCTGGATTTTGGGTCCTAATGTCTAACACAATAGGTGTTTTGGAAGTTTAATTCGACCAGAATAAAGTCACTGAAAGCTCCGGATACTAATCCTTTGGAAATTCAAAAGAAAACTAGATCGCCAATCTAAAAAAGATTATAGCACTTGCAATTAATTTGTTTGGTAGCAGATCTCTTTCTGAACCCAGTTCTCCTGTGATAAACAGATTCAGTTACCACACCGGTTCAGGGGTTGTACGGCCGCAGCTATGTGTAACTATAGCTTATTTAACTAGTACTTTGGCTACCAAAGTACACGATGGTACTGTAACTGATCACAGTTGATGCCAGTAGTTTTAGACTGGTGCAGCTTTTACTCCTGCCAGCAACCCCTCAGGTACAGACATTCACGCATCATTCCAACGGAAAAACCGTTGCACCAATGTGTTATGGGCGTCTGTAGGGGGGCTAGCCTTTTAGCCCATCACTATCCACAACCCCAAACACATACTGCATATAAGTGATCTCTGTTTAACAGCTATAGGACAGGTCACAATGATATTCAAAACTATACCCGGGTATACATTGGAACTGAATCAGACAGCTTAGTTTTATTTACAAGAGGACCAATACAGATTCCGTGCATTTCAGTAGCATTAACGCAATATTAAGATCTTTATAACCGGGGGAAAATTAAAAGGACTTTTAGCATGCTTCATCTGCAGGGTTATTAGCATTGAATGTATAAATGTTGCATCGTGGAACTTGAATAACTTATCAACTTTCTCTCCTTTCCCATTTGGAAGCTCTAGTCATGCACAATAACAAATGCGCTAGGGAAAATCAGCTGTAATGCTTATAGTTAACGTTATAGCGCCATAAGATCTGCGATCATAGTAGCAAACGTTTCAAGTTTAGAATCCCTGAATATCAAGCCAAACTCAACATCTACAATACTAATGCTTCAATAGAGCTTCCTGCACTTTAGGATATCAATAGGTGTAGAAGTGCCTCTTTTGGCCACTAACCTTTTTACAACTTTTTTACCCGTGGCATGAACCTACTACTCGTGGAGGTCTCAATTTGATCAAACAATTATCCTAAAACAATAAGGAATAGGGATTGTCTCTAACCTACTTCTAACTCAGTTAAAAATATTTTGATTCTTTTAATATTTCAAAAAAATAATTTATCATTGAGCTAATACTCTCTCAGAAAAAGTCTTCGCGATACATGCCAACTGTGCTGACTGAGGTTTTGATGGTTACAAAAGGACTCTGCCCAGCATACTGAAAGTAAACACGTTAATGGTGAATCCAGTCGGTGTCTAATGCGCGGCCCTGAGACCTTAAGATTAAATCCTTAACAGAACATGCTTTGATTTTCTGCTGGTAAATATGAGTTTAGAAACAACTGTTACACAAACCCTTTCATCAACTATTTTAGCTTTGATATTTTGATTAATCTATGGCATTATTGTTTCTTGCAAATCAATACCGATAAGCTCTAGTAAACAAGATTTAACACTAACATTTTCTACCTTTTATGTTTACATTAGCTTAGAGTATTTACGATTCTCAATCATTGCCCTCTGCGAGACAGCTGATATCGCCTACCAGCATGTGCCTTTTATCAACAAGGGCTGCTTCCACATGACTTACTAGACCCTAACGCGAACAATCTTAGCTGGGGTGTAGTTGTCCACTATTGGCAGCATTTTATATAAAGTTGGCTACATACTCGATACATTCAGAGTTTATCGATTATGACATGAAGTCTATTCGTGGATGAGCATATGGACTATTGTGGCGGCTTTTCTTTTTTTGTATGACTTTGATCATTTTATAAGCAATATTCGTATAAAGTTTTCCTAAACCGACTGACAGCGTGTCGATGCTCACTCAATATAGGTGTGACGTCTTGAGATTTTTAATCCTGGCAACATCTGCGCTGACAAGAAAACCCCCTTTATGGGGTTGCTTGAAACATTTTGACACTGAGATAGAGTTTGATAGACAATTTAACGAGGTACTAAACCGCGGGCAATATACCCACGAGAGCTGGACTCAAAAGGCACACCCTCGTAACATCTTGTAGCAATCGTGGTAGCGCAAGCTAGCTAGAAGATGAAAGCTAGACTTACATTTGCGATAAAAAGACAAGCCATTGTAGTGTTTTTGCACTCACAGGCACATACCTAGCGTATGTGTACTCCACTTTTCTTGAATTTATGCCTCGCCGTTGCCATCAAGACCTTGATCCGTACAAAGCTAACCAATCTTATCGCCTCCTTCCAGCTACTGTACTTGCTACATGTTATCATTGGCTGTATATTACGCTACTACCAACAATTTTTACCTGTCAAATATACATAGACTTTAAACAAATATTGGCTAGCGGCCTATATACTACCATTACCTTCTTTTTGGTGCCATATACTCGTCAACTAACGACGCTTGAGTTCAAATCCCGAAATTTTTTTAGCTTGATTACAGTACGGTACTTGGAAGTAATCGTGCTAAGTCATTCACCATTCGGTATTCTCTACCTGTCAAGCTGGGATTCCACATAATTTGGTACAACTACAGCCGCTATACCAAAGCGATGGGCGAAGATGGGCGAAACGAGGGGGCCGTATATCTCATTGGCGCCATCATCAGGGGCCAAATCACAGAAAGTGGGAAGCTGTTAACTACCAGTAATTGCGGAGGTTTTGCCACACCACACTACTAACAGACACAAACATGCCAGCAAACTGGCAAAGAGCCAAGACTCGTCTCTGTGTCTATAAAGTATCAAATAACCTGGGCTTGATCATAGAAAGCCAGATATAAGCTGGGATCTTGTATGGCCTCTAACCTAGCTCTTGGCAAGGCCAGTGTTAAAAATGTTTCCTACAGCACCAGCAGACAACAGGTTCTCAATCGATGTAAACTGTTTACAGCCGTAATCGGTTCAAGCCATGGGGGCTAGCTGGCTATGGACCCATCCCACTCGACGCATACTAAATCGCCGCGCAGAGTTCATTCTATTCTATACCCCTCCCCCCCTCCCTCCCCCCCCCCCCCCCCC
>Ga0160505_101677_pt1 | contig 10240 bp, 6 predicted proteins | sample DIDeMG_FD_108225 | JGI IMG/M metagenome (GOLD analysis project Ga0160505, IMG submission 108225) | Enriched chicken feces microbial communities from UW Madison campus, WI, USA - DID2874_E49_Stillage MG | ecosystem: Host-associated > Birds > Digestive system > Large intestine > Fecal ...
AAAAATATAAATAAAACCACCCCCGCTACGATTGATAATTAAAATTATTTTTTTTTTTTTTTTTTTTTTTGTTTATTGGTGTTTTTTTTTTTTTTTTTTTTTTTTTTGATTTTTTTACTGCGGCATTACCACTTTACAACTGCGGTTTGGTTCGCAGGAAATGACTTGGGCAGGCGTACCCAGTCGGGTTCTTTGACAGATACAGCTGATGATAATCCTCCGCGTCCCAAAACACAGAGATTGGCACAATATCGGTCACAATCTTGTGGTTAGGATAGAACTCCTTTTGAATCCGGTCTCTGACCTCTCTCGCCACCCGCGACTGTTCCTCGTTGTGTGTGAACACCACAGACCGGTACTGCGAGCCAGTATCAGGTCCTTGTTGGTTCAATGTAGTGGGGTCATGCATTCTGAAAAAGAAATCAAGGAGCTCATTGAGAGTGACCTGGTCGGGGTTAAATGAAATCTGCAGCACCTCAGCATGGCCTGTCGTGTCAGAGCACACCGTTTTGTAGTCGGGGGAATCGGAGCTTCCGCCACTGTAGCCAACCCGGCAGTCAATTAAACCTTTGTTTTCAAAATATTTGCGGTACATGTGCTCAACACCCCAGAAGCAGCTATTGATATTTGTTAGCACCCATGAATCGAAATACAGGGGGGGGGGGCCATTCTTGTCATAAGGTACTTACCCAGCACCCACAGTGGTGACTTGAGCTCCTTCAGGAACGTTCAGAGATGGAGAAATAGGGCCGAATTGGGTCATTGTTCGATGAGTAGTAGTAAAAAATCGTTTGGCAGATAACTTGAACATGGATAGAAATGAAAAAGAGAAATTTTTTTTGGCAAAAGAAGAGGAAGAAGAAGTATATATAATCTACTTGATTTCAAATAAAAATCGCTTGGAGCTACTCAGGTTTCCATGTGGCAGGTACCGAATTCTGTTTATTAATTGTTTTTTTTTTCTTTCCCAACGGCATTCCTCAGTAAAACAAGGTACTTTTGTGATCTTGTCAAACTGCCCGGGGTTTCAGTTGTAGTGGATGACCAGTACCAATTCCAATTCAACGTTGAAAGATGTGGCGCATTTCGTTTAAACTGTGGCGTAATAGGCACTCTGGGAAACGAAGACGTGGGCTCCGTTCGCCTTTTTAATGTGCTCGAATGGCCCATAAAATCATAATTACGTATTATTTCACCATGTCACGTGTGTAGAAAATAAACGATAGGCGTTCAAATGTTACATTGAAAGACATGAACCATGGCAAGCCAGGTCAAATCCAGTAAAGGTAGTCGTGAAGAGGCCGCAAAACAGTAGACGGTGATAAGATCCAGGCTACGAGAAAACCAAATGATCTTACAGAACGGCAAGTCTAACAGCCAGCGTATACTGCAAATGGAGCCGCTGAGTAGTACAAAGGGATCACCAAGGAAGCTGTCACGAGGCCAACTACCAACATAAAAGCACTAGTTGCGACTAAAGCATTCAGGAATTACCCCCCAAGGAGTACTGAGCCAGACAACACAATTGAGAACTGGCAATGGAGATACTAGTGAATACCTTTAGAAAAGAAAGACTACCAGAACCAATCACAACTGCGGCGAGTTTGAGACTATACAACACACTGTCAAGCACTGCCAGAGAACAGCTCTGAAGAAAGAACCTCTTAGGAGTTTCACCAGATCTGGATCTAATTCAGTTGTTAAACACGTTAAAAGGGCTATAGGTAATGAAAGAATAGTCTGCCATGAGGATAGGAACAGTGATTAGAATTAGAGCTCAATTTTTTTTTACTACATATGACTTGAAACATGTTAATATTTAAAGCCTTAAGACGTAAACCTTTGACGTTGCTTTCTTAAACGTCAAGTCTCAAAGCCCAACCATCACCAAAATTAAATATCTCAATAATCTCGATACCCCAAACTGACTGACCTTTACACTTCTTTCCTCCTCTACATTCTTATATCTTTCTTTATCTTCTATCATTTAAATTAGTCAATTGCCCAGTAGTATAATAAACAACCATATTTGTAGACTTTTATGATGATTTCTCAGTCCTACGCCATTTTTGCCTTTAATGTCCTAGCTACCAAGCTCAAGAAACAAAAGGTTCAGTTGCCACTGTCCAAGTTTACCGCCATAGACCCTGACACGGAGTCAGGACTTGACGTGACCAAAAAATACCCTTTGTTTGTAACTTGGAATATCTTTGACGAAAGATATAACGACTACATTCTCAGAGGATGCATTGGCACCTTCTCAGCTAAAAAACCTTTAGAAAAGGAAATCGAATCATACGCCCTGACTGCTGCATTTAATGACCACAGGTTCAATCCCATAACCCTTAAGGAACTTCCTCGTTTGGAATGCGGGTAAGATTATCATCATTTTTGTTCAAATGTGCCCTATCTTGTAATATGTCCTGTTGCTAATTCCACTATTTGTAGCATTACGATTCTCAGTAATTTTGAAGAAGCAAAAGACGCAATGGATTGGGAATTGGGCACCCACGGAATTATCTTATCGCTCCCTTATCATGGCCAACAACTTAGTGCCACTTTCCTGCCTGACGTTGCCGTGGAGCAAGAGTGGACTAAAGAAGAGACTTTAATCCAGTTGGCTCGCAAAGCGGGAGCTCCGATTAAAGATGTGTCCAAGATTGTTGAATCTGCGACCCTTACACGTTACCAAGGCTCCAAAACTAAGGCATCGTACAGTGACTACGAGGATACACTAAAGTTGGTCCAAAAGACAGATTCTCAAAGTGAATAAAATGCTTGCTTTCAACTACCATCTTACCTTTGTTGCTTCTACGGTGCCACGATAAACCCGAACCCGTTTAGAGTTCCGGCCGTCAAAAGTTGCTTGGTCGAAGCAGTTGGGAGTTGAACCCTAGCCCAGTTTGGGAGAAGAAATTTTTTTTTTTGGAAATTTTTTATCCCAGCAGATTTTTATTTTATTTTTTTATTTCTGAAATTTTCAGTTATTCCCATTTCTCGTCCCATATATCTAAACACAAATATTTATAGTCAATACAATGGCATTTTCGAAAAGGAAAAGGTCAGATTCGGGCCCCAAGAAGGAAGTGGCTAAGCCAGCTCCTGCTCCTGCTGCGGTTCCCGTTAAGCGGTCTGTTCTTCAGACTGAAGAGAGTGCATTCCCTCGTGGTGGTGGCTCCGTTTTGACTCCCTTAGAAGTCAAGCAGGTCGCCAATGACGCTACCAATGATGTTCTTTTTGGTATCTCCAACAAGGAGGAATCAGGTCCTAAAACCAAGAAACGCAAATCATCATCAAAGAAGAAGAAAGCATCATCAGCATCGACAACCGCCGAAGAAGAGAAAGCTACTCAGATCGAATCATTAAGTAACAGACGACTTATTCCCGGTACTGTCATTCTTGGTCAGGTTGCCAAAATCAGCTCGTTAGATATGGTTCTGTCGCTGCCCAACTCACTGATTGGCTTTGTCCCAATCACAAACATTTCAAAGAAGTTTAGTGAAGCTTTGAATGATTCGGATGAAGAGGATTCTGATGAAGAGGGTGATGGTATCCCCAAGATTTCTGACTACTTCAAGGTTGGCCAATGGCTGCGTGCTATCATTGTGTCCACTGTCACCGACGAGGGCAAAAAGAAGATTGAGCTTTCTATCGATCCTGCTCAAGTTAACGAAAGCATTGCTGACGCTGATATTGTCCCCGGTATGGCCGTGCAGGGCTCTATTTCCAGTGTTGAAGATCATGGTGTTTTAATCGATATTGCCAATTCCAAGATTTCTGGTTTTATTTCAAAGAAGGATCTCGAGCATAGCAAATTTGATGTTAGCTCCGCCAAACCCGGTCAGGTTTTGCTTTTGACTGTTCTTTCCAAGTCTTCTAATGGCCGCACCGTCACACTGACCGCCTCGCCGCTGTCGAAAAAGGTTCATACTATTGAAAATCTCTCTTCTGTGAACTCAGCGATTGCGGGTGTCATGGTCGAGGGTACCATTACTGAGGTCCGTGGCTCCGGTCTTATTGTGAAAATTTACGATCATCTCATCGGCACTATTGATAGATTGCATTCCGGCCACCTCGACAGTTCGAAGGATCTTAGCGAATTCTACGTTGAGGGAGATCTTATTCGTGCCAGAATTATCTCGACCCTTCCTCATCTTGACGACAACCGCGTCGCTTTATCAGTTCTCCCTCACGTTCTGAGTCTTACTGCTGCGGGTACTAAGGAGGCCTCAGAAGCTCTCCCTGTTGGTTTTATTCTTGAAAACGCCAAGGTCGTTTCTTACAACATTAAGACTGGTCTTTTTTTCAACGTCGGTGTTGACGGCACTTTCGGTTTTGCGCATTTAACTAGAATCTCCGATGACGAGACCCCCATTCTTAACGGTGAGGGCAAGTACCGCGTCGAATCTTCTCATCGTGCTAGAGTCCTCGGTTACTCTTTTGTCGACAATGTATACACTCTCTCATTGGAAAAGTCTATTCTCGACAAGACTTACCTTAGAGTGCAAGACATTCCCCTGGGAGATATCATCGATGTTACTGTTTCAAAGATTTTGCCTACAGGTGATCTCATTGTTGCTATCAACGACGATCTTAAGGGATTTGTGCCCGCTCTGCAAATTACCGACATCAAGTTGGCCAACCCCGAGAAAAAGTTCAAAATTGGCACCAAGACCAGAGCTAAGGTGAGTTTTACTACCCTTTTCATTTTTATCATCATTAACATTTACTAACAATTTTTTACAGGTTATTGCTGTCGATACTGAACTCAACAGAATCAAGCTTTCATTGAAGAAGTCTGTTCTTGCTTACAAGGGCTATGTTATTTCCAGCTACGAAGAGGCCACTGTTGGCAAGAAGAGTCCTGCTACCATTGTGTCTCTCAAGCCTAACGGTGCTAGAGTCGAGTTTTTCAACAACGTCTATGCCTTTTTGCCCAAGCTTGAGATGAGTGAGGCTTTTGTCAAGGACCCCAAGGATCTTTTCAGACTTGGCCAAACCATCAACGTTAGAGTCATTTCCAGTCAGCCCGATGAGCAGAGAATGCTTGTTTCCGCTCGTGGTGGCGATGAGTCTTCCGCTGAGCTGCAGGAGCAGTTCGAGTCTCTGGAGGCCGGTAGATCTATTGTCTCTGCTCTTGCCATTGAGAAGACTAAGGATAGCGTTATTTTCGAGATTGAGCCTAGTAAGGTTAGAGGTATTCTCCATCTCGGACAGATTTCTGATGATGATAAAGAAGATGTCAAGAACTCTCTTTTCAAGAAGCTGGAGGTTAACAAGGTCATTGATGAGCTGTTAGTTTTGCAGAAGGATGAGAGAAAGAACACTGTCTTCCTCACTCTCAAGAAATCGCTTATTGATGCTGCTAAGGCAGAGGAGCTCCCCAGATCAATTGATGACATTCATCCCAGCCAGGTGTTGCACGGTTTTGTGAGCAATGTCACTGCCACTGGTGTTTTCGTTACCTTTGCCAACAGAACTACTGGTCTTGCTTACAAGTCCGAGCTGTTTAAGAACACTATTGTCGATGACCCTACTCAGTTTTTCAAGAAGTTCCAGAGCGTTACTTGCGTTGTTACTAACGTTGATGTTGACGCTGAGAGATTCACCGTTTCTCTCAAGGAGTTTGGCAACCAGCAGGTTAACAAGAAGGTTTTGAACCCCGTTGACTCCTCTGTCAAGGCCTTGTCTGACTTCAAGCTTGGCCGCGTTGTTGATGGACGCATCAAGAAGATTGCCGACACTTATATTAACCTTGATCTTGCCGACAACCAGCCCGGCCGCCTCGATATCTCTGAGATTTACGACAACTGGGCTGATATTAAGGACCCCAAGAACCCTCTTAACGCCTTCAAGACTGGCCAGACTCTCAAGGTTAAGATTATTGGCTACTACCACTCGCACCACTCGAAGCAGGCTGCTGACAGTGATGGCGTTTCTTCTGTTTTTGAGCTTTCTGCCAAGCCTTCCGACTTGAAGTCTAAGAAGACTGAACAGCAGACTTTTGAAAACATTCCCGTTGGTAGCAAGTGGGTTGCATACGTTCGCAACATGAGCAACGACTCTCTGTACGTGAATGTCGCTGCCGGTGTTTCCGGTCGCATTTCTCTGATTGAGCTGTCTGAGCAGCTCAGCACCCCCCATGAGCATGAAGAGCTTTACCCCATCGGTAGTGCCATTAAGGTCACTGTTGTTTCTAAGACTACTACTAACAACGGAAAGCTTCTCGATCTCACCACTCTCGATGATGCTAGCAAGGCTATCACCAGCATTGAGGACCTCACTGAGGGCCAAATCGTCACCGGACAGATTGGCAAGAAGCTTCCCATGGGTATTGCGGTCAGACTTGGCAACAATGTCTCTGCCGTTGTCCATCCCACCGACATTGCTGACGAGTTCGCCCCCATTGACAAGATGACTTCCACTTTCACTGAAGGTACTTTCACCAAGGTCAAGGTTGTCACTGTCGACAAGCACAATGAAAGAGTTTTCGGTTCGCTGAGAAAGTCTGTTATTGAGGGTGATGACTCCGAGGAGGAGGTTGTTGATAAGGTTATCAACCAGGTCAGCGATGTTCATTCCGGTGATCTCATCCGTGGTTACGTCTCCAACATTGCCAACAGCGGTCTTTTTGTTTCGCTTGGCAGAAACGTTTCCGGTAGAGTCATGATTAAGGATATTACCGACGGTTTTGTGCAAGACTGGAAGAGCCTGTTTAAGCTGCACCAGCTGGTCAAGGTAAGAGTCTTGGCTGTTAAGGGCAACCGTATTGAGCTGTCTTTGAAGAAGTCTGCTGTTGAAGGCAAGGGTGTTGATGGCGCTGGTTCTTTTAAGGACTTTAACGAGCTTGAAGTTGGCGACATTGTTACTGGTCACGTTAAGAAGATTGAGGACTATGGTGTCTTTGTTTCCTTTGACAACACTAACAATGTTGATGGTCTGTGTCATAAGAGCCAGATTTCCGACACTCAGATCAAGGACTTTTCAAAGCTGTTTAGTCTTGGTGACAGAGTCAAGGCCAAGATTCTGGCGATTGACACTGAGAAGCGCCGCATTTCTATCGGTCTCAAGGCCTCATACTTTGATGATGAGGATGAGGAGATGGAGGACGCTTCTGAAGAGGAGCAGGAAGATGAGGAGATGGCTGAGGCCTCTGACTCTGATTCTGACAATGGATTCTCTAGATTCAGTGACTCTGATGATGAGGAGGAGGAAGAGGATGATGGCTCCGACTCTGATGATGAGGAGCCTGAGCCTGCTTCCTTTGCCGGTCTTGCCAGTGGCACCGGTTTGAGCGCAGGCTTTGACTGGAACACCAGCATTTTGGATAATGATGCTGCTGCCGCCTCAGATGCCAACTCTGATGAGGAGTCATCCGATTCCGACTCTGACGCTGACACCAGAAAGAAGAACAAGAAGAACAAGCGCAAGGCCAAGAAGCTCATTGTTGAGGATAAGACTGCCGAGCTGGGCACCAAGGCGCCCGAGTCCGTCGGTGACTTTGAGCGTCTCCTTGTTGGATCTCCCAACTCTTCTGTCATCTGGATGAGCTTTATGGCATTCCAGCTGCAGCTCTCTGAAGTCGACAAGGCCAGAGAGATTGCTGAACGTGCCCTCAAGACCATTTCTTTCAGAGAGGAGGATGAGAAGCTGAACATCTGGGTCGCATACCTCAACTTGGAAAACAGTTTTGGTACCGAAGACTCCCTTGAGGAGGTCTTCAAGCGTGCTACACAGTACATGGACAGTCTCACCATCTACGAGAAGATGGGCAAGATTTACACCATGTCCGGCAAGATTGACAAGGCATGCAAAGTCTATGATGCCATGTGCAAGAAATTCTACGGCGAAACTACTAGCGTATGGGAGACCTACGGTCAGATGCTTTACGAGCAAGCCTCGGCGGCAGCTGCCTCAGGTAACAAGGCTAACGCTGACCGCTACCTGAACAAGGCGCGGTCAGTGCTTGACCGTGCGCTGCAATTGATGAAGAATAGCAAATTCCATAGCAAAAAGGCCGAGGCCGAGTTGATCTCCAAGTTTGCGCGGTTCGAGTATGCGCACGGCGACCAGGAACGCGGCCGCACGCTTTTCGAGGGTCTCGTCAGCTCGTACCCCCGCCGGGTGGATCTGTGGAACGTGTATATCGACCAGGAAATCAAGCACAGCAGCGATCGTGGCCTTGTTGAGGCGCTATTTGAGCGTGTTGTTGGTTCCGGCAGCGCCGCCGGAAAGGGCATTGGCATGAAGCAGGCCAAGTTCTTCTTCAAGAAGTGGCTTGCGTACGAAGACGTCCATGGCGATAGCAAGGCTGTCGACTACGTCAAGGCAAAGGCAGCGGAGTATGTTTCTAGCCGCACTGCTTCCGAAGAGTAGACGCCCTATGGATTGTTATTTTATTTGTGTGTATTTTGTTTTTTGTCTATATTTTAGAGTGTTTATAGTTAATTAAAAGAAAAAAGAATTTGAGATTTGATTTAATGTTATTTTTGCTTAATTCAGAGGTGCAACAAGAGTATTCAAGGTTTAATATATTCTTTTGGTGCCTGAGCTTAGGTCAAATGAGAACTCATTTCATGCAATTACTATCGCCATGTCAGTATTCTTCACCATATTGTAGTGCCATTACCGAAGTCAATGTTTTTTCCAGGGTTTTGCTGAGAGACAGGCATATGCAACAACAAAAATATCTTTAATAAAACTAATGCAGTATGGTGCGATATATCTAGATAACCTTGACCCGTTGAGTCCGAGGGTTCCTTGATGCTAAGTTCTACCAGTTTGCGCGAATTGTAGCAGGTATTATTTAAATAAAATCACCATTATATGATTATTTTCATTATTTTTTCTTTTTTGAAGATAATATAATGGCAGTTTGCATGTAAATAATGGGCTTGATATATATTATATTAATTGCAATAATAAGAGTTACGAAGGTCAATGGTTGCTTTTTTTTTTTTCTGTTTTACAAATTTACATGGTATTAACGAGAATGTTTTATTCAATAATGGTAACGTAGTATTTGAATAGTTTCCAATCTCTGCTTTCTTAAATAAAACAACAGAAACTGAGTCCTTGAGGCTTAACTTCTTACGTCTGACCAGAAGACACGTCAACCGGTCTAGATATAGATTACACATAGTCTAGAATTGTATTCAATCATAAATTAATTTACACGTTGTTTATCTATTTGTAAAACCATTCGCCTGTTTATTCACATCTAATTATATCCAAGACACTCATTACTTTTTTTTGGAATGTAGCATTCCCACATGGATTGGCAAAACTTCCCTGATAAAAAAAAATGCACATAACCTTTTCTATAACTTCCCGCCGTTTATTGTGCGACTTGTTACAATGATACATGTTGATATGCTTTTGTTTTTAAAAAAAAACCCTAAATCTCCCCTTTTGATTTCAGCGACAAAAGTTACTTTATGTGACTTTGATATGGTATTAACCAGAAAAAGCAAAGATTATCTACGAGCATAGGTAATTCCATTTTATTTTTCCATCTATTACTTTTATGCTAGAGGAGAATTCCCAAGCTGCAGTCCTGCGCAGGTAAATCCTGATATTCAAATAGAGTAGTATTTTGGCAGACTTGAAAAATTCAATTTAAAAGTGATATCTAGAGATAGTGGCGGTCAAGACACTAAAGTTAGTGAAGGTAAAGGTTAGGTTTGCACCAAAGGCTTCAAGAGAGCGCCAAATTGAATCCCAGTATTAAGGCCCCTAAAGATTTAGTGTAATTTTTACAATGATATTATCCAATTCTTACTGTTCGTACCTATTCAATGAAAGGGAAATACCCTGATTATCTATCTATCTATCCAATTCTTCTTGACTTAGCACTATAGATAAGCTGATGCAGAGTGTAACCGGCACACTCCAAACTGATGATTGGCATCAAAACTTCAATAGCTTCCATCAGATAGCCATTAATTGTCTAGAGCGGAGGCTATTGTGATTTCTAAAACAGAGAAATCGTCTTCAAATTTTTAAAGCAACGTTGAAAAGGTAGCCATTTTGAGTAGTCAAATTGCGTGTGTTTTACACTTTCTGGAATGCTGCGGTAAATGATATTTCTCAGATTCAAGATTAAAAACGTGTAGGGTTTTTTTTTTTTTTTTTTTTTTTGTTTCTAAAAATGATTATTTTTTTTTGATTTTAATTTTTAATAATTTAATTTTTTGTTTTAAATATTCACGTTTTGAAAAAAAAAGGAATTAATAGTTGG
>Ga0160505_101678_pt1 | contig 10234 bp, 10 predicted proteins | sample DIDeMG_FD_108225 | JGI IMG/M metagenome (GOLD analysis project Ga0160505, IMG submission 108225) | Enriched chicken feces microbial communities from UW Madison campus, WI, USA - DID2874_E49_Stillage MG | ecosystem: Host-associated > Birds > Digestive system > Large intestine > Fecal ...
GCCTCTGCCCCTCCACACCTGGAGTCGACGTTTCCCCCGGCGACGATGAAAACCAAGGTCTCGGATCTGTCCTTGGCGCGTACCGTTCCCTTCCAGGTCTGTGTGGCCGTCGTCGATGTGTCGTCCCGCACACCCACCGCACGGACAGCTGCCGTCCTGCGCGGTCAGTCAGTTCATGTTGAGGCAAGGCAGGATCAGATGATGACTTACCGCTCCCAGAGGTACCGTCCCCCTATGTTGAACCAGCCGCTTGCCGCTAGAGCCGGTGACGATGAAATGTAAGAGTGATGGACTTGATAACGTTCCGAGTTTCAAGCCTTGAGTTGAGGCGAACATCGAAGCGAGAGCGTGAGGCCGTACCAGGGTGATGGCTGGGCGGCTTCTTGCCTCTGGGTGGCTGGACAACATCAGTACTGACATTGTGAGGAGGAGGTACTTACATGTTGCCGAGCGAGCAAGATGTGGTTGGGCCCCTTTGTCGCCTCAAGTCCATCACCCTCACATTTCATCCTCACCGCCTCGGTCGGTGTGCGGGTGGGAACGGTGAGAGGGACGGTGCGGCACTGTGGGCGAGCAGAGATCGGGGACGACGAGAGTATGAGAAGGAGCCCGTTGAATAGACTCCCTCACTGTAGACAGTGGTGGTCGTGCAAGCCACCGCGAGAAGGGGGAGGGAAGGGGGAGTGTGTTGTGTGAGACGAGACCAGAGGTCACGCTCGACCGGGGTCGGAGAGGAGGAGAAAGGACTGAAGGAGGCCCGCTGAAGAGTGAGGAATTGAGATTGTTGAGTGAATGGAGAATGAAGAGATAGAAAGAACGAGCAGGACGGACTTTTATATGCGAGGGAGGAGGGGGAGACGAGGGGCAAGTCGAGCAGACTCCAAGACGATCACCTCCGTCTGCTCTACGGGGTTTGCGAAATCCCGATTTGTGGTGTTTTTGCTGCCGGGTGCGAGGATTTGAGGTCGTCTGCATCTGCGCCTCGAGGCTAAAGACACAGATGATGGCAAGGTAGGTGTGAACAACTGCACAACGGCACAGAGGACATGGATGAAGACGGCGCTTTGTTCTCCTCTGTGGCTGAGAAGACGGACCTGGTCGGTGGAGGTGGAGGTGGAGGTCGTGGACGGAACTAAAATCTCGGACAGCTCAAACGCGGGGCTCCAGCACTGGTCTTGCAGGGTGGCCTGACTCTTGGCACACGGACGGTAGAACTGTGCATAACATTGAGGTGGAACTACGTTGGTCAGCTAGCTATGCATATGACTCACGAAGAGAAATATCGGAGAGAAGCGGTGGGTACGTGGCCTCCTCAGATGTGGCCGCATTGATAGAGCTCCAGCGCTATCCACGAAAGTGGAGGTCAGGATGCCACCGTGTTGGGATAAGAGGCTCAGGGTTCTGTCCCAGCGTCGGGGCTGGACAATGTTCGTCCGTCCATACTAACGCTCAGGCTCGCGAGGTTGGTCTCAAGGCCAGCGAAGACTTCACCTTACACCCCTACTCTCTCAAGGTTCCCCAAGTGGGAAGCGATGCCAACCTCGTAAGGTTCGGCTTCCCAGGAAAGACTGCTACTCACCGCATGGCGCCAGCCGTTCTCAAGGAGGACCAGTGCCTGGCGCACGGCTTCGCACCGTTCCTCTTCGTTCGCCCCTCTCCCCTACGACAACGAGGAGGTCTTAGAGGAGCTGTACAGTGTAGTTTCCCCGCGATGTTCAAGTATTGGTATTAGTGCTTATATAGCTGCCCAGTGTTTACAGATGGTTGTCCAATATTGCTGTGCTGATTGTGTAGTTCAGTGTGGCATGCACAAACCTTATGCATGACCCCTTCGCTACAAATCTCCATGGACTCACATCTGGCACACAGACTCAGGCCACAGGAGACACCATGAGGGGCAGACTGGCCACGTTGCTCGCATCCCCCTTGACGTGCGGCCGCACGACGAACCCGATCCGCCCTTCAATCTCGACGCCTGGCGCCTCCTCAAAGTGGAAGTGGCGGACAAGTGTAAAAAGGACCGCCTTGAGCTCGGCCACGGCGAGACGGTACCCGAGACAATGCTTGCGGCCGCTGATGAACGTCATGACATTTCCATACGGCGGCGGATTGGACAGTCGGACGGGGAACTCTGTGTTCTGTTCGAACTCGGGGATATGGCGTTCTGGGCGGAACTCGAGCGCGTCGGGGCCCCAGATCGCGGTTGACTGGTTGATGCTGATGAGCGGGATGGAGACGACTGTGCCCTTCTTGATATCGAGATGGGTAAGCACCTTGCCGTCGACGGTGTGCACGGGCTTTGAGAGCGGGAGAGTCGTGTTGGCGACAGCGACGCGGTCCTGCTGCGGCAGGGCGGGGTACAGCCTTAGCGCCTCGTTGGCCACAGCATCAAGGTACGGAAGTGCGTTGAGTGAAGATGCAGATGGGTGAGGGGGCAGGGCGGCGATTTCCGACCGGAGACGTTTCTGGATCGCCTGATTCTGCGCGAGACGGAGTAGCGCAAACGCGACGGTCGAGCTGGTCGTCTCGGAACCAGCGACGATGAGCGTCGAGACGTGGTCGCGGAACTCTATGTCGGAGAAGCGCTGCGATTCGGAAATCTCGGGTGACGTGTTGGCGCGCACGAGGCGGGAGAGCATGTCCTTTGCGCCGCCACCGTCGTCCTTCTCGCCCCTGGCTCCGGTCTTCTTGGCGTCTTCGACGATCTGGGTGCAGATATCCACCACGATCGCGCGGTTGGCCGCCATTGTGCGGGTAAATTCGGACGGAATAACCGTGAGAGAGGGGAAGAGAACCTGGAGCATGGACAGCGGCGTGTGGTTGATGTTTGCGTCAAGCATCCTCGCAATCGCCGTTCCGAGGGGGTTGGCCGGATCTCCGAGGTGGTCATAGTTGAACATGCTGCGCCCAATAATGTCCAGTGCGGCCTGGGACGCGTACCTGAAAACATCCACAGTGTCCACTCCACCGTTCGCATCCACCTCGGCCTGCATCTGCTCGACAGCCGCGTCCGCCGCATCGTAGAGCACCGGCTGATGGCGTGCAATCTCGCCGCCGCTGAACGCGGGGTTGAGCGTACGCCGCAGGCGCGTGTGGTCGGCCACATCGTTCGTGCTCGCGACATTGCGGCCCATCACAAGCTCGAGATTGCGCACGAACCGCGATGTGCGGTACCACGTCTCGATGTCCTTGAAGATCACGCCCACGGCCAATGGGTCCGCGACCACGACCTGGTTCCGCCCCATAATGTGTGGCAGCCGGAACACTGGCCCATATTCGCCAATCCAGCGGTTGTACAGCGTCCCCGCGGGGTTGGTCCGGATTTCGCGCACGTTACCGAAGAGCCAGGATGTGCGACATGGTCCGGGGAGACGGGATGCGAGGCTTGGGCGGCGGGTGAGATGACGCGTAGCGGCGAAGATGAAGAGGCCGAGGAGAAACGTGTACAGCAAGGTGATCGAGGTCGAGCGCCCCTCTGGCGAGCTGAGAACGCCTGAAGCAGTAGGCTGTGAGGACATTATGTCCGGGATTTTGGGTTAATTGTGAACGGCGAGGAAAGATGCGAATCAAGTGCAGAGTCCAACAACCGAGAAGCCAGGATGGACGTCACGCTCCCCGTCATTCATTCCTCTTCCGCGCTTCAGTGACAGGCACCAGGTTCAGCCGGTGGACGGGGGCCCCGCACGTGAAGATAAGATCTCCTGAATTGGTTCCGTCGTTGTAGCATGAAATCCTTCGATTACAATAGTATACAGCTATACACAGTGCCTCCGTCCACGCGTCTTGCGTGCAGGGTACGCAAGCTAGGTCAGTCCGAGTACGTCTTGTCTGGACCTCACCAGAAGTGCTGAACGAGATCCATGAACTCCGGTACGTGCTGGAGGTTCTCCGCCAGGTCGCCATTGCGCTCAACGCTCCGATAGCTGGACAGCGCCGACGTGATGCTGGGCAGTCGGTCGTCGAGCACCGGCAGCTTGATGCGCGTCGCGTCCGTCCACCGAGGAGGAGCAAACCCCAACGCCTCGACAGCGACGCACACGGCCCCCTCGCCCGCCCCAAACTCGCAGTCAACGAGCTCCAGCCGACGCGATACCCACGAGGAGGCCGAGCTCGAGGAGGAGGAGGAGGAGGTGCTCGAGGTGGAAGAGACTTACTCTCCTTGGGACCCCGCCCTCCTCGCGACCGCCGACAATCGCGCGAGCCACCAGGAGAACGAGCTGGAGGCGGCGGAGGAGGAGAAGGTGGTGGTCGAGGCGGAGGAGGAGGAGGTGCTTGAGGAGGAGGAGACGTACTCGCCGTGGGACCCGGCGCTCCTTGCCACCACCGACGATGCCGACGGCCACGGCACAGAGGACAATGCCGAGGACCAGGGCGACGGCGACGAGGACGGCGAGGACGACGGCGGCGAGGACGAGGACACCGAAGACAGGGCCCGCTATCGCCTCACCTTCGGCTCGCCGACTCCACCTCGCCTCACCAAGGACGAGCTGAGCCGCCTGATCTTTGCGAATGACCCACCCTCGCCGCCTCACATCTCCCCGGCATACCCACCACGCCGACCCCCCTCGCCGCCGAATGCCCTTCTTCCTCCCTCTCCCGCCAGTGCTGGAACGGATGAGGAAGAAGACGCGGTAAGTGCCCCAAACAAAAAGAACGGGCGTTGCTGACCCAGGTGCTGGATGCCCACCGGGATGTGAGCGAAGCGCAGCTCATTGTCGCCCGGAACGCCCCACGGCGAAGGCGGGTCGCCCCTGAGCCACGCGATGTAGACTGGCTTGCGCTCCACGGCGACACGGCACCACTCGACTGCTCCAATCTTGGGGATGCTGTCGGGGTACCCGGTGGTGAGCATCTGATCGACCTGAGCACAGTTAGTCCGCCATTTGACAGCACATGCCTACCTCGTCTTGCGCGATGATTGTTGCCATGACATCAAATCTTGTGCGTCCTGTTGAGGTCAGAATCCTGATGGTGTGCAAGGCTGCCCAAAGCTTAGCCACCTACCAACCAGAGAGAAGTGAGTGTCTTGTTTAGTCGAAAACAAAAGCAAAGAGTGGCTTCAATTGGTACCCCTCTTAACCCATGAAGCCGATGTCGAAGTCCACTCCGCCGCCGTCGCCCATATCGGGGCTCAATCAGTCAGACCGATTAGAACGTATGACGGAGAAAAAGCGCAATTCACATACTGTAGACGTTGTCCCACTGTGAGTCACTGTATTAATACTCGTCAGTTAGTACGAGACCTGAACACATGAATGGTCAATACCACACACGACCACAAAACATTCTTTGTGCCCCGCCAGCCCTTGTTCGCCCGATCCGCCGATCTTTCCTCGATCTGGGTTCTGCGATCACCGCTTACCACTATACTACCATGAAATGCGAAGATGTACCGAGCATGTGTTGCGGGCCAGTAAGTTGAAAGCTGGTCGGTCAACATGAATCGAGGTGGTTCATGGTCCAGTGAATTCAGTCAGTTCCTTGTACGCTTTAGATCATGCCACATGGAAACCATGCATGCAAATGCCAATAAATATTACGTGTACTTGAAAGGCCCACATTGCAGAGTGAAAGTGTCCCGAATCTGTTGGTGCCACGAAATGAAAATCCCGCCAAACGCCGAAAACGATGCGGATCTGTACATTTTCCTGGCTGGCACTTTTTTCGCGCCCACTGCCAGGAGGGCAGGCGAGCACGAGCACTGCCCAGCCCCGTACGCAGGCACTCCCACCCAGGCTGCCAGGCAGGATTCCAAGTTAGCACAAGTCGTCTCCAGACCGTTTTCTTTCAACCCTCAAACCAGAAAAGTGAGTACCAACGGCGCGCACGGCACATCGGATCGCGAGCACCGGGGCCATCCGCGGCATCGAAGGGCGAACATGTGGTCGTGCGCGTGCATGCAGCGTGTAGAAGGGTTGATTATGTGGTACTGACCGTCCAGAGACAAAATGGCCGCTCGTCCCACCGTTACCGTCTACAGCCCCGCTGGTGACGCCGCCTCGTCGGTCGCCCTCCCCGCCGTCTTCTCGGCCCCCATCCGTATCGACGTCGTTCAGGCCGTCCACAGTTAGTATCGAAAATGGTTGGAAACGGATGGCAGAGCGGAGAGCGCGGGACGAAGTTTTGTGGAAGAGGTGTCGAAGTGTCGAAGGATCACCAAGAGGGGCGCATCGGCGACGGAAGCAAAATTTCGGCGTGGGAGACGGACGAAGGATCAGCGCCGAGATCTGCATGATCTACATCTCCGTCTCTTGACCGTTTGTCCATCCGTTCTCAGCCGTTTCTCAAGCTACAAACTTGATTCTAACGCTCACAGAGTCGATCGCCAAGAACCGTCGTCAGGCTTACGCCGTCGCCGAGAACGCGTAAGTTTTTGTGGATCACGTAAGCCACACAAAGCGGAGCTGACGACTAAATAGGGGCCACCAGACCTCGGCCGAGTCGTGGGGAACTGGTCGTGCCGTTGCTCGTATTCCCCGTGTCGGCGGTGGTGGAACCCAGCGCTCCGGCCAGGCCGCTTTCGGTAACATGTGCCGCGGCGGTCGCATGTTCGCCCCCACCAAGACCTGGCGCAAGTGGCACGTCAAGGTGAACCAGAACCAGCGTCGCTTCGCCGTCGCCTCGGCTCTCGCCGCCTCGGCCGTCCCCTCGCTTGTTCTTGCCCGTGGCCACCGCATCGAGCAGATCCAGGAGGTTCCCTTTGTCCTCTCGTCGTCGGTTGAGTCGATCAACAAGACCAAGGCCGCCGTTGAGCTCCTCAAGACCGTCTCGGCCTTTGCCGACGTTGCCAAGGTCTCCAACTCGCGCAAGATCCGCGCCGGCAAGGGCAAGATGCGCAACCGCCGCTACCGCCAGCGCCGCGGCCCCCTTGTCGTCTACGGCAAGGACGAGGGTATCGTTCGCGCCTTCAAGAACGTCCCCGGTGTTGAGACCTCGCCCGTTGACGCCCTCAACCTCCTCCAGCTCGCCCCTGGAGGTCACGTCGGCCGCTTCATCATCTGGACTGAGGACGCCATCAAGTCGCTCGACTCGATCTACGAGAACAAGTCTGGCTTCACCCTCCCCACCGCCAAGATCTCGAACACCGACGTTACCCGCCTCATCAACTCGGACGAGATCCAGTCGGTTGTCCGCCCCGCCGGCCAGCCTACCCAGAAGCGCCCCTTCACCCAGAAGAAGAACCCCCTCCGCAACAAGGCTGTTCTCTTCCGCCTCAACCCCTACGCCAAGACCCTCCGCCGCCAGGAGCTCCTCCGCCAGGAGCGCAAGGCCGCTGGCAAGACCAAGAAGGCCAAGTCGACCGGCCGTGCCGGCGAGGCCTTCCTTGCCACCCTCACCGCCGCCTAAGCGTATGGTTGCTGTGTTTGTATAGGAGTTGGATGCATTTTAGCTCCAGGATACTGTTTTGTTGCAGATGTGCGGTGCAGAAGTTGCGGAATGTGTCAGAGAGCATCAAGCGGAGTGTGTGGAGAGCGGAGTTGTTGCACCAAGGCCGTTCCCCGGAGCTTTAGATCACGCGTTTAGCAGAATTGTATTCAAAGTGCCACCTGGTTGAAGATTTGTATGGGAGAAATTTGATTCCGTTCCTGGACGACTGAGGTGGCTGCAGTGCAGTGTGCGCCAGGCACGCAAGCCCAGGCCGAGTTTTGTCAGAAATGTTTGCAACTTTGAATGGCCTCGAAACGGCTCGTCTCTTTCTGCTCTCCAAATCCATCCTACCGTCCGTTTTTTTTGCGAAAAATACTTCTTTCCGCCTAGCCATCGCCGCCGAATCCCACGCAGTCTAGCCCCGAACGCCCGCCCGCACGCACGCTCAACAACCAGCCATGCCTGCCCGCGCCTCCAGCCCGCCCAAGCGGCGCGCGTCCAACGCCGCCTCGGCCCCTGTCCCCAAGGCGTCCAAGATGAGCGCCGAGGCGCCAGTGTTCCAGCCCCGCCAGCACACAGAAGAGGACAAGGACGTGGACATGAGCGGCGCGGGGCCCTCGGGACCCGTTCCCGGCCCCTCAGAGGTCGTCGTCAAGACTGAGGGCGACGTTCCCGGCCAGGTCCACGGCCAGCGCGGCGCCGCCGAGCTGGATCCCACTGCGCGCGCGCAGCTCTCGGCCGCCGTCTCCGCTTCCCGCGTCACCCGCCCCCTTCCCAACTCGCGCCGCGCAGCCCCCGCTGCCAACTTTGTCCCCCAGGCCGCTACCGTCGCAAAGTCCGGAGAGGAGAAGGAGAACCGCCGCCGACTGATTGTTGTTCTGTCTCAGGTGAGTTGGACTTGCAGTCGTGGGAACGGGGTCGGGGAAAGCGAGTGATGGAAATGAGTAGCGTTGCATCAGGATCGTCACCCCCCACCCCGGTTATGCGGCTATACAGACAGCATTTTCCCGCTCGGATCTGGCTCGTTGTCTGGGACGAAATTCAGAACCTACAAGACCTTGCGGTAGATGCTAACACCACAGGCATGCCTCGAGGCATACCGTGTCTCGTCGGGTTCCGGTGGCAAGAACTCGTCTGGAAAGGAGGCAAAGTACGCTCTGCTGAACTGTGACGACCACCAGGGTATCCTCGCCAAGACTGGAAGGGACATTGCCGACGCGCGTCCAGACATTACACACCAGTGTCTCCTTACCCTCCTCGACTCGCCTCTTAACAAGGCTGGCCTCCTCCAGGTCTACATTCACACCGCCAAGGGCGTCCTCATCGAGGTCAACCCTAGCGTCCGCATTCCCCGTACCTTCAAGCGTTTCTCCGGTCTGATGGGTGAGTACCCTCCGAGGCGAGGTGACCAAGCGAGGCGAGAGACCGAGCGTCGGCGAGTTTCAGGCGCGAGGATGTGTGCTACATATTGGTGCCATCATTGTCTCGCCCTGTCGGAAGGCCTGGTGCGGTGGCCTTGAACGCTGTGGATATTGGGTCTGCGAGTTGTCCGCCACCACATCCGTGCATTCGGCCGCCACGGATCGGCTGCGGATCCCTTGTCATCGGACCTCGATCTGTCGGTTACACCTCCTAACACCTGCAGTTCAGCTCCTCCACAAGCTCTCCATCCGCGGTGTCCAGGGCTCCGAGAAGCTCCTCCGTGTGATCAAGAACCCCGTCACCGACCACTTCCCGACCAACACCATCAAGCTCAGTGAGTCGACCGTGGCCCTGTTCCCTGGATGCGTCCTAACCCTCAGCCCTCTCCGGTGACGCCCCCACCGTCCGCCTCTCCCAGTTCCTTCCCACGCTCCCCGAGTCTCACTCGATTGCCGTCTTTGTTGGTGCCATGGCCCGCGGTCCTGATAACTTCGCCGACGCGTACGTCGACCAGAAGATCTCCATCTCGGACTACTCGCTCTCCGCCTCGGTCGCGTGCGGCAAGTTCTGCTGCGCCATGGAGGAGTTGTGGGACATTGTCTAAACACACCCAAACCCAAAAAGTAGCCTCTTCCAACACCCCCACATCCACCACCAGCATATATCTCGTAGTTACCCCCTTTTCTCTACACTGGGCCTCATCGCGCCCCCTCTCTTTTGTCTCCTGATCGCGTCCAACCGCCTCTTACCCGTTTGGAAAATGTCTGTGTATGCATCTAGCTGTCACCAAATAGATAGGTTACATGAGGGTTATGTCTGTGCATGTGAGTCACCCACATGACAGGAACAGGTACAGATATGTACATCTAGAGCTCATCCTTGAGCCTGCGTTCCAGCTCCTCCTCCTCCGCTTCCACCTGGCCATCGAGCTCGGCCTGGATCATCCTCTGCAGTTTCTCCAGCATCGCCCTGCGGTCCTCGCTGATCTCGCCATCGACAGGAACAGGCTTGACCGCGCCTTCGTCCTCATCGTACGCGAGGAAGATGAACCCGGGCTTCCTGTCTCCCTCCTCTTCCTCGTCGTCGACGTGCTTCGGGGTAAGCTCCTCCCCGATGTCTCCAGCATCGTCCATGAGAGCATCGCCGCCAAACGCTTTGACCAAAAACTCTTCGAGTCGATTGACGGCCTCGTCGTCGTGGTCGATTTCTCCATTAGGGCCGACTTGGATGACAAACTTGTTTTCCTCGGGGGCGGACTCCAACAGGGGAATGTTGTTGCCAGTCGTCTCGGTGGCGGTAGTAGCGGCGGCAGCGGCGGCGGCGGCGGCGCGCTGTTCCTCGGGCTCGGCCTCCCAGCGCGCAAACTCCTCGTCGGTGACGACCTCGCGACACCGGATCGGCACCGACACGATATCGTCTGCCGTCTGCGGGCGGAAGCCGGGGA